>Ga0255128_1000256_pt1 | contig 23667 bp, 15 predicted proteins | sample Law_Miss_RepC_8d_FD_188562 | JGI IMG/M metagenome (GOLD analysis project Ga0255128, IMG submission 188562) | Freshwater microbial communities from St. Lawrence River, New York, United States - Law_Miss_RepC_8d | ecosystem: Environmental > Aquatic > Freshwater > River | place: USA: New York... | reverse complement strand
GACTTCGATGGCCGCAGTACGTTTTCGAGGAGGATTTGCGACTAGACGTCCGTATCGCAACTGCCAGAGTCGACTTTGTTCATCGAGGGTACAAGCTAAGTCGCGGAAGCGTTTGTATTGGATCAGGCGATCGATCAAGTGTTCCCCGGTAGCTTCTTGGGGTATCTGATCCGCGTCGTCTTGCTCGTTTGGGTTGCGGGGGAGAATTTGCTCGGCTTTGTATTCGATGAGTTGACTGATCACATCGATAAACTCCGAGATGTTTTCCAAATCGAGTTCGGCAAGAATATTGACGAACTGCGCGTACTGCTTGGTGATGCGAGCCAATTCGATCGATTCGATATCAAGCTCCTCTCGCCGGATCAAATACAGCAAGAGGTCGAGCGGGCCGTGATAGCTTGGTAGATCGACATCGAAGGCAACCATCTATCGAGTGATCCCTGCGGAGAACTGGAAGACTTGCCGTTCGTCGTTAGCTGCGTAAGCGACAGGGACTGCAAAGTCGAAGGCCAGTGGTGCAGGTCCAAGTGCTGGGATCGCGATGCGGAACCCAAGACCAGGAGCAACCCGGAAATCATCCCAGTTGATTTCGATATCGCGTTCCACAGTACCGTAGTCCACAAATGCGACCATTCGAAGCATGTCGTCTGCGGTGATCGGGAACATGTATTCAAAGGTGCCGAGGAACTGGAATCGTCCACCGACTTGAACGCCATCTTCCACCGGTCCTGCACCGCGGAACTGGAATCCGCGAAGTGTGGAGAAACCACCTGCGAAAAAGTTCTCAAACAACGGTTGATCCGTTCCTGCGAACCCTGTTCGAACCGCAGAAGTAAAGGTATGACGCCCCGTTCCGTCAGCTCGCTCTCGAACCAAAAAGTACTTGCTGTAGTTAACTTGCGCTCTCGGGAAATCAAACTCCCCGAATACTTGGTCGTATATGAATTCGAGCAAGTGACCTTCGGTCGGAATAAATGGGCTGTCGCGTGTGTTGTGTGCTAAGCGGAACCGAGCAGTGTACAAGTCACTGCTACCGAGGACTTCTTCGAGCTCTTCGACACCTCGAACTCGCGGATTGAATACCTTGACATCTTCACCTCGAAGTTCTGTAGATACCGACAAGTCCGGAGTGATGTCATACCCCAATGCAACTCGACCACCGAGTCGCTGTTCGGACCAATCTTGGTAGAAACGTGTAAAGTAGAAACCACCGACCGAGAGACTAAATGGAGAGTATCCAAAGAGGTTCGGTTCGGTCCAGTTAACTGTGTAGCGTTGAACTTGATTACCGGGCACTAATTCGACTCGGAAGTTTTGACCTGCTCCACGGAACGCACCGTTGAACATATCGCTCGGACGTCCTGGAAGTCGGAATAAATCGAAGTTCCGTTCTTCAATGATCAACTGACCAGCAACACCCAAATCGCTGTTGACCGAACCCCCGACAGAGAACTTTCCTGTCTGACCTTCGGATACATAAACATCGATCGGCACGTCGCGTACGGCGGGGTTGTATCCGAAAGGTGGAGCTCCGGTGAAACCCAAGGCCGGGTCGACTTGCCAAGGTTGATTCAGCGGAGGCATGGGCTGATTCATCAAACCAGGTGCGAGTGGTGGTTGAGGGGCACCGAAGGGTGATGCAGGCTGAGCATATTGTACTGGTGGTTGCCCATAGGCAGCCGGTGGCTGACCGTAAGCAGCAGGTGGTTGGCCATACGTAGCAGGTGGCTGTCCGTAAGCAGCAGGCGGTTGACCATACGTAGCAGGTGGCTGGCCGTAAGCAGCTGGTGGTTGGCCGTAGGTGGCTGGCGGTTGGCCGGTTGGGGGAGCGTAAGGCTGCGGAGGTAGTCCATTGATAGGAGGGACTGGAGTACCGCCGATTTGAGCGAGGGTCGTCGAAGTGGTAAGTGTGAGGAATTCGCAAGCTACCAGCAAGATCGTAAGCGAGCGAAATGCCAGCCAACGCTTGGTGCTAAGCGGCGACGCATGGTTTGGATCGATGGGCTGCATTGGCTGGGTCATGCTCTAGAGTTCTTTACCGTACGGAGTCATCCAAACCTGCCACGGGTTGCACCTCGATGCGAGGGACCTCTCCACGTGTCGGATCCGTGTTGAAAATGGTCGAGTACAACAAACGGCGTTTACCGCCATCGAGTTCTCTTTTATCGATCGTATCCCCGGGACGCAGATTTCGAAGTGGCTGTAGAACTACGTGCCGTTTAGTGAAATCGCCGTCGATGTGTACCCGTATGTCACTCGAGCGATAGATATCACCTTCCTTGACCTTGTAGACGATATCCACCATCCGTTTTTCCGGCTGGTAGATCACCTCACCTTCGACTTCGCAAAAGATGTGGCCTTGAGCTCCGTAGACATCCAGCAATAGCCGTTCATCTTGAAGTTTCTTCGACAGCAAGAATGGGTCGTTTGCTTTGAGTTTCAAGTGAGGCAGCAATTCGTCTTGGGTGTAGCGTTCCATTCCTGAGATTGAAATGGATGAAACGCTATAGCGATCTCCTTCGTAGATCACGAAGGTTGCGTCGACGAATTCACCTGTTTCGTTGTAGGCTTTCTGGAATTCGACCTTAGCATCAAAGTACCCGAGGGAGCGGTAATACCCGAGCAGTCCGTCTCGATCTTCGGAAAGCTTCAAATCGGAGCAAATATTGCCAACATACTTCGTGATTCCGTATCGAGAATCACGGCTCTTGATGCGAGCCTTGAGCAATTCGCTGGAGAAGGCTTCGTTGCCTACGAAGGAAATGGAGTTTAGTCGTTCAACAGGTCCTTCGTTGATCAGGAAGTGAACCTCGCGTTCGCCAGGTTTAAGACCTTTGACGACCTGGATGTCCACTTGGTTCATCCCCTTGTCTTGATAGAGCTCGATCAATCTGCCCCGTGCGGAGTTGACCGAGATGGGATCGAGGGCATCCCCTTTTTGCAAACCTGAGTGCTTTCGCAATGGGCCTTCGTTAAGCCGCTCGTTACCGAGAAACTCTACTGCTTTGATGATCGGTCGCTCGGAGACGATGAGTCGTAGGTGAACTCCTTCGTCGGTTTCATCGATATACGAGTCGATTTTTCGAAATAGATTCGAGCGGTACAAAGCGCTCATATCCCGATTGAATGTTTCTTTGTCAAAGGGGCGGTCTTCCCGAGATTGCATCTGGGAAAGAATAAAGCTTTCGGAGATAGACTGGTTGCCTTCGACGCGTACAGAAAGAATCGTCTTTCCGTCATGTTTTTCGCGCTGCGCGATACCGCCCGCTTCATACAATCGCTCTTTGAAGCTTGGTTCGTTGAAAGCTGGCATCCCTTGAGGACCGCTTGGGCCCTGTCCGTAAGCGAAAGAATTCCCTAGGAATCCCAGTGGACATCCAAGCACCAAGCTGAGCCAATGCATTGGCCAGGGACTCCCCCGTCGCTTCTTGTTTGTCCTTCTTTGCATCGCTGTCGTTTCCTATTGATCGTTCTGCCGCCGGCAAATACCGACTGGTCGACTCCTTTGGAAACAACTCAATACAACAACTTAAGCCTCGGAATCAATGTCAGGAGTTGAACCTTGCTGTAGAAAACGTTGCAGATTCAGATTTGTTAGAGCAAAGGGCGGGTTGGCTAGCAAACTCCAGAGGATTCGGTGGGAAGCTGGGAAGCTTAGCGAGGTTGGCAGGTTTTGCAGAAGAAGGTACTGCGTTGCGATTGAACGATTCGCACAATGGTACTTCGATGACATCCGAGGCAAGTCTCACCTTCACGTCCATAGACGCGATGGTGGTTCTGATACCCCCCTTCGCCATTGATCGCATTGCGATATGTTCCATCGTTGAGCGTCGAGCCTTCGTGAGCGATCGCATCGAGCAGAATCTCTTGCATCGAACGATGGATCGATTGCCAGGACTTTAAAGGGATCCGATCACATTTTCGTTCTGGATGGATGCCTGAGCGATGAAGGATTTCCGAAGCGTATAGATTGCCGACACCGGCTACTAGACGTTGATCGAGAAGTGCTGGTTTGACTGGACGCTTTAAGTTCCGAAAAGCCTGCGCGAAGGCTTCGGCGGTGATCGATAAAGCATCGGGCCCGAGAACCTTAGGTCCTAAATAAAGGTCGCATTCGCTTGGGGTCCAAATGTGAGCCGTCCCGAGTCCGCGCCGATCCCAATACAGAATCCGGTCGCAGGAAGCACCGGACAAATGAAGTACCACCCGCGTATGCACCGCAGATGGGGGATTGGAGATCATCGCAATTCCGGCCATTTTCGGTTGGAAGACAATTCGGTCCGCTTCTGCCCGGTGCTCTTGGAGAGCTTCGCAACCAACGGGTTTGTCCGTGGAGTCCACGGAGATTGTTTTGTTGGCAGAGTTACCAGGTGCGACCAAGATGACCACACGTTTGGCGATCCTTTCGATCCCAACGATCGTTCTCCCTACCAGCCGTGCAGCCCACTGAGATGGGGCTGGAGTGGTCACAATCGGCCTGTAAGGAATGTCGGGAAACTCGATTCGCTCAATCGTTGAGCCGATGGCGGGTGACAACCCGCGGCACATGGTCTCGACCTCAGGAAGTTCGGGCATGGCAGCTCATTGTTGCAAATTCGACGATGTTTGCTTGACGGGACTTATTTTAGCGAGCGAATTTCATTCCATCCATACCGGTCCACTGCGCCGCATACCACGCATACGGCTGTGCTATCTTGGGTCTTTTGTTTGTGTTGATGATGGTTGCATTGATAATAGTTGGGTGTAACGAGGAAGGCGTCACTGCTGAGATAACCGAAGAGATAAGTTTGTACTTGGTTTTTGGGTAGTTCTACCCCAGGGGTTGGAGGGCTTGAGGAACAAATGAAGAATATCTCGTACGGATTCATAATGAAGCCTCCTTGCGAACTTGACCGACACCCATCGGCAAACAAAACTCTCGGCGGCTGAATATTCCATCCGGTGGTCGAAATTGATCGCCAGTTCCATTTTGAAGTTGCATCGCTTGGCACCGCAAGAAGATCAAATCGGTGCAGAACTCGAGGTACCATGAAAAGCATTCACAGAAAACTAGCCTTTGTTTTTGCCGTTGTTGAAGGTCTGGCTGGGACATTTGTCTCGGCTCAAGAATTACCGACCACGGGTGCTTTCGATGCTCGGTTAGGAAGACTTGAGCTACAAAACGGATTTCCTACCGACGCGACCGTTGAAAAGATTTTCGACGACCTTGACTACCAAAGGGCATGTCAAGCTTACCTATGGGCTCTGCCTTTGATGGCCATGCAACAGTGGCAACAGGAGCACTTGAACAAGTTCGAGGCAGGTAAGTGCGACTACGTAGACTACATCACTTTCCAAGACAAGTTGGGATTGCTTACGGCGAATGCAACGACCCCATACATCATGGCATTCCCGAACTTGAAGGAGACCGGGCCGTTGGTTTTAGAAGTCCCCGCAGGGGCGACCGCCGGTGGGTTTACCGATTTCTGGCAGCGTCCTATCACGGATTCAGGCCAAACCGGGCCTGACCGGGGCGCGGGGGGCAAGTACCTGATCCTTGGACCGGACGATCCAGACATGAGCCCCGAAGGTTATTACGTCTTTCGCTCACCGACGGTGAACATTTGGTCAGCGCACCGCGCACTGGATCCAGATCCAGTCAAAGCCAAGGCGCTTATCGATGGACTGAAGATTTATCCTTATAGCCAACGAGAGAATCCGAACCCAACGCGCCACGTTGCTCCAAACGGGCGCAAGTGGAGCGGTATCCAACCGCGCGGATTGGCTTTCTGGGAAGGGCTTGCACAAGTCATTAACGAAGAACCTGTACACGAGCGAGATCGTATGATCATGGGGATGCTACAGCCTCTTGGTATCGAAAAGGGGAAGCCTTTTGCGCCTACGGCAAGGCAGATGCAAATTCTTGAGGACGCAGCTCGAACCGGAGAAGTCATGGCTCGCGCGATCGCTTATGAGAAACGCTTTGAAGGAGCGAAGGTTTGGCCATCGAAGCATTGGGATATTTCATTGTTCCTCAAGGAGACCAATCAAGAAGCCGCACATCACACTCAATTAGACGAGCGTTCGTCCTGGTTTTACGAAGCGGTAGGAGTCTCGGTGGGAATGATGGGTCGTACTGTAGGTTTCGGCCAGCTCTACTTGGAATCTGCCAAGGATAGCAAAGGGGAATGGTTCGACGGTAGCAACACATATCGACTGCGTGTGCCCAAGGATGCACCCGTTGCGCAGTTTTGGTCGGTGACAGTCTACGACAACGAAACACGCTGCTTTGTCGATACCGGTGTGCAGCCTGACCGCTCCTCTCGCAACGACATCGTTAAAAATGCAGATGGAAGTGTCGATCTATACTTTGGGCCGAGTGCACCCGAAGGGAAGCCAGCAAGTAATTGGATCAAGACTCTTCCGGGTAAAGGATGGTTTGCGTATTTTCGACTCTATGGGCCGACGCAAGCTTATTTCGACCGTTCGTGGGAGCTCAATGATATAGAGCGGCTCAAGTGATGTGCGACGGAAGTTCGAGTCAATTGTAACCCGACCCGTCAGGGAGGAACGAATGGATGGTAACACGCCCCGTTCGGACGTGAGGAAGCGGGAGACTCGCATCAAATCCATGAAATCGGCACGATGGATTCAAGAACACATTCTATTGCCGCAATCAATCGGCAGAGCAGTCCCGGCGCGCCGGGGTTAATCCGCGTGTCGGTGGTTCGAGCCCACCCGGGGGAGCCTTTCAAATCCTCGGAATTTCCGAGGGTACGATTTAACAGAGAAGCCGAGGATTAAACCCCTCGGCTTTTTTCGTTGTTTGCCAAGGGTTTTGAAGTTTCTTGGCCGGCTCGGAGCCAAACAGAGAGCGCCCTCATTTCGCCCGAAAATCGCATTTCCGCGACCGGCCCGCGCAAAATCGTCTGCAACTCTCAACTTCTCTGTTTGACAGAGAAGTCTTATTTAACAGCGGTGGCGCGTATCGAACGAGCCGCTTCCCGGCACTTTACTAGTTTCATGGAATGCAAGGATATGCTGGCAAACGGCTTGCTAGTTCCAATGGGTTTGGTAAGGTTTGTGCAACCTAGATTCCGGCAAACGGGAGGGCCGAATGTGTCCAATTTGAGCGAATACTTAACGATTCATGATGCGTCGACCTATCTCGGCGTTTCACCCAACACGCTACGCAATTGGGGACGTGATGGAAAAGTGCCAATGCATAGACACCCAATCAACAAGTACCGACTTTTCAAGCGGTCAGACCTTGAGGAAATCCTAAAGCAGATTGAAAAGCCAGTTAGCGCCCACGTAAGCAAGCCTCGGTAGATGAGAAACGAACATGAGTGTCGCCCAAGAGGCAATTCGAGCTGGCTGCATACTTACCAGCCCAACACTTCCAGAGCCAATTGAGGTTTTGGCGATTGTACCTATGGGGACATCGCTCAAAGTGATCGGTCGTGGATGTCGTTCTGGGCTTACCCACGACCCCGTTCTCACTGCGATACAAATTGCTGAAGTGACTGTGTCTGCGGATCGCGAGCCCTTCGATGGCGATGCACGAATGTTTCGGCTCGGCATCGAGGCAAATCGCCTTGGTCTCGCCTATGAGTACGATCCATTTTTCTCGCTCTCAATTGCTCGTGTTGATCCATTGCCGCACCAGCTGGAGGCTGTATACAGCTACTTCATGCGGCTGCCGCGAATTCGATTTTTGCTTGCCGACGATCCTGGTGCGGGAAAGACGATCATGGCCGGTTTGCTCCTCAAGGAGCTGAAGGCGCGCGGTTTGGTGAAAAGAGTGCTAATTGTCGCACCGGCGAGTCTGACCTTTCAATGGCAACGAGAAATGTCGGACAAGTTCCGGGAGAAGTTTGAGGTTATTCGGGGTGATGTTCTTCGAGCCAACTACGGTCAAAATCCATGGCAGGAGCGCGACCAAGTAGTAACGTCCGTGTCCTGGGTCTCTGTCGTTGAAGATGCACGTGAGAGTTTGCTTCGCTCCCGCTGGGATCTGGTAATCGTCGACGAAGCGCACAAGATGAGTGCTCGCAGCGAAGATCACAAAACTTATGCGTATCGACTTGGTGAAAATCTCTCCAAGATGACAGACCATTTTCTACTTATGACAGCAACGCCTCACAAAGGTGATCCCGAACACTTTCGACGATTCCTGGCATTGCTAGACGCCGATGTCTATGGAAGTATTCAAAGTCTCGAACATGCGATGAGTGTTCATGAAGCCCCATTTTATTTGCGTCGCACTAAGGAAGCGCTTGTTACGTTTCCAGACCCAGAAACTGGCGAAGTTCGAAAGCTATTTACCAAGCGCGAGGTTCGCAGCGCAGCCTTTGACCTAGATGGGGAAGAGCTTGAATTCTACGACGAGTTAACTTGCTACGTGGAAGACCAATCCATGATGGCGGCCTCGGACGGAACGGCACGGGGGCGGGCTGTTGGGTTTACGATGGCAATGCTACAGCGGCGCATGGCATCTTCAATCTATGCAGTTCGTCGAAGTCTCGAACGAATGCGTTTGCGCCGAGAAAAGATACTCGCGGATCCTGAGGCATTTCGCCAAGAGCAGATACAACGACGAATTCCAGAGGACTTTGATGACCTCGATGTCGAAGAACAAGAGCAAATAATAGGCGACCTTGAAAACGAAGTTCTGTCTATCGATCCAGTTGCGCTTCGAGAAGAAATTGGCCAGCTTACACGTTTGATAAATCAGGCTGTTCAGCTCGAACATCGAGACATACAAACGAAGGTCATTAAGCTGCGTGCGGTGCTAAACGAAGAGGGCATATTTGACAACAAGAAAACCAAGCTGCTAATCTTTACCGAGCACAAGGACACTCTCGACTTTCTGGCAGGCGACGGAAAAGATGGACGGCCTCTAGGGAAACTTATTGAATGGGGGCTTTCGGTCACTCAGATTCATGGCGGGATGAAAATTGGTGATCGCGATACCCTTAACACTCGAATTTGTGCCGAACGAGAATTTAAGGAAGAATGCCAAATCCTGGTCGCAACCGAAGCTGCCGGCGAAGGTATCAATCTGCAATTCTGTTGGTTAATGATCAACTTCGATATTCCTTGGAATCCAGTGCGACTTGAGCAGCGTGTGGGTCGAATACACCGATACGGACAGGAAAAAGATTGCTTGATCTTCAACTTCGTTGCACAAAACACGCGAGAAGGACGTGTTCTTCGTAAGCTTCTTGATCGCCTTGCGGAGATTCGAGCCGATCTTGGATCGGATCAAGTTTTTGACGTTGTTGGCGAAGTGTTCCCTGCCAACCAGTTGGAGCGGTTACTACGAGAAATGTACGCTCGGCAAACGGACGTCAATAAGATTGAAGATCGAATTGTACGAGATGTCAGTCCTGATCGGTTTCGCGCTATCACAGAGTCGACGTTAGAAGGCCTTGCCAAGAAAGAACTGAATCTCTCTAGCATGATTGGCAAGAGTGCTGAAGCGAGAGAGCGGCGATTGGTCCCCGAGGTCATCGAGCAGTTCTTTGTGGATGCTGCGCCTGAATGTGGGCTTAGACCGAAAGAGACAGCCAAATCGAGCCATGTCTTTCGTATTGGGAAGGTACCGAGAAATTTGTTGCCTATTGGTGACAGGCAAGAAGATCGGTTCGGACGATTAGGCCGTGACTACAAGCAGGTGGTCTTTGATAAAGCATATTTGAAAAACGATCCAACCCTGGATTGGGTAACTCCTGGACATCCGCTTTTCGAGTCGATCCGAACCGACATTCTCGATCGCACTATCGACGATTTGCGTCGTGGAGCGGTTTTCTATGACTTGCACAGAAACGATCCTGCGTTAATCGATGTTTTCGCTGCGTCAATTAGGGATGGTCGCGGGCGGACATTGCATCGAAGGTTGTTCGCAGCCGAGACCGAGTTGTCTGGCGCGATGAAACTTCACGAGCCGACTGTATTGCTGGATATTGCCGCTGCGCCCGAAGGCTCGCCGGTCCCAGCGGCCATGGTTGTACTGCCAAGCAAACGTTCTGTAGAGCAATTCGTTTACGAGAAAGCGCTTGCCCCATGGATCGAGCGTGAATCCAACGAGCAACGCCATGCAATCGAACGAATTCGACGCCATGTGGAAATCAGTTTGAACGCGTTAATTGACCGAGCACAAATCCAGCAAGCCGAGTATATCAGCCGACAGATTGAAGGCAAAACAATAACGGGGCTCGATGGCTTAATTGCCCAAGCTGAGCAACATCTTGATGAGCTGACCAACCGTTTGGAAAGCCGACGGCGAGAGTTGGAGCTCGAACGTCATACTTCTATTTCTGACATAACTCACCTTGGCCGTGCTTGGGTTGCTCCACACCCAGATCGGGCTAGCCCTCAGTTTGCGCCAATGGTTCGAGACGATGAGATCGAACGAGTCGCAGTTGCAGAGGCCATCAAGTACGAAGAATCCCGGGGCTGGATTGTCGAAAGCGTCGAGTCCGAGAATCGAGGGTTTGACCTGATTTCGCGGCGGCCGCATCCCGATGACTCACAAACGTTTCTTGAAGTACGCTTCATCGAAGTTAAAGGGAGAGCAGGCGTCGGAGTAGTAGCGCTGAGTGAAAACGAATATCGAACTGCAGAACGCTTGAAAAGGGACTATTGGCTATATGTTGTTTACAACTGCGCCGGAACTCCAGCTCTACACAGTATCAAAGATCCTACACAACTAAGCTGGCAATCGGTAATGGCAGTTGAGCACTATCAACTTGACGCGGCATCAATTTCAGCTGCAAGCAAATCATCGGAGAAATAAGATGAGTTACAAACCGCGAACATTGTTTCGATTGATTGAGGAGATAAACAGTGTTCTGTTTCTGCCTCATATTCAACGGCCTTTCGTTTGGGACGAAGATCAGATTCGCAAACTGTTCGACAGCCTAATGCGAGATTATCCGATTCAAACGCTACTGTTCTGGCGGACGAAGGATGCAATCAAGGCACGGAAATTCATGTCGAGCGTAGAATGGGATGCCGACTTGCATGACTATTACGACACGGCCAAGAGCGAATTGGGTGTAGAGAAGGTGTTCGTGCTCGACGGGCAGCAACGATTACAGTCGTTGTTCGCAATCTTTTGTGGTTCGCTAAAATCCGAAGATGGTAAGAAGGACCTCAGTGCTTATGTGGATATCACCAGCGGCGGTGAGATCAGGAATGGAGACCTTCTCTATGAATTAAAGTTCAGCGCTGATGCGCTGCCGCTCCCTCATTATCGAGTACGTGATCTTCTAGGAAAAGACTCGCAGAAGAATGCCTCAGTATTGGGCGATGAACTAAATGATCAGATTGACGACCTGCAGGATGAAGACAAGGACGTGATTCGTGAACGGCAAAGGCGTGTGCGAAGCAATTGCGCACAATTGGTTTCGCTGCTAAGAGAAGAGAAACATTTTTGGGTTGAGGAACTCGATGGAGTCGCAAATGCATTCCCCTATAAAAAGATCCTTGACATCTTCGTAAGAGTGAATTCCGGTGGGACAAAGCTTGATGCTTCGGACCTCATGTTCGCGGCCATGAAAGAGGGCTGGTCAGATGTTGAGCAAAGCGTAGAGAATGTAACAGAGATGTTGAACGTCAACGGATTGTCGTTCGACAAAACGTTTTGTTTGAAGTGTTTGGTGGTCGCACATGGCAAAGGAGCTGAACTTTCACCTGAGAAATTCAGTTCGGCTGCAGGTGAAGAACTTCTCAAGACAATCCAGGATAACTGGGAGCGCGCAGAGCAAGCTTTTCAAGAGCTTCGCGACTTCATTAAACACAATTTGAAACTATACGGGCACAAGGTAATTCGAAGCTATGGGAGCTTTGTGCCACTCTACGATTATCTGTATCACAACCCCAAGCCGAACGAAGCGAATCGGGTTTTGATGCGAGCCTACTATTACAAGTCGCAGCTTTTCAATTGGTATGGCTCGCAAACTGACAATATCGTCAATGCGCTTCACAACCGACTTGGTAAGCATTTGGCGACAGGATTCCCAATCGCCGAGGTAAAAGAGTACTTTAGTAAGTCTCGAAATGCAGCGGTGGAACTCAATCATGACCACTTATTGGATATGCGTCTTCGGTACATCGTTCTAAATATGATCTACGTCGAACGTTTCGGCGCAAGTCCTTTTGATGTGTGTTTTAAGGGCAACGAACCCCACATCGATCACATTTATCCAAAGAGTGGTCTAGCAAGCAAGTTTGCGCTGCCTACATCGGAAGTAAATCACATTGGAAACTATCGGTTTGTCGGTGCCACGGACAATATTCGAAAAAGAGCGGAACTACCCGACTCGTTTTTTGCCCGACTAAAAAACCTCGGTGTGGACATCGGCCCTCATTTATTGGTTGATACCTACGTTGCGGACCCAACCAAGATGGTGTTTGACAAGAACACGTACCTCCAGTTTCGCGATCAGCGACTTCAAGCAATTCTTGAAATCGCCAAACGCATTGTCAATCCAGAGGTGGTTGTATGATCCCAAAAATTCTCCACACAAGGTCACAGCTTTTCAGTTACTTCAACGACTTCGAAGACGGAGCCCACGTATTTGGCGTTTCGAGCGATACCTATCCCAAGCTTTTTGAGCTCGCTCATCGCGAAATTGTTGATCTCGCTCCGAAAGGCTGGAAAACGAATCAAAAAGGCAACTGTAAATACCTCTGGTTTCCACCGAATGCTCTTTCTGAAGACGATATCGAGAAGATTGAGGACTGGGGCCAACGATTCAAGCAGTACGTTTTGATCGGGCTGAATCAACATATTGAAGATCATTTCTCTGACGAACTCGATTTCTGCATGGCTTTGGACTTCAATTCCGATCCAAAAGCTGGACGCCGCACAGTGTACGGTGAAGCTGAGTACCAATTGAAATACCATGACTCTCGAATTCACATCAAGGTATTGCGTGATGGACTCGTCGAAGCGATCAGCGACCTCCCGATACCAGCAGGCGCTCGAGAAGGCCTTCTTGTTTCCTATGTTCCAGCGGCTTCGGGTGGGTGTAACGTGCCCCGCAAATTGGCAAAGCGAATCGCAGCTCAGATGGAATTGGAGCTTTGCAAGGCCGTGTTGAGTTGTCCTAAGTCTGGGCTAAAAGGCGTCTCAGTCGAGGAAAAGGTTCCAATTTGGCAGGAGCTGTATGACAACGGTTGTGTCGATCTATCCGAGGAAGTTGCAGGCCGTGCGGTCATCATTGTTGACGATCTATATCAGTCAGGCGCAACGATGTGGATGTTTGCGAAACATTTGAAATCGCTGGGGGCGAAACATGTTTTCGGCCTTCCATGTGTGAAATCACTTAGGGACTCGGATAATCAATGATTAGTTCAGCATCACCGATACTTGCTTTGATGATGACCAAAGGGGTCGGAGCGAAAACCCTCTCGGACATCGTTGATGAACTGCATTCCATTGAAGCTTCAATAGATGAACTAGACATCAATATTATTTCCGACCGATTGGGTTGGAAAAGTTCGTTTCGTGATTCGGTGCTGAAGGTTCTTGAACAGTCACTGGCTTTGACCTTGGAGCTTGATTCACTGGGAGTGCAGATCCTTGTCCGAGGGTATCCGGGATATCCAAGTCGACTGTCTCGTTTGCTTGGACCCAAAGCACCACCGGTACTTTTTGCGATTGGCAATCTTCGTCTTTTGGAGTCTCCATCCGTTGGATTTAGTGGCTCGCGAAACGCATCAGAAAGAGGATTGCATATCGCGAGAGAAGCGGCCACTCAACTTGGCAAGCGGGGAGTGAATGTTGTAAGTGGATATGCCAAGGGGGTGGATCTCAATGCACATGTCGCCGGGCTGTTGTCGGGAGGTACAACGACGATCGTTTTGGCGGAGGGGATCACACATTTCCGTGCCAAGTCAGAAATCAAGCGACTGCTCACGGCGGATAATTATGTCGTCATATCTGAATTTTTACCGTTGATACCTTGGGCAGCGCGGCAGGCGATGCAGCGAAACCAAACAATCATAGGTTTGACTGACGCAATGATGGTTGTCGAGTCGGGCGAAACTGGGGGAACATTTGCATGCGGCGAATCGACGTTGCAATTGAATCATCCTTTATATGTCGTCGAGTATGCGAGCGCGCCGGAATCAGCAGCTGGCAATTCGTACTTCCTGAAGAAGGGAGCAAACCCCATAAGAGGCGACAAGTCTGGCCAACCGAATCTGTCTCAACTACTCAACACTGTATTGGGTGACGGTGCTACAACTAAAGCGAGTACACCTGAATCAAAACCAATGCAGGCGGAAATCGATCCCGTTAGCAGTCCTAAAGAAAAATCAGGAGATATTAGTAGTCATGAAACCACCCCCACATATCAGCAATCGGAACCACAATTGACACAAGCGAAGTACCCGAAACGCCTCATCGAAGTTGACTTGCCTATCGCCCGAATTTCAGCGCACGCACGGCGAGAGAAATCAATTCGCCACGGGCATATATCGACTCTCCATATTTGGTGGGCTAGGCGTCCTTTGGCCGCCTGTCGAGCTGTGATTTGCGCGTCGCTTTGGCCTGACCCAGCGGACGAACTATGCCCGCAGGCGTTTCGAGATGCAGCGGTGGAACTAATCAAAGCCTTTGCCAATCGAGTATTTCCCAAACGAATTTCCGCTGAGGGGCATTTGCTTTCGAGTACTAAACACAGTTCGCCAGAAAGCCTCGCCAAATGGGAAGCGATTGCTAATGAGTCGCTGGTGTTGAACGCAAACGAGCCAGCAAGCATGTTGGTTCTTAGAATGGCGTTGCTAGATTTTATTGCCGACTTCGCCAACTGGGATAACAGCACGAACCCAGCTTTTTTGGATACCTGCCGAGCTCTTACTGAAGCAGCCCACGCAGCGCTAGGCGGCATTGCTGGAACAAGGCCATTAGTCTTGGATCCGTTTGCCGGTGGTGGCAGCATTCCGATAGAGGCCTTAAGAGTCGGAGCGGATGCATTTGCTAGTGATCTAAACCCAGTGCCCATTTTACTGAACAAAGTTGTGCTTGAGTACATTCCAAAGTATGGTCAACGTCTCGCAGACGAAATCCGCAAATGGGGTAAGTGGGTTCAGCAGGAAGCTGAGGTTGAACTGGAAGAATACTTTCCAAATGACCCAGATGGGGCAAAACCCATTGCCTATCTCTGGGCAAGAACGATTCGATGCGATGGCCCTGGATGCGGTGTGACCGTTCCACTGATACGTTCACTTTATATTGCGAAACAGGGAAAAAGCTTAGTCGCACTTAGATTAATTCCCAAGCCCGAAGAGAAACGAGTTGCCATTGGCGTTATTACTGATGCAAAGACATCTGAAATTGGCACAGGAACGGTGAAGCGCGGTTCCGCAAACTGTCCATGTTGTGGTTACACAACTCCAGTTGCCAGAGTGCGAGAACAACTCCGAGAACAATTGGGCGGAGCAGACACGAGCCAACTATTAGTCGTCGCGCTTCGCTCCAATGAGGGGAAGACCTATCGTACTCCAACTGCCGCCGATCTTGAAAACGTTGCGAAAGCAATCAGCAAGGTGACTAGAGGTGAAATTCTTGCGCCCATTGAATTGCCTCTTATGAGTGGTGTATTCAATGCACCGATTTATGGAATAGTTCGTTGGGACTTGCTGTTTAGTTCGCGCCAATTGCTTGCGGCAAATGAAATCGGCAACGCCATAGCGAATGCTGCACTCGAATTGTCGAAGGTTGAAAATCGGGAGTTTGCACTTGCAGTGAAAGTGATGTTGCATCTTGCCCGAGGGAAGTATCTGGATTTTAGGTCTACGCTTTGTGGTTGGATCAGTGTCGGAGAGAAAATTGGACACACCTTTGGCCGACAAGCGTTGGGGATGATATTCGATTGGACTGAAGGCGTTCCGTTTGGCGACATAAGCGGGAGCTGGGAGCGAAGTTTCGAATACATCGCGGAGTTCGTCGAGTCCGAATCGAAAAGCTCTCCGACCTCCGGAACAGTTGAAAGTGCAAATGCTCAAGCCCACCCACTTCCAGATGACTGTGTTTCAGCTTTTATCACTGATCCACCGTATTACAACGCCGTACCATATGCTGATTTATCAGACTTCTTTTATGTTTGGATGCGAAAGGACTTGGCTCAAGACTTCCCGATACTTTTCAACGGCTCTGTTGCACCAAAAGACGATGAGCTTTGCGAAATGGCTGGTTGGGATCCGATTCGATACCCCCACAAGAACGGCGCGTTCTACGAAAGCGGAATGAGGCGTGCGTTTGCTGAAGGCAGACGCGTATGCGTCCCGCAGGGAATTGGAGTTGTTGTGTTCGCGCACAAAACAACCGCAGGTTGGGAAACACTGCTCTCCGCACTAATTGAATCAGGATGGACCATTACTGGGTCGTGGCCAATTGATACTGAACGAAGTGGAAGGTTGCGAGCAATGAATTCTGCTGCTTTGGCTTCTTCTGTACACTTAATTTGCAGACCTCGTGAGGATTCCAGCGGACGATTGACCGATGAAGTAGGCGAGTGGCGTGAAGTTCTTGGCGAACTACCGAAACGAATTCATGATTGGATGCCGAGGTTAGCGGCAGAAGGGGTAGTTGGCGCGGATGCTATTTTTGCGTGCCTGGGACCTGCATTAGAGATTTTTAGCAGGTACGGACGAGTAGAAAAATCTAATGGTGATTCCGCTTCACTTCGAGAGTATCTTGAGTTTGTATGGGGAGCAGTGGCCTCGGAAGCACTAGCTTTGATTTTTCGAGACGCAGACGCAAGTGGACTCGAGCCTGACGCTCGGTTGACCGCGATGTGGCTATGGACGATTGGCGGTGGAGGCGTAAGCGGAGATGGCAATGAGGATTCATCTAACGAGGAAGACAACGAAAGCGAAGCCGAAAACAACGATGAAGACGAGAGCGGCGGTAAAGCAAAGTCTAAGGGCGGCTTTAGCCTTGAATACGATGCAGCTCGGAAAATTGCACAAGGACTGGGTATCCATTTAGAACAATCGCAGACTCTAGTAGAGGTGAGCAAAAGCAAAGCGAGATTGTTAGCTGTTGCGGAGCGAACTCAGTTTTTATTTGGGAAAAACGTAAGTCCCTCCAGCAGCCGTCGAAATTCAAGAAAACTTAAGCAAAAGACACTCTTCGAAGACCTTGATGAGGCCGAAGCGGCAGAAGAAGGTTGGACCACTCTCAAAGGTCCGCCTCCGGGCAGTACGACTCTTGATCGCGTTCATCAAGCGATGATTCTTTTTGCCGCAAATCGTGGCGAACTACTCAAGCGATTTTTGGTTGACGATGGCGTCGGAAAAGACTCACGATTCTGGAAGCTCGCGGACAATCTCAACAAGCTTTACCCGACCGGCACCGACGAGCGTCGCTGGGTGGAAGGCGTTTTGGCTAGGAAAAAAGGTCTCGGGTTTTGATTAGCAAGAACAGGATGGTTTGAGGAATGAAGGGAGAACTATTCGCATCGTGGCATGCAGCTTTCGTTGAAGTGATCAGAACTTCAGCGATTGGTGAGCCGCTGCGCGAAGCTTCCCTCGCCGCTGATCTCAAGGCTTGGACTGAAAGCTTAACAACATCAGTTGTCCAGTCCTGCTCAAAAATCGGCTTGATCGCTGCGGGCAAAAGCCACCAATTGGATCTTCTACCAAAACAGGGGCAGGAATATCTCAGCCTAGATGTAATGGGCTTCGATCAACAAGCTGCTCGCGGTCGTTGGCCAATGCCGACTGCAATATTCGAACTAGAGAACGATAAGAAAGACGATCGAGTCGCCTACTCGTTGTGGAAGGTACTTTGCGTGAAGGCTCGATTGCGAGTCGTATTCGCATTTCGGCCAAACTGGGAGGCCGGACGTAGCTCGGTCGCTGCCATCGGCGACGATGTCATCAATAGCCTCTCACAACTACAAGTAGACGATATCCGAGGAGATACCGCGATCATTTTTGGAAATCGCGGAGAGGGAGAGCACTTTCCCGATGGCTTTTTCAAGTGCTACCTACTCGACACCGAACTTAAGAAATTCATTAAGGCATAGACCTTTCAAATAGAGAAAAAACATGGCAAAACTGAAACCGTGGTATCAAGTTGTGACGCCTCGCGAGGATCTGCGGAAGAATCGCTCATTGGAAGCATCCGAGTTCGCAGTAAATCTTGGTCACATACATGATCAACAAGACGAGGTTCCCGCGGTCTATTCGGATCCTATTCAGTTCTTTCAGCGCACCTTGTTGACAGGCAGTCTAAAGGAGCTCGGAACCCAGGTTATTCGCCGACTCAACGGTTTGACTATGGAGACTTCCTCTGTATTCAACATGGCGACAAATTTTGGTGGCGGAAAAACGCACTCGCTGACAGCTCTTTACCACATCGCAAAAGGCGGATCGAAAGCTGTGGATTGGGACGGCATCCGATCGCTGATGGAAACCGCCGGCGTGAAAGATATCCCAGAAGCGGCGGTAGCTGTCTTCAACGGCAAGGACTTTGATTCATTGACGGGGCGAGGCAAGCCGGGCGAGCCAATTCGGAAAACGCCATGGGGCGATATCGCATGGCAACTTGGTGGGCAAACATCGCTGGATGTTATTGCGGAGCATGAGAAGGATTTCATTGAGCCCAAGGGGGACGCGATTCGAGCCATGCTGCCTAAGGACAAGCCAGTTCTTGTCTTATTCGATGAAGTCATTAGCTACGTGAGCACGTATCGCGGTCGAGGATACGGCAACAAACTATACAACTTCTTAGATTGCTTTGCAGAGGTCGCTCGTGGCCAATCGAATGTAGTACTTGTTGTTTCGATTCCCGCTTCAGAACTGGAGTACACTTCCGAAGATGAGGCTGATGAGTCGCGGTTTCAGAAAATGCTTGATCGGCTTGGCAAAGCGATTGTGATGTCCGCTGATCAGGAAATGGCCGACATTATTCGTCGTCGACTATTCGAGTGGGACGGCTTGAATGAAGAAGCCAAAAGAACGATCAAGGCTTATGCTGACTGGGCGATTGAACATTCAAATGAACTTTCTGGAATTAACCAAGATACCGTCTACGACTTATTCAAATCAACATATCCATTCCATCCGTCCGTCCTGCGTTTGTTTGAAGGTAAGTGGCAGAGTATACCGAAGTTCCAGCGAACGCGGGGCGCATTGAGATTGCTTGCTCAGTGGGTCGCTCACAATTGCCAACCTGAGAACTATAAGTTTACCGAAGAACCACTGATCACACTCGGATTGGCTCCCTTTGACAACCAATGGTTCCGATCCGCCCTTTTCGCACAGATGGGCAACGATCGACTCAATGTCCCAATCACCACAGATATCTGGCGACGCGACGGAGCGACTCATAGTTCGCAATTAGACAAAGAGGCTTCTGAGGCAATCAGGAAGGCACAGCTCCACCGCAAAGTCGCCGCTACGATCTTCTTTGAATCAACAGGCGGAATGAGTTCTGAAAAAGCGGAAGCAACAATTTCGGAGATTCGCACCAACGTTTGCGGACCCGACGTTCACACTGCCGATATCGAGACGGTGCTCGAGGGGCTTGCGGGTAACTGTTTCTATTTGCAATGGGAGCAGAACCGATATCGCTTTGGGCTTTCACCGAACCTAAATCAAGTTTTGGTAAGTCGACGCGGAAACGTAAAGGATCCTGCGATTGACGAACGCATCCGAGAACGAACCAAAAAGATCTTTGCCAAGGATTCTTCGCCGGATTGCAAGCACATAAAGCGTGAGCCGTTTCCTCAAAAATCAGGTGATGTGCCGGAGATTCCTAAGCTTACGTTGGTCTACTTAGGCATTGACCAAGTGGCCCAAAACAAAGCTACGCTCAACTTCATCGAGACAATAGTAAAAGCTAATGGAGCAAGCGGGAGAACGCTAAAATCTGCTCTAATCTTCGCAGCGCCAGATCCATCTGAAAATGTCTTCGACAAGGCGCGTGAAGCTTTGGCATGGGAAGATGTCGACGAGGATGAAGACACTAAGAAACGAATTGACGATGGTCAGTTAAAGATGCTGGAACGCAACTTGAAGGATGCTTCGCGCCAGCTCGATGAGGCCATCTTTAGGTCCTATCGTCACTTGTACTTGCTTTCCAAAGACAACACCCTCACGCATTTGGATCTTGGCAACATAACATCGAGCTCAGCTGGAAGTTTGGTTGAGGTTTATCTGACAAGATTAGGAGTTGAGGAGGGCAAGGATATACTTTCAACAACTGTACCGGCTCGGAAATTGCCAACCTTTTGGCCTGCATCCAAAGTTGAATGGTCCACAAAAGCCGTTCGCGACGCGTTTTACTCTTCGCCGCTCCTCCCAAGACTTATCAATCCAGATGCTATTAAACGTGCGATCGCAGATGGTGTCAGTGGGAACCTCATCGACTATGCCGTTAAGGACGCTGACGGAAAGCTGAAGTTGCGCAAACCAACCGAAACTCTCTTTGAAGCAGATATCGAAATCTCAGATGATGTTTTCATCCTGAAGGAGGAAGACGCAAGGAAGTTACGTGAGCCGCCGACGCTGAAAGAACTTCGATTGAATCGTACCAGCGTAACGTTAAAGATCGGCGATCAGGCCACTTTCAAGTGCGAGGGATTTGACCAATACGGACAAAAGATAGACACGGGAACTATAACCTGGACGGCGACTGGTGGAATGATCACCGCCGATGGACTACTAACGATTGGTGATAACACAGGGGAATTCGAGGTTACTGCAAAGGTCGGAGAGATAGAGACTGCGGCCGAATTGCGAGTCCAAAAAGATGGCCCACCTCCACCTCCGATGCTCCCAGGAAAAAAAACGATCCGATGGTCGGGAGCGGTTCCACCCCAGAAATGGGTTAACTTTTACACAAAAGTGCTTAGCAAGCTTGCGTCTAATCCGGAGCTAAAACTTAGAGTCTCGTTTGAAGTACCCGCTGAGCCCGATCACTTGGATAGCAAAGCAGATGAAACCAGGTCTGGCCTCTTAGACCTCGGTTTGGAAGGAGACGTACAAGTACAATGAGAATAATCAGTCGTAGCGCATGCGTTGCCACGACTCGTTGACGTACAAAGTAGTACTTTCAGAGTTTAATTTGGTCGAGAGATAGTTTGCAAACAACAACTCCACAATCACGTAAGAAGATCGCAGGTCGCTTTAGGAAGTGCCCGATAGACTGCCCTGTCTATCTCGACACGGTCATTGAGTCGCTAAGTGATTTCTTTGCTGTATTTCATTCTTTGCTTGAACCCGGACGGATATTCTGGTTTCGCGGACACTCGAGAAGTGAATATGAGCTTTGTCCATCGGCATTGCGACACGAAGACCAGGGAAAGCGTGAGATTGGACTCGGACTAATCGCGGAGATGAAGCGGTTTTTGGAAATGAAGCTTCCTCGCCCACCAGCTCCGGATGACCATCTTGGTTGGATGCAAGTTGCGCAACACTACGGACTTCCGACACGACTTCTTGATTGGACGCAGAATGCAGCCGTAGCACTCTTCTTTGCCTGTTGCTCAAACGAAAAAAACGACGGATTGGTCGCGATATTAAATCCTATCGAACTAAACCAACGTGTAGACCCTCGTGTTCCGCGAGTATTCAATGCACAGAAGGATAGCTCAATCATTGGTCCCTACCTTGAGCTGGACGGAACGTTGGCAAAGCGTGGTGGAAAACACACGATTGCCATAAATCCGACGTGGAACACCGAACGCATTGCTTTGCAACAGGGCGCATTTACATTGCACGGATCAAGAAAGTTCGCACTATGTCGAACTCAGGTTAGTTCTTTGCTTTATGTTCCAATATTGAGGGAGCACAAAGCTGGGTTGTTGAATGAACTTGCTCGTGTTGGCATTGGTGAAATGTTCATTTTTCCTGAACCAGAACATGTTTGTGCTCACCTCAAACGACAGGCGAAATTGTAGATTTTATGGCTGAACATATCCCATTTATTACCAGTGATGACGGCATGCAACTTGTGTCAAAAGTGTATGCGGATTCGAGTTATGTTCGAATCGGACTAGATCGTGCAGATCGATTTGTTCCCCAAATTCCAAGCGGAGTAAAACTCTGGCTAGATCCTTGCGCAGACGGGATGGATGATTTGCCTTCTCGACAGAAGGAAGGAAAAAAGAACTCTTGGTTTGAATACATCAACAAGCATCCGCATTTTCAAGCATTGGCTGATCCGTCTTTTCACGGAAAGCCTGTGAGTAAAGAAGTTGATGCATTTGTTCATTCATTGTTAAACGAATGTGCGAAATACAAGCCTGCCTTTCTCACTGTTCCGCAACTACCTGTCGTTGATGGGGCTGAAAGAAACAAGATCAACAAGTGCCTAGCAGCTGCCACGGGAAGATGGAAATCTAAGTCTGGCTTTCATGGAAAATTGATCCTCCCAATAATTTTCAAACATCAACGACAGTTAAATGGAAAAACGGCACGTAACCCCAAGGTGATTCAAGCGGAACGATGTTACCAGGAGTCGCAAGCAGAAGGTTACTGGGCTGTCGATGCAGACTTAAAAGATGAGAGTGGGTCAAGTACGCTTGCAAGTCGTCGCTTTCCCTCGATCATCGGCCTACATGAAGAATTGAATGAGAAAATCGGAGCCACCATTAGGATAGCGGGTCCGTATTGGGCGATTAACTTGGTGCTTTGGGCGAAAGGCCTTGTTGATTATCCTGCAATAGGAATTGGTGGTGGATATCAGTATTTTCTTTCGGGGCAACTGCACGCCAAAGCGCCCGCAGAACGTCTTGCACTACATCCCCTTAGGAGAAGAGCAACCGCTGATCCATCGCTTGAGACTTGGATTTCCGAAACGATGATAAAGCTTGGTACTTCACACCCTTCGTATGCGGTATTAGGGAAAATCAAAGCAAAATTTGTGATCCTGAGAGCAAATTCTCGAGACCAAGTTGCCAGATTTTATAAGGAGTGGTTCGACTCGATAGCATCAGTGCCTAAACAGGGACGATCACTTGCTTTGTTCCAAGATCTCTCTGCTGCATATGCATTCGGAAGACCCCTGAAAGATCTTAATGACGCGGTCCGTCGTCCGGAGGCTGTTGCTCAGTCTTTGATGCTCAGTTGTCTCTAGATCGCGATTGCCAAAACTTATCTACGGCGTACAACTGCAGGGCCGAATCGATTTTTGCAGATGTTGGCCTAGATTGTTTTACGACTACGCAGGTTCGCTTCGTTACACTCAAAATTCCTACCCCTGCATCGAAGTACTTCGCCCAGGGTTCACTTTTTGCCAAAATGCGTTTTGAAACTTCGGCAGGAAAGGCCACGTATGATTCTCCCCCGAGTCCCAAGTTCTGCTTTGCTTGGTTCATTGCCTCTTCGATTCGAGACAGTTTAAGTTCAACCGCCACCAAGCGATCGTGAAGCGGCAGCCAGCCGTTCAGTTTTTGGAGACTCCCTCGCTTCGTTCGCACAAGAAACTTGTCTCCGAGCAACCGCTCGAGCTCTTCCTTTACTTTGGTCTCAGAGAGAGAGACAGAACAGTCGTTTACAAGTTTCTTGAGGGAGACGGATCTACCCGATTCTAGATCGGGAACTTTGAGGAGGAGAATTGCTCGAGTAAGTGACCTAATCGACTTTTTTTGACCAAGAGCTAATCGATGGGAAACGCTATTCTCATTGAAATTGGCAGCTACCAAGTCACATATACCC
>Ga0255128_1000255_pt1 | contig 23701 bp, 27 predicted proteins | sample Law_Miss_RepC_8d_FD_188562 | JGI IMG/M metagenome (GOLD analysis project Ga0255128, IMG submission 188562) | Freshwater microbial communities from St. Lawrence River, New York, United States - Law_Miss_RepC_8d | ecosystem: Environmental > Aquatic > Freshwater > River | place: USA: New York... | reverse complement strand
CGAATGCGTTTCTCGTCAGCCACAGCATCGTAGAAATCGAACAGCGCCCGCGTTTCCTGCTCCAGTGCGATCGCCTCCGGGTTGGGCAGTTCGATGCCGTGTTCCGTCTTGGCCAGAAACAGCATGTCAGACACCATGCGGGCCAGTCGCTGGAACTCTTCGGCGTTGGACGCGAGGATGTCCTGGTAGGCGCTCGCATCCCGTTTCTGGGTCAGTGACACCTGTGTCTGGGTCAGCAGGTTGTTGATGGGGGTGCGCAGCTCGTGCGCCAGGTCGCTGGAGAATTCCTGCAGCCGCGCAAAGTCGGACTGCAGGCGTTCGAGCATGGTGTTCAGGCTCTGCGCCAGGTCGGCGAACTCCGCCGGCACCGCGTCCACGGGCATGCGCTGGTCCAGCTTGTGGGCCCTGACCGTCATGGCGCGCTCTTTCATGATTCGAAGCGGCGCCAGGCCCCGGCGGGCGGCCCACCAGCCCAGCAAGCCGCTAGCCAGGATGGCGCCGATCAGGTAGAGCGCCAGCGTCTGCTTGAGTGACTGCATGAAATGGGTGTGGTGCGCCGTGTCCAGCGCGATCAGCAGTTCAAGCGGTTGGCCGTCCGCGGCCTGGCCCGTCCATGTGGAGGGCGGACGGATGGCCGCCCTCAGACCACGCAGGGTGTGATCGCCGGCCGTCCAGTCAAAGGCCTGTTCATCTGTACCGATGGACGGTGGCAGGCGGGAGAACACCGAACCCGCTTCGCCATAGACTTGGCCGGCGCTGTTGTGCAGCTCGATGAACAAGCCGTGGTGACTGGTCAGCAACTCATCCAGCCGGGGTGCCAGCATCTCGGATGACGCAGTCTCGCTGACAATGGTCTGCACCAGTTCGATCTTGTCCTTCAGGAAATCCCGGTCGAGTTCGACAAAGTGCCGCCCCACCGCGATCGAGACCAGAAGGCCCAGCCCGACGAGCACACAGGCCGAGACCAGGGTGTACAGTGCGGTCAGTCGCGCCGTCAGAGACAACCGGCCGAGCATCAGTGGGCGTCCTCGGGTGCTTCGAGCACGTAGCCCATGCCGCGCACGGTCTGGATCAGGCGCGGTTCGAATCCATCGTCCACCTTGGCCCGCAAACGCCGCATGGCCACTTCGATCACGTTGGTGTCGCTGTCGAAGTTCACGTCCCACACCTGGGATGCGATCAGGGAGCGCGGCAGCACCTCTCCGTGGCGGCGCATCAGCAATTCCAGCAGACCGAATTCCTTGGCCGTCAGATCGATGCGTTTGCCGGACCGGGTCACCCGTCGGCGCAGCTGATCGAGCTCCAGATCGGCCACTTTCATCGAGGTGGCTTCCAGGCCTGAACGGCCGCGCCGCAGGATCGTCCGGACCCTGGCCAGCAACTCGGCAAAAGAAAACGGCTTGACCAAGTAGTCGTCGGCCCCCAGCTCCAGGCCCTTGACACGGTCTTCGACCTGATCGCGTGCCGTCAGGAACAGCACGGGCATCTGGCGCCCCTGGCTGCGCAGGTTCTTGAGCACCTGCCACCCGTCCATGCCCGGCAGCATGACGTCCAGGATCACCAGATCGTGATCCCCTTCGAGGCCGTGGTGCAGTCCGTCCACGCCGTTGGTGACGAGGTCCACGGCAAAGCCGGCCTCGCGCAGGCCTTGCCTGAGGTAGTCACCCGCTTTGGGTTCGTCTTCCACGATCAGAATTTTCACGTTCACATGCTCCTGGCCGCAAGTTTGCCCTCAGCGGAGCGGGCGTGACCGAAGCTGACATTTTTGTAATCTGACCGACAGGGAAGTGACGAACTCGCGCCGCCAGAATCCGCACCACTTGATCTGCATCAAAAGGAGCGAAAGCAGTGAAATCTTTGTTTTGTCACCGAGCCACAAGCCAACTACTGGTGGCGGGCCTGTTGGCCCTGCCGCTGGCGCTCTCAGCGCAAACGGCCAGCCCTTCGCAAGAACCCGACTGGCGCCGGGCCAACGACGCGGTGGGTGCACTCAAGCGTGGGCATGCCGACGTGCTCAAGTGGGAACAGGCCAATGCGGGGGCGTCCACCACGACGCCGGGTAGTACCACGGGTGTTGCCATTCCCAACGCAGAGGCCGCAGTTCGTATGGCCTGGACGGTCCATCGTGAACTGGCTCGTCCATTGTCGAAACTGGGTCCCCTGAATGAACAACTGATCGCAGAAGGCCGCTGGACAGAACTCGACTCCAGCCTACAACGGCGCGTCGAAGATGCTGGTGAGGTGCTGGAGGTGGCTGCAGCGGGGCGCAAAGCCTGGGTTGAAGCTGTGGCCGCTCAACAGGTTCTGAAACACCAGCGCGACATGATGGAGGCCGCCCAGGCCGCCCTTGAACTGGGGCAGCGCATGGTGACGGTGGGCAACTGGAGCAAGTTGCAACTGTCGCAAGTTCAACTCGCGGCATCGACCGCCCGCATGAATCTCCGGCGGGCGCAGCAAGCCGCCGCCCAGGCCCAAAACAAATTGGTCAAGACGATGGGGCAAACGGGTTTGCAGGATGGGTTTGTGCTCCCAGACCAGCTTCCCGCCATCCCGGCGCAGGCCATGACGGAAGCCGATCTGCAAAAGCGTGCCGACGCGATCCGCAACCAATTGCCTGGAGCTGAGAGCCTGCGCAACCGAGCGCTGGCCAGAGGCGCCATGAAGGTTTACTGGGCCGCCCATGCGCTGGCGCAGGACAGCCAAGGGGATGTGCTGAAGACCCGTGAGTTCATCACCGAAGAAACGGTGCTGCACTACAACGGCATGCTCAAAAGCGTCTGGGATCTGCTGGACGAGGTGCGCAACCAGTCCCAAGCCACGGTAGACGCCATTGGCGCACAGCGCGACTTCTGGATCGCCGAGACCGATCTTCAGTGGGTCTTGCAGGGCGGAGAACCGGACAGCTTCGTCTCGCTGGGTGGTGCCGGTGGAGATGCACCGACTGCGGCCGCACATTGAAAGGACACAACACATGACAAACACAAACTCCAGACGACAGTTTTTTGCCGGCGCCGCCGCATCCGTGGCCGGCCTGGCCGTGGCCCGTTCCGCCCTGGCTGGTTTGCCAGAGCCCGTCATCCAGACGTCGGTCGAAACCGCTCCGCCTTTGATCCCGACAACCGGTCGGCCCTACAACCCGGTGGTCACCCTGAATGGCTGGACACTGCCATGGCGCATGAACGATGGTGTCAAGGAATTCCACCTGGTGGCTGAGCCCGTGGTGCGCGAGGTCTCACCGGGCTTCAAAGTGAACATGTGGGGTTACAACGGCCAGAGTCCGGGACCCACCATCGAAGTGGTGGAAGGCGACCGCGTGCGCATCTTCGTGACCAACAAGCTGCCGGAACACACCACCATCCATTGGCACGGTCAGCGTCTGCCCAGCGGCATGGACGGTGTGGGCGGCCTGAACCAGCGCGCCATCCCCGTGGGCAAGACCTATGTGTATGAGTTCGAGGCACGGCGTCCTGGCACCTTCATGTATCACCCGCATGCGGACGAAATGGTGCAGATGGCCATGGGCATGATGGGCATGTGGGTGACCCACCCCAAGGCCAAACACCCGCACATCAGCGAGGTGGACCGGGATTTCTGCTTCCTGCTCAATGCGTTTGACGTGGAGCCAGGCAGCAAGACACCCAAGATCAACACCATGACGGATTTCAACATCTGGTGCTGGAACAGCCGGGTGTTCCCGGCCATCGACACGCTGAACGTGCGATTGAACGACCGGGTGCGCATCCGGGTGGGCAACCTCACCATGACCAACCACCCGATCCATCTGCATGGTCACGAATTCCTGGTCACCGGCACCGATGGCGGGCCGACGCCACCGTCCACCCGCTGGTACGAGGTCACCACCGATGTGGCCGTGGGGCAGATGCGCCAGATCGAGCTGATCGCCGACGAAGAAGGTGACTGGGCCATGCATTGCCACAAGAGCCACCACACCATGAACGCCATGGGGCACGACGTGCCCACGATGATTGGCGTGGACCACCGCGGCCTGGTCAAGAAGATCCAGAAGGTGGCGCCCGACTACATGCTCATGGGTGAACGCGGCATGGCCGACATGGGCGAAATGCAGATGCCCATTCCCGACAACACGGCCCCCATGATGACCGGCACCGGCCAGTTCGGCCCGCTGGAGATGGGCGGCATGTTCACGGTCTTCAAGGTCCGCAAGGACCAGAAGCCGGGTGACTACAAGGACCCAGGCCCGTACAAGTTCCCCGAAGGCACCGTGGCCTACGAGTGGAACGGCGCACTTCCCCCGACACCGCGTCCTGCGGCCAGCAGCGACACCACGCCGGCCACCGCCCAGGCGATCAAGCCCACCGCCAAAGGCATGTCGCACTGAGCGCTCAGCGTATCCAAGTTCTCCTCAACTGTTTCCCAACCACAACCCTGAAAGACAACCATGAAATTCGTCAAGTTCAATAGCGCTTCCCGTGCTGGCTTTGTTTTCGCTGCTGCGGCTTTGGCAGCTTCCGCCACGTTCGCTGGTGGCACCCACGGCGGTGGGCACGATGAGTCGCCGATCGGCGAGGCCGGTGTCGCCGCAAACGTCACACGCACGATTGAAGTGGACGCCGCAGACAGCATGCGCTTCACGCCTTCGAACGTGTCGGTGAAAAAGGGTGAAACCATCCGTTTCGTCATCAAGAACTCCGGCAAAGTGCCGCATGAGTTCAGTCTCGGAACGGAAAAGGAGCTCAAAGAGCACTACGAGGTCATGAAGAAGAACCCGGGCATGGAGCACGAAGAAGCCAACAAGATCTCGCTCAAGCCTGGCAAGCAAGGTGAAGTTATCTGGCGCTTCACCAAGCCCGGCGTGGTGAACTTCGCCTGCTTGCATGTGGGCCACTACGAGGCCGGCATGAAGGGCCAGGTCAAGGTGGCAGCCAAGTAAGCGGCTTTCCGATCATCACAACCTCTACCCAACGACACAAGGATTCACGATGAAACTGCGACTGGTTCTGAGTGCAACCGCTCTGGCCTTCACGGCCTTTGCAGTCAACCCCGTGTTCGCTCAGATGAACATGGACCACGGAAAAATGGGCATGGCAGCCATGCCCGGCATGACCGACGGCGAGGTCCGCAGGATCGACAAAGAGGCGGGCAAGATCACCATCAAGCACGGTGAAATCAAGCACATGGAAATGCCTGGCATGACCATGGTCTTCGTGGTCAAGGACAAGGCCTTGCTGGAGAAGACCAGCGTCGGCGCCAAGATTCAGTTCATGGCCACGAACGAGAACGGTCAGATGACGGTGACGGACATCCAACCGGCGAATTGATCCTTCACCGTTTCAAGTCACTCCGGTTAGCTGCGGCCGTCCTTGCTCTGGCAGGGGTTGCCGCAGCCTTTTTCGGGTGGCGATCTCCTGACCTCTTCCGATCAGAGCCTGTCGGGCTGCTTCGACCTGACGACGCCGTGATGCTCAAGCAAGGCGCGCTGATCTACCAGGTCCGGTGCGCCAGCTGCCATGGCGTGAAGCTGGAGGGGCAAGCCAACTGGAGAGAAAGGGCCCCAGACGGGCGATTGCCAGCGCCGCCCCATGACGAAAGCGGTCACACCTGGCACCACCCGGACGATGTGCTGTTTCAGCTAACCAAGGACGGCGTGGCGAAAGCCGCAGGGCTAGCGGACTACGCGACCAACATGCCCGCCTTCGGCGATTCCATCAGCGACGCCGACATCGTCGCCGTGCTGTCCTGGATCAAATCCCAGTGGCCACCCGAGACCCGCTCCCAGCACGACGAGCTCAACCGCCAGGCGAGCCAGCGTTCGCAACACTGAATCTGACTTTTTTGTCATCCTCGGGTCATCTTGCCGACCCTGATCGATTTCTACAGTGACTGCATGGCGTGAAGGTGTGACACGCACCACCCGGTGACCGATCACCTCCATGCCAGCTCTGGCAATCCCGCCAGCAGCCAGTCATGAAAGGAAATGGACATGTCCAAGTTGATTCGCTCTCTGGTGGCAGCCGCCATCGCCGGCATTGCGTTCGCGGCCGCTGCGCAGCAAACCGCAGACCATACCCAGCACCACCCGTCCACCTCGGCGGCCAGCACCGCAACCCAACAAATCGCACCTCAGGCCGGTATGCCCATGGGCATGTCTTCGATGCCGCAGATGCAGGAGCACATGCAGCAGCACATGGTCACCATGCAGGCACTTCGCGCCAAGATGGCCGCGGCCAAAACGCCGGCCGACCGCCAGTCTCTGATGGCAGAGCACATGAAGGCGATGCAGGAGGGCATGGACATGATGAAGGGTATGAAGTCCATGGGTGGCATGTCTGGCATGCCGGGGATGGGGACGCCTGGCGCCGCCACGCCGGACCTGACCCAGCGCCATCAAATGATGGAGATGCGCATGGACATGATGCAGAACATGATGGAAATGATGATGCAGCGCATGCCGCAGTCGCCTGCCAGCACCGGTGCCCAGTGACCGCGTCGACGTTCTGACGCAGCGCCAGCTTTCGTTTTCATTCAGGAGATTTTGTGATGTCGATGTATTCGCGGCGGCAGTTTCTGGGTAGCGTGGGTGCTCTGGGGGCCGCGACGGCCTGCCCAGGCATCTGGGCGGCCACCCTTGCCCAGTCAGGCCTGTCCTCAGAACAGATCCTTCGCCTTGAGGCACAGGCGGCGGGTTTCTCCAACCCCTTGCGACTCCCGGGAAGCAGTGGTCTCTTTGGCGTTCTGCCTGCGACAGACTTCAAGAAAGTCCATGTGGTCCGCAGCGAGATTGAAGTGTTGCCGGGGCAGCGCACACCCATCCTGGCCTATGCCGTGGAATCGGGTGGCAAGAAGTTCCTCAACCCGGCGCTTCTGGCCCGCCGTGGCGACGAGATGCGGGTGAAGCTGATCAATCACATCGATCAACCGACGGTCATTCACTGGCATGGCCTGGGTGTCGACTCCCGCAACGACGGCAATGGCCTCGACGTCGTGGCGCCGGGCCAGAGCATGGACTATGCGTTCGCCTTGCAGGACCGTTCGTCGATGTACTGGTACCACCCCCACGCCCACGGATACATTCCTCAGCAGGCCTATCACGGCCTGGCCAGCCTGCTGTTTGTCGAAGACGACGATGAAGCCGCCCTGCGCAAGGAGTTGGCGCTGGCGCTGGGGGAATCCGAAATCCCGCTGGTGCTCCAGGACAAGGAGTTCGATGCGCAAGGGCGCCTCCAGTACGCGCCCAGCGCCGCCCAGTCTTTCGGTGGCTGGGTGGGCAGCCGGCTGATGGTCAACCTGACCGAGCGTCCCCACCTGAAGGCCGGGCGTCGCATCGTGCGCTTTCGCATCCTCAACGGCAGCAACGCGCGCAGCTACCGGCTCGCGTTCCTGCAGGACGGCAAGGCGCTGGGCTTCTACCTGGCGGGCACGGACGGTGGCCTGCTCGCGCAGCCCTTGCGTATCGATCAGACCTTTCTCTCCCCGGGCCAGCGGCTGGATGTGCTGGTGGATTTCCGGGAAGCCAACCCCACCCGCCCGGTGACCCTGGCATCCTTGCCCTTCGACCCGATGCACCAGGAGGGTGGTCATGACATGGCCGCGATGGACCACAGCCAGCATGGGGCGGCACAAGGCGCCGCCTCGCCCGTGGCGATGGCCATGGAAGGCGATGCACTGGCGCTGATGCGCATCGACCTGGAGCCGTCCAGCACACCCTACGACCGCCGTCTGCCTGCACGCCTGTCCAGCCTCACCGCTCCGGCTGAGCCGGCGGGCGCTGCGCGGCGCATGCAACTGGGCCACGATGGCAAGGGCCACTGGACGATCAACGGCGGGGTGTTCGACCACGCTGCGGTCCCATTGACCGTCCAGCGGGGCACGCGTGAAACCTGGCTGATCGAGAACGCCGAACGCAGCATGCCGCACCCCATGCACCTGCACGGGTTCTCGTTCCGGGTGCTCGAACGCCTGGGCAGTCCCGCGCTGGTTCGCACCCTGGCCGGTGCACGCGGCCTGCTGCCTCAGGACCAGGGCGTGGTCGACACCCTGCAGGTGTGGCCAGGTGAATCCGTGCGCATCGCCATCGACTTTTCGCATGCGCACCAAGGCGATCAGGACTACGTCTTTCACTGCCACACGCTTGAACACGCCGAGGCGGGAATGATGATGCGATACGCGGTCAAAGCCTAGCCAACGGAGCACCAGACACCATGAACCACGATGACAACGAACCCCATGTGCCTTCTTTCTGGCGGCGCCCAGCCGGCATGGCGCTGGCGACAGCTGCCTTGATCGCCGGGTTCTATCTGCTGCGCGAGCACTGGGGCCATGTCACGGGCTACTGGCCCTACCTGCTGTTGCTGGCGTGCCCGCTGATGCACCTGATGCATGGGCACGGCAACCATGCACAGACGCCACGGCGCACCTACAACGACAAGGAATAGGGCCATGGACATGCATGCACAGCATCACCGCGACAACCACCCGCCGCCCCAGCCCGTCTCGCCCACCGATCTCAAGGACCCGGTGTGCGGCATGAAGGTCACGGCGCAGTCGGCGCACACGTTGAAACACGAAGGTCGTCCCTACTACTTCTGCAGTGCCAAGTGCCAAGGCAAGTTCGCGGCCAACCCGCTGCAGTACCTGGTGTCCACGGCGCCTGCAGACTCCGCGCCAGCGGCTGCCGGCACGGTCTATACCTGCCCGATGCACCCCGAGATTCGCCAGGAGCATCCAGGCAACTGCCCCAAGTGCGGCATGACGCTGGAGCCCCTGCTGCCGGAACTCGAAGACGACGACAACCCCGAGTTGCGCGATTTCCAGCGCCGCTTCTGGTGGACGCTGCCGCTGACCGTGATGGTCTTTGTGCTCGCCATGTTCGGCCACCGCCTCCAGTGGATGGACATGACCGTGCAGAGCTGGGTCGAGCTGGTCTTGTCCATTCCCATCGTCCTGTGGGCCGGCTGGCCGTTCTTCTCGCGTGGCTGGCAATCGGTGATGAACCGCAGTCCCAACATGTGGACCTTGATCGGGCTGGGCACGGGGGCCGCGTTTGTCTACAGCGTGGTCGCGACGGTCACGCCACAGGTGTTCCCGGACTCGTTCATCTCCATGGGCCGCGTAGCCGTGTACTTCGAGGCCGCCGCTGTGATCATCTCGCTCACGCTGCTGGGCCAGGTGCTCGAACTCAAGGCACGGTCGCAGACTTCGGCCGCCATCAAGTCGCTGTTGGGCCTGGCGCCCAAAACCGCCCGCCGCATCCGCGCCGACGGCACGGAAGAGGACGTGCCGCTGACCCATGTGCACGTGGGTGACTTGCTGCGTGTGCGCCCCGGCGAAAAAGTCCCGGTGGACGGCGAGGTGACCGAAGGCGGCAGTTCGGTCGATGAATCCATGCTCACGGGCGAGCCGATGCCAGTGGCCAAACGGGTGGGCGACAAGGTGATTGGTGCCACGCTTAACACCAGCGGCGCGCTGGTGATGCGCAGTGAGCGCGTGGGTGCGTCCACCATGCTGTCGCAGATCGTGCAGATGGTGGCCCAGGCACAGCGTTCCCGCGCGCCGATGCAGCGCATGGCCGACGTGGTGGCGGGCTACTTCGTCGTCACGGTGGTGGGCATTGCCTTGCTGACTTTCTTCGGCTGGGGCCTGTTCGGCCCCGAGCCGCGCTGGGTGTTCGGCCTGATCAATGCGGTGTCGGTGCTGATCATTGCCTGTCCCTGCGCCCTCGGTCTGGCCACACCCATGTCCATCATGGTCGCGACCGGTCGGGGCGCCACGCACGGCGTGTTGTTCCGGGACGCCGCGGCGATCGAGAACATGCGCAAGATCGACACCCTCATCATCGACAAGACCGGCACCCTGACCGAGGGCCGCCCGAGTTTCGAGCGCGCTATTCCCGCGCCCGGTTTTGACGCCAACGAGGTGCTGCGCCTGGCCGCCAGCCTGGACCAGGGCAGCGAGCACCCGCTGGCCGAAACCATCGTGCGCGCCGCCCGCGAACGCGGGATGGCGCTGGACAAACCCGAGAACTTCGAATCCGGCTCGGGCATCGGCGTGCGTGGTCAGGTGGCCGGGCGCCAGCTGGCGCTGGGCAACACCACGCTGATGGAACAGCTCGGTGTCTCCGTCGCGGCGCTGGTGCCACAGGCCGAGGCCTTGCGCGCAGAAGGTGCCAGCGTGATGCACCTGGCCGTGAATGGCCAGCTGATGGGCCTGCTGGCGGTGTCCGATCCGGTCAAGGCCAGCACGCCGGAGGCCTTGGCGACCCTCAAGGCATCGGGTCTGCGCATCGTGATGGCGACCGGTGACGGCCTGACCACGGCCCAGGCTGTGGCCGCCCGCCTGGGCATCGACGAGGTGCATGGCGAGGTCAAGCCGGCTGACAAGCTGCTGCTGGTCGAGCGCTTGCAGAAAGAAGGCCGCGTGGTGGCCATGGCCGGTGATGGCATCAACGATGCGCCGGCACTGGCCAAGGCCGATGTGGGCGTGGCCATGGGGACCGGGACCGACGTGGCGATGAACAGCGCGCAGGTGACCCTGGTCAAAGGCGATCTGCGCGGGATTGCTATAGCGCGGGCGCTGTCGGAAGCGACCGTGGGCAACATGAAGCAGAACCTGGTGTTTGCCTTTTTGTACAACGCACTGGGCATCCCGGTGGCCGCCGGTGTGCTGTACCCGTTGACGGGCTGGCTGCTGTCGCCCTTGATTGCTGCGCTGGCCATGAGCCTGAGCTCTGTGTCGGTTATTGGCAATGCGCTGCGCCTCAGGTCGGCACGGCTCTAGCGCAGGCTCACCGTACAACGAGGTCTGACCATGGACATTGTTGCGCATGGGGTGTGGGTGGGCCTTGGCGCAGCGTGGATGCATAGGCATCGACGCCTGGACCGTCGCACTGCAACCCTGGCGATCGGTATGGCGGTGGTGCCTGATCTGGTCCAGTTGCTTCCTCTGGGATACCTTGCACTGCTCACTTCGAATGGCTGGTCTGTCCTGCAGGCCTATGCCAATGCGCTGCCGGGCTATGAGCCGGCGATGTCTCCAACCATCACGGCACTCACGCACCACCTGCATTGTGTGATGCACAGCGCCTTGGTGGCCGGTGTGGTCACTGCCGGCTGCTGGCTGTGGTTGAGACGCCTCTGGATACCTTTGCTGGGCTGGTGGTCCCACATCCTGATCGATGTCTTTACCCACTCGGCTGATTTCTACCCATCCCCGGTTTTTTATCCGGTGACCTATTGGGGGTTCGACGGTATAGCGTGGAACACCCCGTGGTTCATGGTGGTCAACTATCTGGCTATGTTGGCTGTTGCCACCGTGATGTTCCGCCACAAATAGAAAAGCCACCCCAAGACAGGGTGGCTGTTTCTGCGCAGAGGTCGCGATCAGTTGTGGTGACCCTTGCGCGCCAGGATATCAAGACGAGCGACTTCGTTGCCCACCGTGCTGATCTTCTGACCGTCCACCGATTGAACGACCTCTCCTTTGGCGAGGTATGCAGTGCGTCCAAATTGGTTGGTTTTGGCCATGTTCCCGTCCTTGAAGACGTACAAGGTCTCGCCATTGACCAGCGGCACCGTCTGCTTGGCCTCGGATTGGGCCGCATCCATGGCAAAAGCCGGGAGGGTTGCGGCGAGCGAAAGGACGAGGATGTTGAACTTGCGAATCATGGTTGCTCCTGAAAGTTTCACGTTGATCGGGTGATGCAACGAGGTACCGTGTACAGATGCAATGTAGTGAGGTGCGGGTGACCGCTAGCTTGCCTGCAGATGACAGTTTTGACTGCTATTTGTCAGCCCGTCACGCCGTCGTAGAACAGCTTCCAGCGGCCCTGTTCTTTGCCCCAATACTGGCGCTTGACCAGCCCGCGTGTCTCCCCCGCCACGACCTCGGCAAAGTTGACCACCGTGACTTCGGTGCCGCGCTTCCAGCGAAAGATCGACACCTCCTTGAGATCGATGCGCCGGCTCTGGCGCATTGGCGCTACAGCGCGCACCAGCGTCTTGAGCGGCCGATCCTGCACCCCATCGTCTGCCTGGAAATCGTGGGTGGACAGGGCCTGCATCGTCGCTCGGTCGCCCAATGCCCTGGCTTGCGTCCAGCGTGAGAGCAGCTCGCGGAACTCCGCTCTGTGGGTGGAGAGCGACTCCGGTTTGACCCAATTCACCTCGTCGGCAATGATGACCGGTGTGCGGCGCGGCTCCAGCTCGCGCATGAGGTAGGCCATGTCGTCGTTGGCCAAAGCAACACAACCTTCGGTGGCATAGGGGCTGCGGGCGTACGACACGCGAGGGACGCCATGCAACCAGATGCCGCTGCCCGTGCGACCCATCCGGCGGTCGTGCTCGTTCGGGTAGTTCAGCGGCAGCGCGCCAATGCCGTACAGCTCTTCAAGCTGCTGGTCGTCCAGCCGGCTGGTGATGTGATAAACGCCCAGCGGCGTGCGCAGATCACCTTCCACCTCTTTGTCAAAACCCGCCCGACCAATGGACGCATAGAAACTGCGAACCAGCTGCAGGCCGCTGGACTGCTGCGCGAACACGTAGACCCGTGAATGGCTGGCGTCCACGACGACCACATGCCGAACATTGCGGGCAAGCTCCAGCACCTGCTCCGGCACGGTGCCGGACGGAGGCATCTCACTCAGCGAAGCCAGACGCCGAGCGGCCTCGACGCGCAGTTTTTGCAGTTGCTCGCGAACGGCCGGAGGGCCATCTTTTACCGTGGCGAAGCTGGACAGCGCTCCACTCTGGGTCATCAGAAGATCCCCGTAGACGAGTTGCCCCAATTGGAAACCCGGCACGTCGCGCACCAGCGCCGCGGCCATTGGCAGGGCTTGCCGGTCCCCGACCGCGATGGCACGGTAGACCGCGATGAGGCGCGCTTCCGGCGACGAACGCAATGAACCGGCCAGCACCGCGCCTTTGTCCACGCTGCTCCTGGGGGTCTGGCCGCTGGCTTGCCCGAATGGCAGGACCAGAGACGCACCCGCGAGCGCGGCTCGGGAGAGCAAATTTCGTCGGGTGGTGACCCGATCGGGTGGTACCAACATGGCGTCGTTCTGTCCAAAGGTCATTGCGCGTGGGCCAGGGCGACGGAAGCGGCCATGGCAAGTTGTTCCCGTATGGTTTTTGCCTCCCGCTTGAAGCCGGGCAGCTGGGCCACCGCAACGGTCGAGACCGATGGATCGCTGGCGATCCGCGACGGGTTGGTCTGCACGCCCTTGACCAGGTATTCAAAGTGCAGATTCGGGCCCGTCGCCGTTCCGGTGGAGCCGACCGTGCCGATGGTCTGACCTTGCTGCACGCGCTGGCCCACGCGGACATCGATGCGGCCCAGGTGCGCGTAGGCGGTGGCGGCCTTGTCGGGATGCTGGATCACGACGTAGTTGCCATACCCGCCCTGGCGCCCCGCGAAGCTCACCACGCCGTCGGCCACGGTTCGAATCGGGGTTCCGGCCGGAGCGCCGTAGTCCGTGCCTTTGTGCGCTCTCTGCCCACCAAACACCGGGTGGATGCGAGGCCCGTAGACGCTGGTAACCCTGGAAAACGCCAAGGGTGAGGCCAGGTAGGCCCGTCGTTGGCTCGCCCCTTCAAGGTTGACAAACTCGCCGGTCTGGCCTGCGGCTTCGAACCACATGGCCTGGTGCGTGTCATTGCCGTTCTGAATCTCGGCGCCCAGCAATTGACCTGTGAACAAGGTTTCACCATCCAGCTCGAATACCTCATACACGAGGCTGACACGCGCACCGCGCTTCAAGTCGCGCTGGAAATCGATGTCCCCTGCAAAGGCCTCGACCGTCTGCGCGGCGACGGCATCCGGAATGCCGGCTTGGTCTGTGGCCGCGTAGAACGAGGAGCGGATGGTGAGCGAACCGAACTGCTCCAGGCGTCGTGGCGTCGGCTGTTCGAGTCGGGCGTTGAATCCAACGTCCTGCCGCGCCACCACCAGTCGGCTGACCCGCTGCTTGTTGGCATCCACCCAGCGCACCGACAAGGTCTTCAATTGCCCCTCGGGGGTCCGGGTGACAGAAGCCAGCTTGCCAGACGCACCGGTCAGCAGCAGGCGCGATGTGACGTCACGCGCGAGAAAGCCCTGTGCTTCACGATCATCGACACCCAGCCGTTTGAGCAAGGCCTGGAGAGAGTCGTCGCGGCGGGTGAGCTGCGATTGGTGAATCAGAAACTCGGGCGTCGATGCCGTCAGGTCAGGCACCGCAAGCGACGCGTCCACCGGCTCCACCACCTGCCGAACCGGCCACTGGGCCGCGTCGGGCAAGTTGGGTGAGACGCCAAAGGCCACGACACCCGTGCCCAGCATCAGGCTGCCCAGGGCCGCCAGCACGGGCCGTCGGTGGCTGTGGATCAGTGTTTTCAAAGGGAGCAAGTGGACTGGCTTCATGGCAGGACAGACGGTGGCTTTGCCAAGGCTTGACGCGCCTCAAGCATTGGACAAAAGGATCTGGATGTCCGACGCGATCGTGGCGGCATCGGTTCCGTAGGCGGAAAACAGGCGGACCCGGGCTTCGGTGTCGAAGATGTACTTGCCTGCCGAATGGTCCATGGTGTAGGAGGTCGGGGTCGAGCCCGGGACCTTCTTGTAGTAGATCTTGAAGCCCGCCGCGACGTCCTTGAGTTCGTCGGGCTCGGGCCGCAACGCGATGAAGCTCGGGTCAAAGTTCGCCATGTACTCCTTGAGCAGCGCCTGCGTGTCCCGCTCGGGGTCCACCGTGATGAAGAGCACCTGCAACTGGTCACCCTGAGCGCCCAGCAGGCGCTTGACTTCCGCCATGGTGGTCATCGAGGTGGGGCAGACGTCCGGACACTGCGTGAAGCCGAAGAAAACGACCGCGATCTTGCCCTTGAAGTCCTTCATCGTTCGCAGGCGGCCGTGGTGATCCTTGAGCCGCAGATCCTGGGCGAAGGAGGCGCCGGTCACATCGGTGCTCTTGAACTTGGGAGCTTCTGGTGAACAGGCCATCAACGCAGGGATACCTGCCAAGCAAGCGAGAGACGTCTGAACAAATCGCCGACGGTCGATGGACGAGTCGTCTGAAATGGTTGAAGAGCGCTGTGTCATGTCACTTCCTGGCTTTGGCTACTTCTTCGGCCACGAGCGCCATCAACTGCTGATCGCCAAAAGACGGCAGTCCGCGGCCATTGACGAAGAACGTGGGCGTCTTGGTCACTTCCAGGGCGGTCAGGTCCTCGATGTCCTGCTTCAAAACTCCGTCAATGGCCGGAGTCTGTGCGTCGGCCTGTGCCTTGGCGATGTCCAGACCAGCTTCTTGCGCTGCGCGGTACGCCAGATCGAGGTTGGGCTTGCCGTGGTCGGCCCATTGGGGCTGGGCGGCCAGCACCATCTCCAGCACGGGCAGGTATTTGTCCTGCAGTTTGGCGGCCTCCAGCAGTTTGACCACCTGATCGGAGCCCGCATGGAAGGGGGCGTACCGGATCACCAGGCGCACATCGTTCGGGTACTGCTTGAGGATGTCTTTGACGATGGGGTAGAAGGCGCGGCAGGTTTCGCACGCAGGGTCAAAGAACTCGACGATGGTGACCGGCGCGTTGCGCGGCCCAAAGACCGGCGAATGGAAGCGGACCAGGCGGTTGTCTGCCTGGCTGCCCGACGGGTTGACCGGCTGACCGGTGGACTCTTTGACGACCTGATTGACCTTTTCCGCCTGCGAGTTCTGGACCCGCTTCTGGTAGGCATTCATGCCCAGGAAGAAGAACACCAGGACGATGGCGACCAGGGCTGCGACGGTGATTTTTTTGGAATTCATCGGGAGGACTTTCTGAGGTAGACGACGAGAAGGATGACCAGCGCCAAGAACGCGGCCAATGACAGCCAGGGAATCTGGACACCATTGAGGATTTCGAGCTTCTGGTCCGCGCAAGACACCCCTGCGCTGCACGGCACCCAGGCTTTGGGGATCAGGCCCGCGACCAGCAGGGTGTGGTAGCCGGCCATGGCCAGACCGCCCAAGGCCAGGGCCAGGGCATAGACGGCGCCCCGGCGGTCATCGTTGAAACAGGCGATGCCCAGAACGATGGCGATGGGGAACATGAAGATGCGCTGGTACCAGCACAGCACGCAGGGCGTCATGCCCATGACTTCACCGATGAACAGCGCGCCCAGGGTGGCAGTGGTCGCCACCAGCCAGGCCATCAGCAGCAGGGTCCAGTCCTTCTTCATGGTTCGCTCCGGGTCTTGGCGGACGACAGTGGCAACGACATCAATCCCCAGCCGATCACGGCCAGGACGATGAAGACATCCGCCAGGTTGAACGCCGGCCAGTGCAGACCGCGCCAGTGCACGTCCAGGAAGTCGGTCACCGCGCCGTTGAAAACGCGATCCAGGAGGTTGCCCGTCCCACCGGCCACGATCAATGCCCCAACCAGACGATCCAGGGGGTTGGCGTGTTTGACCAGACTGGTGAAGGTGATGGGAACCACCACCAGGATGCTGATGGCAATGAGAAACCAGCGCTGCCAGCCACCCGCATCCGCGAAGAGCGAAAACGCAGCTCCCTCGTTCAGGGCATGAACCAGGTTGAACCAGCCCGTCACCTCCACCGAAGATCCAAAGGGAATCGTCGCGGCGAAATAGGCCTTGGTCACCTGGTCCAAGGCGATCATGACCCCCACTGCGCAGAGCCAGAGCAAGCGGGGGTGAGCCCGCCAACGAGAAAAATACATGAATCAATCCCCAAGATGAAAACATCACCAACCCCAAGGGATTGGTGCGCTTTACAGGGATTGGTGGGGGCGCGGAGCTACCGCGCGGTGAGCCAACCCCCGGTCAAACCGGGGATACCCACCGTGGTCGGTCGGGGCGGTCGATGAGCAAAGACTCCGACCACGGAAGCGGTCGAGGCAGAACCACCGAGCTGGCTTGAACGCACCCCGAAGAGGGCATTGCGTGCAAGACCATGGAGCAGCTGGCGTGGCAGGTTCCGCAATCGAGATCGGGCGACACCGTGCCTGCGGCCGACTGGTTGGCGGCAGCGTCTTCGGCACTCTGGTGCTGGTGGGCGTGGTGCCCGAGATGTTGCACCGTGGCATCCTGGTCGTGCGCGCAATACGACCCCGTTGCAGCCCAGGACAGCTGCAGCGGCATCCACATCATCAACACGACAAGCAGCCAGGAACGCATGGTGGAATTGTAGTGGTTGGCCTTCATAGAACCGGTCAAAACCCTAGCGGCCTGAACCGCGGGCTCTGTTGATGGCGTCTGCAATGTCTTGCCGCACGGGCATGGGCTGAAAGGCGCTGATGTTCGAGCGGCCGCTGTTGCCCAGAGGCAAGCGCCCCAAGGCATGACCCAGAGGAACCAGCAGCAGGCGGACGATCTGTCCACGAACTTCGGCCCAGTTTCGGGTGCGCCATCCGAGCCCCAGCATCAGCACATGGGTCTCCAGGTGCGGATAGAACCGCGTCTGGCCCAGCACATGCAGGGCTTCCAGCAAGAGCCAGCGCTGCCCGGGCTGGGCGTCGCTGGATTGCTTGTAGCTCGACAGCAGCCGCATGTACACCGCAGCGTCGAAATCAACGGTGTGCGAAGTGTCAGTGGGCGTGGCCATGGTGATCATCCGCTTGCAATTCACCACGGGCTTGGCGGAGCACCTGCCAGCCGGCGTGAAGGGCAAGCACTGCCATCAGACTGGCCACGATCAGGTCAGGCCATGCTTTTCCAGTTCCGAACACCCCCAGTGCGGCCAGAAACACAGCCACATTGCCAATCGCGTCGTTGCGCGAGCACAGCCAGACGCTGCGCATGTTGGCGTCGCCCTCCCGGAAGGCGTAGAGCATCCAGGCCACACCCACATTGGCGACCAGCGCCATGAGGGCCACCACGCCCATGGTCGGCGCGTCGGGCGTGCCCCCGTTCCAGATCGACCAGATGGCCTGGCCCAGGACATACACACCAAAGCCCATCATGCTGACGGCCTTGAGCATGGCGGCACGCGCCCGCCATGCCATTGCCGACGCCAGCACCGCCAGAGACACGCCGTAGTTCAGCGCGTCACCTGCGAAATCGATGGCATCGGCTATGAGAGACAGGGAGCCAGACGTGAACCCGGCCGACAGTTCAACAGCGAACATCGCGGCATTCACCGCCAGAGCGATCCACAACACCCGGCGGTAGCGGGTCAGGTTGGCAATCTGGGCGGGCTTGGGGGTTTCGTGCTCACAGCAGTGGGCGGACATGGGAACTCCTACAGGTACAGAATGAGGGTATTGAAAACCCTGGAGCGGCTCCAGAGTCAAGTCCACTCCTCAAACGACCTGAAAAACCCTATGCGTATCAAGGAACTGGCCCAGGCCACTGGCGTGGATGTGGAAACCATCCGCTACTACGAGAAGCAAAGCCTGCTGCCAGCACCGGCGCGCCAAGACAACGGCTACCGCGACTACACCGACACCCACCTGGAACAACTGGCCTTCATCCGGCATTGCCGAGCGCTGGAGATGCCGCTGGCCGACATCCGCCGACTGCTGAGTGCGCTGGACGCACCGGGCAAGCCGCACCCGGACGTGGACCAGCTGGTGCAGGAGCAGATCGAGCGGGTGCGGGCAAGACTCAAGAGCATGCGAGCGCTGGAGAAGCAGTTGCTGCTGCTCAAGGCCAGTTGCGGGCGTTGTGACGACGACGGAGCCGATTGCGGCATCCTCAAGGAGTTGGTGGCCGCCGCACACGGTGAAGCCTGCGCTTGCCACTCGGTGAAGCTGCCCTGAGGCATCTGCACGGTCCCCCTGGCTGGGGTCAGCGGGCCGGCTGGAACATGATGATGCCCATGCCGATCAGAGCCATCGCCACGCCCGCGATATCCCACACGGTGGGACGCACCTGATCGACAGCCCAAAGCCACAAAAGCGCCACAGAGATGTAGACGCCGCCGTAGGCGGCATACACGCGACCGGCCGCCGTGTCGTGCAAGGTCAGGAGCCAGGCGAACAAGGCCAGGCTCAGGAAGCCGGGCACCAACAGCCACATGGACCGGCCTTGCTTGAGCCACAGGTAGGGCAGATAGCAGCCGATGATTTCTGCCAGCGCGGTGGCGACGAAAAGCAGCAGGGTTTTCATGATGGCATTGTGCTGGCCGGTGGATAACCCAGAAAGACGTGCTGCTTGACTTTTTCTGGTGGTGCGTCCCGGCGTGCCGCCGTCGGGCTCTGTGGGCTGTGCCCCGCGCCCCATGCCGGGTCACGGCCATTCGGCTTCGATCCCTGCGCCTTCGGCCGTTGGCATCCCCCCGGCCTGCGCGCTGCGCTTGCTTGTCTCACGCCTGCTGTTGTGGTGGGGCTGGCTTGCTGATCCCTTCATCCTTGCACACCGTTCTCGCCGTCAAGGTCTGCGCGCCCTGTGGGCGCTGGCGGCCGTTCGGCCGTCTTCGAACCTGTGACCGCTGCGCTGCGGCGTGCCGGTTCCGGTCTCGGGCAATCCCGCCCGATCAATCGGAGATCACCATGGACGACAAGTCACACGTTTCGCTGGAGCAGCAGCTTTGTCTGGTGTGCGGCACCTCTTTTGACACGGGCAACATCCTGCTGGATCGTCGCCTGCGCGCGAGCATGAAGCACCACACGACGACGGGCTGGGGACTGTGTCCCGAGCACCAGCGTTTGTTCTCGGAGGGCTTCGTGGCCCTGGTCGAATGCGATCCGCAGCGAAGCGTCACTCCATCGAGTTCAGGCTTGATGAAACCTGAGCAGGCCTACCGCACCGGGCGGCTGGCGCATATGAAGCGGGATGCCTTCGCCCGGGTGTTCAACGTCCCGGTCGCGGCCGAGCAACCCTGTGTCTTCGTCGAACCCGGCGTGATCGAACAACTGCAGGCGATGGTGCCAGCGACGGATTGACGTTGCGCTGGGGCTTCGATGCGCCGCCCCGTGGATCGCGGGAGCGGCGCTTTTCTGTTGCTGCGCCGCGCTGTTGGTGTTGGCCTTCGACCGAACGGGCCCACCTTGTTCTCTCCGGCGGTGCTGCGCAATTCGCACCCCCTGCGCGCCGGTTTCACCGACTTGCCTGGCCTTTGCGGGCGCTCCCCCCGTCAAGGGCCGCTGCGGCGCCCGTGTCCTCGGCTGCGCCTGCGGGCCGCACCAGCGCCTTCGCTTCCTCCCTTGACGGCGCACCCGCGCCGGCCCCAGCTGCTGCCCATGGCCGCGAAGGGCTTCGCGGCCCCTGCGGAGCCCAACACCCAAGGAGAGCGCCGATGCACAACACCGACTGACTTCCGACCCGTTTTCGATGTCTTCCATTGTTTGAACAAGGTCCCCGTGTGGGACAGGAGATTTCACATGAACACCGTTACCCAATCCGAAACCCTGGCCTTGAGCGCCGTGGCTGCTGCGGCAGCCGTCAGCTCTGCGGCAATGACCGGTGACTCCGTCACCGTGCCGGAAGTGGCTCCCTACGAGCTGCACCTGATCCCCTTGTCGCGGCTGCGGCCCTCCAGCCGAAACGTGCGCCAGAGCGGCGGCACGGCCATTCCTGAACTTGCCGCATCCATCGCCCGCGTGGGTTTGCTGCAGAACCTGACCGTCATCACCTCGCCCGATGGGCAATGGTTCGAGGTGGTGGCCGGGCGTCGGCGGCTGGCCGCCTTGACGTTGCTGGTCAAGCGCCACAAGCTCGCGAAAGACCATCCGGTGCCGTGCCTGCTGGTGCCCGACACCTCGGCCCGCACCGTGAGCCTGAGCGAGAACGTGCAGCGGGAGCCCATGACCCCGGTGGATGAACTGTTCGCCTGGAAGGCGCTGGTGGCCGAAGGCCGGTCGCTGGAAGACATCGCCGCCGACTTCGGCGTCACGCCGCTGGTGGTCAAGCGGCGGCTGCGTCTAGCCAACGTCTCGCCCCGCTTGCTGGCCGACTACCAGCAAGGCGCGGTGTCGCTGGAGCAGTTGATGGCCCTGGCGATCACCGACGACCATGCGGCGCAGGAAGCCGCGTTCTACGAAGTGCCACAGTGGCAACGCAGCCCGGAATCCCTGCGTGACCACCTGACCCGCGACGAGGTGGATGCCTGCCGCGATGCGCTGGCCCGCTTCGTCGGCGTCGAGGCCTACGAAGCAGCGGGCGGTGGCATCCGGCGCGATCTGTTCGCGGACGAGCAGAAGGGGGTGTTCCTCACCGATGCCGCTTTGCTGGAGAAGATGGCCCGCGACCGGCTGACCGATGCGGCCGAGTCGGTGCGGGCCGAAGGCTGGGGTTGGGTGGACATCACACTGCGTGTGTCGTCGGCCGAACTGCACACCTTCCAGCGGGCGCGGCGCTCGCGCCGGGAACCCACCAAGGCGGAAGCCAAGCGCATCGAGAAGCTGGAGGCGGAGCAGGCGCTGCTTCAAGACAAGCTCGACGACGAGGACGACGACCTGAGCGACGACGGTGCGCAGGCTCTGCACGAAGAACTGGACCGGCTGGGCGAGCAACTGGACGCCATCGAACAGACCCTGGTGGTGTACGAGCCCGGCGTCGTGTCCATGGCCGGCGCGGTGGTGTCGGTGGACCCCATGGGGCTGTGGTGGTGCATCGCGGGCTGTTGCGCGTTGAACAGGTCAAGGCACTGCGGGCGCAGGAGCGGCCAACGCCGGACGCACACGCAGGAGGCGAAGGAGGGCCAACAGATGCACCCGCCACCCGGGGCGATCTGTCGGAGAAACTGGTGCGCCGCTTGAGCGCGCACCGCACCGCCGCCCTGCAAGCCGAGGTGGCCCGCCATCCGCGCATCGCGCTGGTGGCTCTGGTGCACCAGTTGGCGCAGCGGGTGATCCTGGGTGGCTTCGGTGCGTCGCCGGTCAACATCAGCGCCACGCCGCAGGACCGTCTGGAGCAGCATGCTCCAGACGTTGCGGAGGCACCGGCTGCGCAGGGCCTGCGAGCTGTTCGCGAGGCATGGGCATCGCGATTGCCGGAAGACCCGAAAGCCCTGTTTGCTGAACTGCTGGCGATGGAACAGGAAGAACTGCTGTCGCTGCTGGCCCTGTGCGTGGGTCTGACGGTATCGGCCATCGCCCAGCGCGAAGACGAGGCACCCGCCGCTCTGCTCGCGCAGGCGGTGGGGCTGGACATGCACGACTGGTGGACACCCACGGCGGCGGGCTATTTCGACCACGTATCGAAAGCGAAAGCGCTGGAGGTCGTCCAGGTCTTTGCGCCGGGTGAGGTGCAACGGCTGGCGAAGCTCAAGAAGGCGCAGATCGCCAGCGAGGCCGAGCGGCTGGCCGTTGGCTCGGGCTGGTTGCCACATATGCTGGCCGAGCCTGTGCAGACCAGTGAAGCGCTGAACGAGCAAGAGCCGGAGGGTCATCAGGCCGCTTGATTCAGCGACAGGTTTGAAATCCGTCCATTTCATCCCGGCTTCGGCCGGGATTTTTTTGGCGTCTCCGGCACAGCCGGACCGCGCTCTGGTGCTGCGCATCGAGCCACCATGCCACGCGTGTCCTGGCGTCTCGACCCTGTCGGGCGCCGATCGCTGACGCCTCCGGCCGTCCCGGCCTGCGCGCTGCGCTTGCCTGTTTCGCTCAGGCATTTGTGGTGGGGCTGGCTTGCTGATCCCTTCATCCTTGCACACCGTTCTCGCCGTCAAGGTCTGCGCGCCCTGTGGGCGCTGGCGGCCTAGCGGCCGTCTTCGAACCTGTGACCGCTGCGCTGCGGTGTGCCGGTTCCGGTCTCGGGCAATCCCGCCCGATCACTGGAGTTGGTCATGCAGCACGATCTGTTCTCTTCCCTCGATTCCCTCCTGTCGGTGCCCGCTGGGGCTGGGGGCTTTCTCATCCGTGAACTGACGGGCCAATACCGGCCGGCCGAGGCCGATGAAGTGCTGCTGGCGGCGCAGCGATTGCTGGCGGCCCAAGTGCGCGGCAGCGATCTGATGGACTCGCCCGCTGTGGTCAAGGACTTCTTGCGCGCCCGCCTGGGCAACCTACCGCACGAGGTCTTTGCCGTGGTGCACCTGGATGCGCAGAACCGCGTGCTGGACTACGTCGAGATGTTTCGGGGCACGGTGAGCCAAACGTCGGTGTACCCGCGCGAGGTGGTGCGCGATGCCCTTCTGCGGAACAGTTGCGCTCTGGTCCTGGTGCACAACCATCCCAGCGGCGAAGCGCGTCCATCGCGGGCCGACGAACATCTGACGCAGACGATCAAGGCCGCAGCGGCGTTGGTCGATGTGCGGGTGCTCGATCACTTCATCGTCGCCGGCGACGTGATCTGCTCGATGGCCGAGCTTGGCCTCGTGTAACCCCTGGGGCCTTCGGCCCCAATTTTTTTGATCTTGATCAGCGCGCTGCGCGCGAACACAGGGGAGGGCAGAGCATGGCCGGTGTTCACCGGCAGCACAGGGAGCAGCGGCCCTCTCCCGTGCCTGGGGCTCGCGGTCTGGTTTCCTTCCCGCTGCGCGGGAACGAGCCCGCTGGACGAACTGGCGTTCGGTCCGCTCCCGCCGCTGCGCTTTGGTCCCGTCCCGCCCGCCAGATCGTCTCCCCGGTCACCCGCCATGCCCGAAGCCGGGCCGCGTAGGTCCGGACATCCGAAGTCCGAAGACCACAAATGATCGCAGCGGCTCGAACGCCGCGCCAGTCGCTGCGCTTGGTGTCACGCCGTCCGCAGAGACGCCGCTGCTCAGTTCACCCGGTCGCCTGCGCTGCGCTGGTCGCCCGAAGAGGTTTGGGCAGCGCGTGCGCCAATCGGCCCACCGTCATCCCCCCACGGCGCCCCCATCCAC
>Ga0255128_1000250_pt1 | contig 23851 bp, 21 predicted proteins | sample Law_Miss_RepC_8d_FD_188562 | JGI IMG/M metagenome (GOLD analysis project Ga0255128, IMG submission 188562) | Freshwater microbial communities from St. Lawrence River, New York, United States - Law_Miss_RepC_8d | ecosystem: Environmental > Aquatic > Freshwater > River | place: USA: New York... | reverse complement strand
GTTTTACGGCCATGTGCACCCTGCTTTTTGCCGATTTGCCGCCCTATGTCACCTGTCAGGGGCAACCTGCTTCCGCGCGCACTGTGAATGCCGAGGGCTTGCGCCGTCGTGGGTTTTCTGCGGCCAGAATTGCCACTGTGCGCGCCATGCACAAGGCTTTGTACCGTGAGAATTTGACTTTTGAGGCGTCCAAAGAGCGGATCTTGCAAATTGCCCGAGATAAGCCGGAGTCTCAAGAGGATGTGGCCATGATGCTTGACTTCTTGGCAGCGGTTTCACCCAAGGTCGGTATTGTTCGTTCGCGTCGTCGATCGGTTGATTGAAAATTGAGTGGGCTGGGGGATTTTTTCCTCGCCCCTGCATGAAAGGAGGGCCCCGTGGCCCTGTTGCGTTGCGCCGTTGTAGGCGTTGGTTATCTGGGTAAATTCCATGCTCAAAAATACGCCAAGATCGCCGAATGCGAACTTGTCGCTGTGGTGGACAGTCGCCAAGAACAGGCCGCTGAAGTCGCTGCACCTTTGAACTGCGCTTCCTTGACCGATTACCGAGAATTACTCGGCAAGGTAGATGCCGTCAGCATCGTTGTGCCCACCCAAGGGCATTACGAGGTTTGTGCCGAGTTTTTGCGTGCAGGGGTCCATGTGTTGGTCGAAAAACCCATGACCACCACGCTGGAGCAAGCCGATGAACTGATCCGCCTTGCAAAAGAAAACCAATGCGTTTTGGCTGTGGGCCACTTGGAGCGCTTCAACCCGGCCGCGTTGGCCTTGGAGCCCTTGCTGTCCGATCCCCGATTCATTGACAGTTCCAGACTGGCACCTTTCAAGCCTAGGGCCACCGATGTGAGCGTTTTACTGGACTTGATGATTCATGACATTGATCTGATCTTGTCCTTGGTTGACAGCGAGCTTGAAAGTGTGGATTGCTCGGGTGCGCGGGTGCTGACGAACGATATTGACATCGCCAACGCCCGAATTCGTTTCGCCAACGGTTGTGTGGCCAACGTCACGGCCAGCCGTGTCAGTGCCAAGAGCGAGAGAAAGATGCGTGTCTTTCAAGCGCAAGCTTGCCATTCGCTCGATTTCCAGTCCCGCACCTTGACCACCTACCGGGGCGCAACCGACCCGATGGCCGATCTGGAGCAGGCCATTACCCGTCAAGAACAGTCGTTTGGTGAGGCGGACCCCTTATTTGCTGAGATCGTTGATTTTGTGGACAGCATTCGCCATCAACGTCCACCCAAAGTGAGCGGTGAATCCGGACGCCGGGCTTTGGAAGCCGTGCAGCGCATCACCGAAGCTACGCGGCTGATTTCTTGATTTGTTAAAAAATTGAAACGTTGAAAGGTACGTCATGCGTATTCCCATGGTCGATCTGGTCGCGCAATACCGCGATCTCCAGCCCCAACTGGAACCCGCATTTCTGAGTGCCCTGAATGCGGCGCAGTTTATTCTTGGCCCGAATGTTCAGGCATTTGAAAAGCAAGCTGCAGATTACCTGGGGGTCAAGCATGCCATCACTTGTGCCAACGGCACGGATGCTTTGCACTTGGCCTTGTTGGCAGCCGATATCGGCCCCGGTGATGAAGTCATCACCTCGCCCTTTACTTTCATTGCCACGGCAGAGGCCATTGCTTATGTCGGTGCCAAAGCGGTGTTTGTGGACATTGATCCCCGCACCTTCAATCTCGACGTCGATCAAACCCGCAAAGCCATCACAGACAAAACCAAGGCGCTGCTGCCGGTTCATTTGTTTGGCCAGCCAGCGGATTTGTTGCCGCTGATGGCATTGGCCGAAGCGCATGGACTTCAGTTGGTCGAGGATTGCGCTCAGTCTTTTGGCGCAGATATTGGGGGCCGTAAAACGGGTGCGATAGGTGATGTGGCGGCGTTCAGTTTCTTCCCGAGTAAAAACTTGGGGTGTTATGGCGATGGTGGCATGGTCACCACGCAGTCTGACGACATGGCCGAAAAATTGCGCATGCTGCGCAACCATGGCAGCAAGGTGCGCTACTACCACGACATCATTGGTTACAACAGCCGTTTGGATGAACTCCAAGCGGTGGTGTTATGCGCCAAGATGCCGATGATTGATCACTACAACCAACAGCGGCGCCGAGTGGCTCATCGGTACAACGCTGGTTTGGCGGGGCTTGATTTGTTGACGCCTCTTGAGGACGGCGTCGGGCTGCACGTTTATCACCAGTACACCTTGCTGACGAATCAGCGTGCTGCCATCCAGCAAGCTTTAACCGAGCAAAAGATTGCCAGCGCTATTTATTACCCGGTCCCCTTGCACCAGCAAAAAGTATTTGCTTCTATTGCTGCCGGTTCCAGTTTCCCTGTTACCGAGTCGGTTTCCGAGCGCTGCTTGTCGTTGCCCATCTATCCAGAGCTGAGCGACAGTGCTGTGGATGAGATTTGCGGCGTGATTCGTCAAGCCCTCAAGGCATGCTGACAAGGTCAGGCGATCCATCGCTTAACCCGGTTGAGGCCTCTCAAGGCTTGAAACTGTGCATGGTCGCAGCCGAGCGCTCGGGCGACATGTTGGCCGGCTTGTTGCTCCAAGGTATGCAAGCCCACTGGCCCCAGCTCGATGCATCGGGCATTGGAGGCCCGCAAATGGATGCGCAAGGTTTTGTGTCTGGCTGGTCTTGCGATGAACTGTCCGTCCGGGGGCTGGTGGAGGCGTTGTGGCGGTATCGACACATCAATGGCATCAGGCAGACCCTGATTCAGCAATTGTTGCACTCACCGCCTGACCTGTTTGTGGGGGTGGATGCTTCAGATTTCAATTTGCCCGTGGAGCGCTTATTGCGACAAAAAGGCGTACCGACCGTGCAGTTGGTTTGTCCTTCTATTTGGGCATGGCGTCCGGAGCGTGTGGCGAAAATTCGCGACAGTGTGGACCATGTTTTATGTATTTATCCTTTTGAGCCTGCTTTGCTTGAGCAGCACGGCATCGAGGGAACCTTCGTGGGCCATCCTGTGGCCGATGTGATTCCCATGCTGCCCGACCGAAAGGGTGCCCGAGAATCCTTGGGCCTGTCTTCAGATGCCAGCCTTGTGGCCTTACTCCCAGGCAGTCGGCTGTCCGAGGTGAAGGCTTTGGCGTTGCCGTTTCTTCAGGCCGCGAAACTAATGCGCCAGCAAAGACCAGGGTTGCAGTTTGTTTTGCCAACCCACGCCCTTTTGAAGCCGATGATTGAGGCAACCATTGCCAGCCTTGGGCTGGCGCAAGTTGTTCATGTGGTCTTGGGGCGTTCGCATGAAGTTCAGGCGGCCTGTGATGTGGCTTTGGTGGCCAGTGGCACGGCGACGCTAGAAACCGCGCTGCACAAACGCCCGATGGTGATTGCCTACAAAATGCAATGGCTTTCTTGGCAAATCGCCAACCGAAAGCGCTTGCTTCCCTGGGTCGGTTTGCCCAATATTCTGTGTAACGAGTCGTTGGTGCCCGAATTTTTACAAGAGCAAGTGCAGCCCCAATTGCTGGCGGATGCTGTATTGAAGTGGTTGGATGATCCTTCGGCAGTGGCTAAAATTCAGCAGCGCTTTGCTGATTTGCACCTCCAATTGCGCCAAGATATGCCCAAGGTGGCAACTTATGCGATCCAAAAAGTCCTTTCTCGGTGATCAAAAATCCCTGAACTGGGACATCGTGGGCCTGGTCGCGGGGGTGGACGAGGCCGGGCGCGGCCCATTGGCCGGGCCGGTGGTGGCGGCAGCTGTCATCTTGGATGATTTGCAACCCATCGCAGGATTGAACGATTCAAAAAAGCTTTCTGCCAAACGCAGAGAGCGTTTGTTTGACGAAATCAGAGCCAGGTCATTGTGTTTTTCGATCGCCGAAGCCAATGTGCAGGAAATCGATCAGCTCAACATTTTGCAGGCCACCCTGTTGGCCATGCGGCGTGCTGTTGAAGGCCTGAGGCTCAAACCTCAAATGGTCTTGGTGGATGGCAATCGTTTGCCCCCATTGGCCATTCGGGCCGAAGCTGTGGTGCAAGGGGATGCGCTGATACCCGCCATCTCCGCCGCCTCCATTTTGGCCAAGGTTCACCGTGACCGTTTGTGTCAAGTGATGCACGAGCGCTACCCTCTGTATGGGTTTGACCAACACAAAGGTTATGGCACGGCACAGCATTTAGCCGCATTGGAGGCCCATGGTCCGGCCGATTGTCATAGGCTGACTTTTGCTCCGGTGGCCAGGAGCGTGCGATGAAATTGATCACCTCACGCGATAACCCGCAGCTTAAAACTTGGCGACGTTTGGCCCAGGAGACCACGGCTTATCGTAAAGTTGGTCAATTTTGGCTTGAAGGCGATCACCTGTGCCGTGCGGCAGTCGAGCGCGGCATGCAAGCTTTACAGATCGTGATGTGCGAGACTTTTTTTGAGGAACAAGGACCTCGATGGGAGAGTTCGACAGCCCCCTTATTTGTCCTGCCCGATGCATTATTTGCAAGCTTGAGTGGCTTGGAGTCGCCTGCTCGAATGGGTTTTGTGATGCCATGGACAACTGAAAAGAGTGTTTTGCCAGACGCTATGACCGTGGTTTTGGACCGTTTACAGGATGCCGGTAACGTGGGCACTATTTTGCGTTGTGCCTCAGCTTTTGGATTCCGGCAGGTTTTGGCCATCAAAGGTACGGCGGCACTTTGGTCGCCCAAGGTGCTGAGAGCCGGTATGGGCGCACATTTTGGCTTGCATCTGGTCGAATCGGTCAGTGAGGCCGATGTGGCAACTTTGCGAATCCCCGTGTTGACAACCAGTTCGCATGAGGGGCCCTTTTTGCACGCGTTACAGAAAAATGGTGATTTGCCACGGCTTTGTGCCTGGGTTTTCGGGCATGAAGGGCAGGGGGTCAGTGATTCCCTCATGAATTTGGCGAGCCACCGAGTCAGAATTTCCCAGCCCGGAGGGGAAGAATCCTTGAACGTGGGGACCGCCGCTGCCATCTGTTTGCATGCCAGCGCTACCACTCATTTTTGATTTTCTGCCCCCCTTAAAACGGCATGCTTGGCGCAAATCGGTCAGGGTTTTCAGGCGGTACTCAGCTATAATGAGAGGCTTTCCCGCATCAACCTGTACGCCACAGTCCATCTCAGGCCCAATCCTCGAACAAGCAGCCAAAAAGAGATCAAATCTCTGGTGAGTGCTGAGGCGTACCCGAACTATTCCGGAGAACCCAGTGCTTTTGTCTCTTCAGGGAACCTTCCCGCCCGCCATTTTGGCGCTTGCAGACGGCACGGTCTTTATCGGCAACTCGATTGGAGCCCCTGGCATCACCGTTGGCGAAGTGGTGTTCAACACCGCGCTCACCGGTTACCAGGAAATCCTCACTGACCCCAGTTATTGCCAGCAGATTGTCACCCTGACGTATCCGCACATTGGTAACTATGGCGTGAGTGTGGAAGACATCGAAGCCGACAAAGTCCATGCTGCAGGCCTGATCATCAAAGACTTGCCTTTAATTGCAAGCAACTTCCGCTCAAACCGAACGCTCGCTTCTTATCTGGCAGATGCAGGTACTGTCGCCATTGCCAACATTGATACACGGCAATTGACCCGAATTCTGCGCTCCAAAGGCGCTCAAAATGGCGCTGTCTTGGGCTTAGCCCAGGGCCAGCAAGTCAATCAAGAATTGATCAACCAAGCACTTGCTGCGGCACGCTCCGCACCAAGCATGTCGGGGCTGGATCTGGCGCAAAAGGTCACGGTGACCCAGCCTTACGAGTGGACTCAAACCGAATGGCGTTTGGGCACGGGTTACGGTCAGCAGGAATCCCCAAAATTCCATGTGGTGGCTTATGACTATGGCGTCAAGAAAAACATCTTGCGCATGCTGGCCGAACGCGGGTGCCGTGTCACTGTGGTGCCCGCCAAGACCCCGGCCGCCGAGGTCCTCAAGTACATGCCTGACGGTATCTTTTTATCCAATGGACCCGGCGATCCGGAACCTTGCGATTACGCCATTGCCGCAGCTGCCGAGCTGATCGACACCGGTATTCCAACGTTCGGTATTTGCTTGGGGCATCAGATCATGGCATTGGCCAGCGGTGCAAAAACTTTCAAAATGAAGTTTGGTCACCACGGTGCCAACCACCCAGTGAAAGACCTGGACACCGGCCGCGTCTCCATCACCAGTCAGAACCATGGCTTTGCCGTGGACGAAAAATCATTACCTGCCAACCTGCGTGCCACCCATGTGTCTTTGTTCGACGGCACCTTGCAAGGTCTGTCGCGGACGGACAAGCCTGCGTTTTGCTTCCAAGGGCATCCTGAAGCGTCGCCAGGCCCCCACGATATTGCTTACCTATTTGACCGCTTCATCCACTTGATGGAGGCGAAATAACATGCCAAAGCGCAACGACTTAAAAAGTATTCTCATCATTGGGGCGGGTCCGATCATCATTGGTCAGGCATGCGAGTTCGACTATTCCGGCGTACAGGCTTGCAAAGCACTGCGTGAAGAGGGTTACAAGGTCATTTTGATCAACAGCAACCCTGCGACGATCATGACCGACCCGGATACGGCCGATGTGACCTACATTGAGCCCATCACTTGGCAAACCGTTGAAAAAATCATCGCCAAAGAGCGCCCTGACGCCATTTTGCCCACCATGGGTGGCCAAACGGCGCTGAATTGCGCCCTGGACTTGTGGCACAACGGCGTGCTGGACAAGTACAAAGTGGAATTGATCGGGGCGACCCCCGAAGCCATTGACAAGGCCGAAGACCGCCTCAAGTTCAAAGATGCCATGACCAAGATTGGTCTGGGTTCTGCGCGTTCGGGCATTGCACACAGCATGGAAGAAGCCTGGGATGTGCAAAAGACCCTGGGGTTTCCCACAGTGATTCGCCCCAGTTTTACCTTGGGTGGCACAGGTGGAGGCATCGCCTACAACCCTGAAGAATTTGAAGTCATTTGCAAACGCGGCCTAGAGGCATCGCCCACCACCGAGCTGTTGATTGAAGAGTCTTTGCTTGGCTGGAAAGAGTACGAGATGGAAGTGGTGCGCGACAAAGCGGACAACTGCATCATCGTTTGCTCGATTGAAAACCTAGATCCCATGGGGGTGCACACAGGTGACTCGATCACGGTGGCACCGGCTCAAACCCTGACCGACAAGGAATACCAGATTTTGCGCAATGCCTCACTGGCTGTTTTGCGTGAAATCGGTGTGGACACGGGCGGATCGAATGTCCAGTTCTCCATCAACCCCAAAGATGGGCGCATGGTGGTGATCGAGATGAACCCCCGTGTCTCCCGTTCTTCGGCCTTGGCCTCCAAGGCAACAGGATTTCCGATTGCCAAAGTTGCCGCGAAATTGGCAGTGGGCTACACCCTTGATGAGTTGCGAAATGACATCACGGGTGGCGCGACCCCGGCCAGCTTTGAGCCCAGCATCGACTATGTGGTCACCAAAATACCGCGGTTTGCATTCGAAAAATTTCCAACGGCCGACAGTCGCTTGACCACCCAGATGAAATCCGTGGGAGAAGTGATGGCGATGGGCCGAACCTTCCAAGAATCATTTCAGAAAGCCTTGCGTGGCCTCGAAGTCGGGGTCGACGGGATGAATGAGAAGACGCAAGACCGTGAAGTGCTTGAAAAGGAACTGGGTGAACCGGGTCCCGAGCGCATTTGGTACGTGGGCGACGCCTTTGCCATGGGTTTGAGCGTGGACGAAGTCTTCGCTCTGACCAAGATCGACCCTTGGTTCTTGGTTCAAATTGAAGAAATTGTCAAAATTGAGCTTGAACTCGAAACCACCACCCTTGAAGCCATCACCTCTGAAGAGTTGCGTGCACTCAAGAAAAAGGGGTTTTCGGATCGCCGATTGGCCAAATTACTCAAGACGACTGAGCACGTCGTGCGCGCTCGCCGCCATGCCTTGAACATACGTCCCGTTTACAAACGCGTGGACACCTGTGCCGCCGAGTTTGCAACCGACACCGCCTACATGTACTCATGTTACGAGGGCAATGGCGACGGTGAATGCGAAGCTGACCCGACCAACAAAAAGAAAATCATGGTGCTGGGCGGTGGCCCTAACCGCATCGGGCAAGGCATCGAGTTTGACTACTGCTGCGTGCACGCGGCGCTGGCCATGCGTGAAGATGGTTATGAAACCATCATGGTCAACTGCAACCCTGAGACCGTCTCTACCGACTACGACACCTCTGATCGCTTGTACTTTGAGCCCGTCACATTGGAGGACGTGCTGGAGATTGTGGACAAAGAAAAGCCGACTGGCGTCATTGTTCAATACGGCGGACAGACCCCATTGAAGTTGGCGCTCGATTTGGAAGCCGCAGGCGTGCCCATCATCGGCACCAGCCCTGACATGATTGATGCCGCTGAAGACCGTGAGCGTTTTCAGAAGCTTTTGCAAACCCTGGGACTGCGTCAGCCGCCCAACGCCACGGCCCGCACTGAACCAGAAGCACTCGAAAAAGCAGCTGCGCTGGGTTATCCGTTGGTCGTGCGGCCCAGCTATGTGCTGGGCGGGCGGGCGATGGAGATCGTGCATGAGCAACGTGACCTTGAACGCTACATGCGTGAAGCGGTCAAGGTGTCGCACGATTCGCCCGTATTGCTTGATCGTTTTTTGAACGATGCGATCGAGTGCGATGTGGATTGTTTGCGCGACCCCGAAGGTAAAACCTTCATCGGTGGGGTGATGGAACACATTGAACAAGCCGGCGTTCACAGTGGCGACTCGGCCTGCTCCTTGCCGCCTTACTCCCTGTCTGCAGAGACCGTGAATGAGCTGAAACGTCAATCGGCGGCCATGGCCGGGGCCTTGAATGTGGTCGGGTTGATGAATGTGCAGTTTGCCATTCAGCATGTCGATGGCAAAGATGTGATTTATGTGCTCGAAGTCAATCCCCGCGCCTCGCGCACCGTGCCCTATGTGTCCAAAGCCACTGGCATTCAGTTGGCCAAGGTTGCTGCACGCTGCATGGCAGGACAGACCTTGGCAGAGCAAGGCATCACCCAAGAGGTTACGCCCCCTTATTTCAGTGTGAAAGAAGCGGTCTTTCCGTTTGTGAAATTCCCCGGTGTGGATACCATCCTCGGACCCGAGATGAAGTCGACTGGCGAGGTCATGGGGGTTGGAAAAACCTTTGGCGAGGCGTTTGTCAAGAGTCAATTGGGGGCCGGAACCAAACTTCCCCGTCCTCAAAAGGCAGACGGCTCAGCTTCCGGCAAGGTTTTCATTTCTGTCAAGAACAACGACAAGACCCGAGCCATTGAGGTTGCCCGTCAATTGGTGGCACAAGGCTTTGAATTGATCGCCACCAAAGGTACGGCGCTTGCAATCAATGCGGCAGGCGTGGCTTGTGCCACAGTGAACAAGGTCACTGAAGGCCGCCCACATATTGTGGACATGATCAAAAACAACGAAGTGGTGCTGGTGATCAATACGGTTGAAGAGCGCCGCAATGCCATTGCCGATTCACGTCACATTCGGACTTCTGCCTTGCTTAACCGTGTGACCACATTCACGACCATTGCAGGTGCTGAAGCCGCAGTGGAGGGCATGAAGTACATGGACCACCTTGATGTCATATCCATCCAGGAAATGCACGCCCAACTTGCGCATTGATCCCGGTGCCTTGCGGCTTGCTGCAAGGCATAATGTGTTTATTGACCGCCGAGTTTGACCACTCGGCGGTTTGCTTTTTGGAGAATTGAACATGTCAACCATCCCGATCACAAAACGTGGGGCTGAAAAGCTCAAGGACGAATTGCACCGCCTTAAAACAGTGGACAGGCCTGGCGTGATTCAAGCCATTGCAGAAGCCCGGGCACAGGGCGACTTGAGCGAAAACGCTGAATACGACGCAGCCAAAGACCGCCAGGGCTTCATTGAGGGCCGGATTCAGGAAATTGAAGGCAAGTTGTCTGCGGCGCAAATCATTGACCCGACCTCGGTGGATGCTGGGGGGCGGGTTGTCTTTGGGACAACCGTGGAGCTGGAAGATGAAAGCACGGGCGAAGCCGTGACCTACCAAATTGTGGGTGAAGACGAGGCTGATTTGAAATTGGGGCTGATTAACATCAGCAGCCCAATTGCCCGCGCATTGATCGGAAAAGAAGAGGGCGATGTGGCCGAGGTACAAGCGCCCGGTGGTGTCCGGCGCTATGAAATCGTAGGTGTTTCTTACATCTGAAAGTCAATCAAGGCCGGATTGACCGGCCTTGAAAGTGACTGTGATCGCTGCGCTTGCAATTTGAAATTAATCCAATCGACCTTTTTTGATCGATTTTTGCTTTGGTTTGGCGCGTTTGATTTGACCCCCGGCAGCCAGGCGCTGGTTGCCCAAAACGCGAACAGTTTTGACCTCTGGGCGTTGACCCCCGCGTGAGCTGTATTTCAGAATTTTGAAGTCGCGAGGACCCGCTTTTCGGTCTTCATCGGTGACCTTGACTTTTTCGGGCTGTGGACGCCAGAGAATCAGTAATTTACCGATGTGCTGGATTGGCGCTGCATTGAGTTGGTCGGCCAGTTGGGCAAAAATGGCTTCGCGCGCTGTGCGGTCGTCGCCCAGAACCCTGATCTTGATCAGGCCATGGGCATTCAGGGCGGCTTCTGTTTCCTTGACGACAGCAGGGGTCAGGCCATCGCCTCCGATCATGACGACCGGATCCAAGTGGTGAGCATCGGCGCGAAAAACTTTGCGCTCGGAAGGTGTAAGTTGTATTTGGGGCATCCCCGTATTATCCCCGCAAGGACGCACAAGAATGAAAGTCAAAACTAAAAGTAAGAAAGTCAACAAGGCTTGGTTGAATGACCATGTCAACGACACTTACGTCAAACTGGCCTTGCGAGAGGGCTACAGGGCACGCGCCGCCTATAAATTAAAGGAAATTGACGAAACCTTCGGGTTGATTCGACCCGGCGATTTGGTGGTTGATTTGGGCTCAGCTCCGGGGGCTTGGAGCCAGTACCTGAGGCGTCGCTTGTCTCCTTCGGGTGCGGCAGTCGGCGCCCTGAATGGCACCATTATTGCCCTCGACCTGCTGCCTATGGAGCCTGTGGAGGGGGTCCATTTTATTCAGGGCGACTTTCGTGAGAACGAAGTTGCGGCCCTCTTAGAGGCTGCATTGCAAGGGCGTTCCGCCGACGTGGTGGTGTCCGACATGGCCCCCAACTTGTCGGGTATTGAGTCCTCCGACGCGGCACGGATCACGCATTTGATCGAGTTGGCGATCGAATTTGCCCAAAATCACCTCAAACCGCAAGGCGCATTGGTGGTCAAAGTCTTTCATGGCAGTGGTTACAGCCAAATTGTGAAGATGTTCAAGGAAACCTTCAAAGTGGTGAAGCCCATCAAGCCAAAGTCATCCCGTGACAAGTCGTCTGAGACTTTTTTGGTGGGGATGGGGCTTATCACCCCCCTGGCCGTTGCTAATTCCTCTCTTTTCGAGGGCTAAACTTCATTTTTGTCAGTTTGGTACGGGTCACAGGCCTAGAATAAGAATAGTCATTTTTTTCGATTGGAGCGTCTCTTGAATAACCCTTGGTTTTCCAAAATTGCCGTTTGGATGGTGATTGCCATGGTGCTGTTCACCTTGTTCAAGCAGTTTGACAACCGTGGCGTCGCAGGTGCGAATGCCATTGGTTATTCGGATTTTCTGGAAGAGGTGCGTGGCAACCGGATCAAGAGCGCCACTATTTCCGAGAGCCCCGGAGGCACGGAAATTTTGGCCATTACCAACGACGATCGTCGCATCAAAACAACGGCCACATACCTTGACCGTGGTCTGGTGGGTGATCTGATCAACAGCGGTGTCAAGTTTGACGTCAAGCCCCGCGAAGAAGGTTCCTTGCTGATGACTTTGTTGGTCAGTTGGGGCCCCATGCTGCTCTTGATTGGTGTTTGGGTGTACTTCATGCGCCAGATGCAAGGCGGAGGCAAAGGTGGCGCTTTCAGTTTTGGCAAATCCAAAGCCCGAATGCTCGACGAAAACAACAACCAAGTTACTTTTGCCGATGTTGCTGGTTGCGATGAAGCCAAAGAAGAAGTCAAAGAGGTGGTTGATTTTCTGAAGGATCCGCAAAAATTCCAGAAATTAGGCGGACGCATTCCTCGGGGACTTTTGCTGGTGGGTCCTCCCGGAACTGGTAAAACGCTGTTGGCCAAGGGCATTGCCGGTGAAGCCAAGGTGCCGTTCTTCAGTATTTCAGGTTCGGATTTCGTGGAAATGTTCGTCGGCGTGGGGGCAGCCCGGGTCCGTGACATGTTCGAAAATGCCAAAAAGAACGCCCCATGCATTATTTTCATCGATGAAATTGATGCCGTGGGTCGCCAGCGTGGTGCTGGTTTGGGCGGCGGAAACGATGAACGTGAACAAACCCTTAACCAGATGCTGGTTGAGATGGATGGTTTCGAAACCAATCTGGGCGTGATCGTGGTGGCGGCCACCAACCGGCCTGACATTCTTGACGCTGCTTTGCTGCGCCCAGGTCGTTTCGACCGACAGGTTTACGTCACATTGCCAGATATTCGTGGTCGCGAGCAGATCCTGAATGTTCACATGAGAAAAGTGCCAATTGGCCAGGATGTCAAAGCCGATTTGATCGCTCGGGGAACACCCGGCATGAGTGGCGCTGACTTGGCCAACCTTTGCAACGAGGCGGCACTCATGGCCGCACGACGCAACGCCCGTGTGGTTGAAATGCAGGATTTTGAGAAAGCCAAAGACAAAATTTTGATGGGGCCAGAGCGTAAAAGCATGGTCATGCCTGAAGAAGAACGCCGCAACACGGCCTACCATGAAGCTGGGCATGCTTTGATTGGTAAGTTGTTGCCCAAATGCGATCCCGTGCACAAGGTCACCATCATTCCCCGAGGCCGTGCCTTGGGTGTCACGATGAGTCTCCCCGAGAAGGATCGTTATAGTTACGACAAAGAATTCATGCTGAACCAGATCAGCATGCTCTTTGGTGGTCGGATTGCTGAAGAAGTGTTCATGCACCAGATGACCACGGGTGCCAGCAACGACTTTGAGCGTGCAACTTCCATTGCGCGGGACATGGTCATGCGCTACGGAATGACCGATGCCTTGGGCCCCATGGTTTACGCCGAAAACGAAGGCGAAGTGTTTTTGGGCCGTTCGGTCACAAAGACCACCAACATGAGCGAATCCACCATGCAAAAGGTGGACATGGAAGTTCGGCGCATCATTGACGAGCAATATAAATTGGCCAGGGGTTTGATTGAAGAGCACAGCGCTCAAATGCACGCCATGGCTAAGGCGCTGCTCGAATGGGAAACCATCGACAAGGACCAAATTGACGACATCATGGCTGGCCGCGATCCATTGCCTCCCAAGGACTGGACACCACGCACGCCTCCATCGGGTGGCGGAAGTGGTGGTGGCACTCCGGTAGTTCAGCCGGAACCAGCAACCACTGCTGCTTGAAGTTCAAGCGCTGCAGCAAGACGACGGGGCCTATGGCCCCGTTTTCCATGTTGCGTTGCATGAATGCCCTCTCTTTCAATTGGAAAGTTTATGCGCTGGAAAACCACGCGTTTTGACCTGGATTTGTCGAGCCCTCTTGTCATGGGGATTGTCAACATCACGCCGGATTCTTTTTCGGACGGCGGCCACCATCAGCACCTCAATGCTGCACTGCAACATGCTGAACGGTTGCTCAAGGATGGCGCTGATATTTTGGATGTGGGTGGCGAATCGACAAGACCTGGCGCCGAACCCCTTTCCTTGGCTCAAGAGTTGGCTCGTGTACTTCCTTTTGTCCAAGAGGCTGTGCGTTGGCAGGTTCCGATTTCTGTGGATACCTACAAGCCTGAGGTCATGCAAGCTGTGCTGGATATGGGGGTAGACATCATCAACGATGTCTGGGCGTTACGCCAACCCGGAGCCGAGCAGGTGATTGCGGGTCATGGCGGTTGTGGTGTGTGCCTCATGCACATGCAAGGCGACCCTAAAACCATGCAAACAAAGCTCATGAGTGGCGATGTTTTGATCGAGGTCGCAGCATTTTTAAGTGAACGATCTCAGACCCTCCTTGATTCAGGGGTCGACAGCCAGAGGCTCTTGCTGGACGCGGGCATTGGATTTGGCAAGTCCATTGGGCAAAACTTCCAACTTTTAGCCCGACAGGCTGAGTTATTGCGACTGGGTTTCCCGCTGTTGGCAGGGTGGTCTCGTAAATCTTCTTTAGGACAAGTATTGGCTATCGATGGGCATGTGCCTGAACCCCAGCAGCGTCAGGTGGCCAGTGTGGCGGCTGCCCTGCTGGCGGTCGATCGTGGCGCAAGTGTCGTGCGTGTGCACGATGTCAAGGAAACTGTGGAGGCACTTAAAGTCTGGCGGGCGATGAGTGCTCAGCTGAGACCCATTTAACAAACATTTGCTTTGGTTCTTTCAGATTTCCGAATTGTTATGAGCGCTAAAATTAATGCCTCTATGATAAAAATAAGGATACTTTCATGGCGCGTCATTACTTCGGCACGGACGGTATTCGGGGCACGGTAGGTCAGTCGCCCATTACGCCTGATTTCATTCTGCGTTTGGCGCATGCCGTGGGGCGCGTTTTAAAAACCAAAGAGGCGCACCCTACGGTCTTGATTGGCAAAGACACCCGTATTTCTGGTTACATGCTGGAGAGCGCCCTGGAGTCTGGGTTTAACTCGGCTGGGGTCGATGTTGTCTTGCTAGGCCCTGTGCCGACGCCTGCGGTAGCGTATCTGACCCGGGCGCAGCGGGCATCGTTGGGTGTGGTTATCAGTGCCAGTCACAACCCATTTGCTGACAACGGCATCAAGTTTTTCAGCGCCCAAGGTAAAAAATTGTCGGATGCATGGGAAGAGACCGTCGAGTCGACATTGCTCGAGGACCCCGTCTGGGTCGATTCTGCTTCGCTGGGTAAAACCCGTCGTTTGAATGATGCAGCTGGTCGGTACATTGAGTTTTGCAAGAGCACTTTTTCCAACGATCTGACCCTTAAAGGGCTGAAAATAGTGGTGGATGGCGCGCACGGCGCAGCGTATCAAATTGCACCCAAAGTTTTTCATGAGTTGGGTGCCGAGGTTTTTGCCATAGGTTGTGCGCCCGATGGCCTGAACATCAACAAAGGCGTGGGGGCAACCCACCCGGAGGCCTTGGTTCAGGCCGTCAAAGACCAAGGGGCACACTACGGCATTGCCCTGGATGGCGATGCAGACAGACTGCAAGTGGTGGATGCCTCAGGACGCCTTTTCAATGGCGATGAGTTGCTTTATTTGATGGTGTCAGACCGATTGGCCCGTGACGAGGCCGTGCCCGGTGTCGTGGGAACCTTGATGACCAATTTGGCTGTTGAAGTAGCCATCAAGCAGCGTGGCGTTCAGTTTGCCCGTGCCAAGGTCGGTGACCGCTACGTGCTCGAGGTGCTGCACGAAAAAGGCTGGTTGCTGGGCGGCGAGGGCTCTGGACATTTGCTGGCATTGGACAAACACACCACCGGTGATGGCTTGGTGAGTGCTTTGCAGGTGTTGCAAGCCGTTGTGGGCAGTGGCCAAACTTTGGCGCAACTGCTTGGCGACATCACGCTTTACCCCCAAACCCTGATCAACGTGCGTTTGTCCGCTGGTTTTGACTGGCAAGGGCATCAGCCACTTTGGGATGCTGCAAAGGCTGTGGAAAATGCTTTGGGCGAAACCGGTCGCGTGTTGATCAGGGCCAGTGGCACGGAGCCTTTGGTGCGCGTGATGGTTGAAGCTCGCGATGCCTTGCAAGCTCGACAATGCGCCGAAAGTATCGCTGCAACTCTGTCATGAGTTTGCCATTTCTGCAGTTTGGGGCACTGGCATACAGCAGGCCGCGCAGCCAAATGTTCAATAAATCAAGCGATCAGGCTTGATTTCCTGCAGGATGGTGGTGGCAATTTCTTCGATTGATTTGGTCGTTGTGGACAGCCAGCGTATGCCCGAACGGCGCATCATGGCTTCACCTTCTGAAACCTCCATGCGGCAATTTTCAATGCTCGCGTAGCGCGAATTGGGTCTGCGTTCGGTGCGGATTTCTGCCAGCCTATCGGGATGAATGCTCAAGCCGAAGATTTTTTTTCTGTGTGGCACCAGGGCTGGAGGGAGTTGGCGGCGGTCAAAATCTTCAGGTATCAAGGGGTAGTTGGCTGCTTTCAGGCCATGTTGCATGGCCAAATAAAGGCTGGTGGGGGTTTTGCCGCTGCGACTCACGCCCACCAAAATCACATCTGCAGACTCCAAATCGCGGTTTGACTGACCATCATCGTGTGCCAACGAGAAGTTGATGGCTTCAATCCGATCGTGGTATTCCTTGCTTTTGCTCACATCAGAAAAGCGCCCAACACGATGATGCGACTTGATGCCCAGTTCGTCCTCCAGAGGGTTGACGAACGTGCCGAACATGTCCAGCAACATGCCTTGGCAATGCTCTTGCAAGACCCTGAGAACTTCCATGTTCACAAGGGTCGTGAACACAATGGGTTTGTTGCCCTCGGTTTCAGCCGTGTGATTGATGAGACGTACCGCCTGGTGCGCTTTATCGATGGTGTCGGTGAAGGGCAGGCGGACATGCCTGGTTTTCATGTCGAATTGGGCCAAGATGGCATTGCCAAAAGTTTCGGCAGTAATGCCTGTGCCATCAGAAACAAAAAAAACAGTGCGTTTGGACATGGATGCAAAAATTTCAAATGCCGGGAGCAACAAGCCCCCTAAAATGATTTGATTATCCATGGCCCTCCTGTTTGTTGGTTGTATGACAAGAACAACAAAAACCCCGAACTGCTGCCCTGGAACCCGGTTTTAACTTTGGAGCTTTGTATGTCTGATCTTTTCAGTGAGACCGCTTTGGTCGTTCCGTTTGAGCAACTGCGCATGACGGATGTGGAGTCTGTGGGGGGTAAGAATGCCAGTTTGGGTGAAATGATCTCGCAACTGCCCTCGGGCGTTCGGGTGCCCACCGGCTTTGCAACGACGGCCCATGCTTTTCGGCAATTTTTGAATTTCGACGGGTTGACCGGCAAGATCAACGCCCTTTTGGACGCATTGGATACGGAAGATGTCCGCAGTTTGGCCAGCGTGGGGGCTCAAATCAGGGCCATGGTGGAGGCCCAGCCTTTTCCAGCCGACCTTGAAAAAGCCATTCGTGAGGCGTTTTTGCGATTGCAGGGTGAGCATCCGGACGCCTCTTTTGCGGTGCGATCTTCCGCTACAGCCGAAGACTTGCCCGATGCCTCATTTGCCGGTCAGCAAGAAACTTTTCTGAATGTGGTGGGGATTGAGGACGTTTTGCACAAGATGAAAGAGGTTTTTGCGTCCCTCTACAACGACCGCGCCATCAGTTACCGAGTCCACAAGGGCTTTGCCCATGCCGATGTGGCCTTGTCTGCCGGGGTTCAACGCATGGTGCGTTCTGATTTAGGTGCCGCAGGGGTCATGTTCACGATCGACACCGAGTCGGGCTTTGAGGATGTCGTTTTTATCACCTCCAGCTACGGCTTGGGTGAAACGGTGGTGCAGGGGGCCGTTAACCCGGACGAATTTTATGTACACAAACCGATGCTGGCCGCAGGCAACAGGAGCGTGATTCGCAGGAATTTGGGTTCCAAGCTGATCGAAATGGTTTTTTCTACGCCGGCAGAAAAAACAGCCTCAGGCAAGTTGGTCAAAACCACCGATGTGCCTGCCGAACTGCGCAACCGCTACAGCCTGAACGATGCCGAGGTGGAGCAATTGGCCCGATATGCCGTCATCATTGAGCAGCATTACGGGCGTCCCATGGACATCGAGTGGGGCAAAGATGGCATTGATGGCCATCTTTACATCCTCCAGGCGCGTCCGGAAACCGTTAAAAGTCAGGCCAAAGGCAGCCCTGAATTGCGTTACAAGCTCAAAGGGAAGAGCACGGTGTTGGCAGAGGGGCGGGCCATTGGTCAAAAAATTGGTACCGGGCCCGTGCGCTTGGTGCACAACATCAGTGAGATGGACAAGGTTCAACCCGGCGATGTGCTGGTGACCGATATGACCGATCCCAACTGGGAACCGGTGATGAAACGGGCCAGTGCCATCGTGACCAACCGGGGTGGACGCACCTGCCACGCCGCGATCATTGCCCGCGAGTTGGGTATTCCGGCGGTTGTGGGTTGCGGCGATGCCACTGAAAAGCTCTCAGAGGGCACTTTGGTGACCGTCAGCTGCGCCGAGGGCGATACGGGTTACATCTACGATGGCTTGCTCGAAACCGAAATCAGTGAGATTCAACGCGGAAAGTTGCCCGAAATCAAAACCAAAATCATGATGAACGTGGGGAATCCCCAGTTGGCTTTTGACTTTGCCCAGCTGCCTAATGAGGGCGTTGGTTTAGCCCGTTTGGAATTCATCATCAACAACAACATCGGGGTTCACCCCAAAGCGATTCTTGACTATCCCGCGATTGATGCTGACCTTAAAAAAGCAGTGGAATCCGTGGCGAGGGGTCATGCATCTCCCCGCGCTTTTTACGTCGACAAAGTGGCCGAGGGTGTGGCCAGCATCGCCGCCGCTTTTTGGCCTAAGCCCGTCATTGTTCGTTTGTCGGATTTCAAGAGCAATGAATACCGCAAATTGATTGGGGGCAGCAGATATGAACCCGAAGAAGAAAATCCGATGCTGGGTTTCAGGGGAGCTGCACGTTACATCAGTGAAGATTTTGGCGAAGCCTTTGCAATGGAGTGCGAGGCCCTGAAACGTGTGCGAGGCGAGATGGGCTTGACCAATGTGCAGGTCATGGTGCCTTTTGTTCGCACTTTGGGACAAGCCGAAAAGGTCACGCGCTTGTTGGCCAGCCAAGGCTTGAAGCGTGGTGAAAACGACCTTAAGGTCATCATGATGTGTGAGGTCCCCAGTAATGCCATTTTGGCCAACCAATTCTTGGCGTTTTTTGATGGTTTCTCTATCGGGTCCAACGATCTTACCCAGTTGACGTTGGGCCTGGATCGAGACTCTGGCATGGAACTCCTTGCCGCCGATTTCGATGAGCGTGACCCCGCCGTGACTGCCCTGATTGCTCAGGCCATTCAGGCTTGTTTGGCACAAGGCAAATACGTGGGTATTTGTGGACAAGGCCCCAGTGACCACCCGGATTTTGCCCACTGGTTGATGGACCAAGGCATCAGCTCCATTTCGCTTAACCCGGACACGGTCATAGAAACCTGGACCAATTTAGGAAGCTAAACCTTGGAAAGCAGCCCTTGCGATGACTAAATGGACAGACCCCATTGAATGGGCCGCCTATCACAGGCGGTTACATCGCAATGTGCTCATTTACATCGCGTTTTTGTGCACCTTGATCGGGGCCATGGCTTGGGCTGAAAGGTGGGGTCTTTCCCGAAATTTAATAGGCCCCATCTTCTTGTTCAGCACGGTCATGATTTATGCCTTGATTGGCATTTCGGGCCGCACCAGCGACGAAGACGAGTACTACGTGGCAGGGCGGCGCATCCCGGCCATGTACAACGGCATGGCCACCGCAGCTGACTGGATGAGCGCCGCCTCTTTCATCAGTTTGGCAGGCGCACTTTATTTGCAGGGCTTTTCTGGCAGTGGGCAACAGCCGGGGGGGCTGGCCTATGTCATGGGATGGACGGGCGGGTTTTGCTTGGTAGCGCTGTTGATAGCGCCTCAGTTGCGTGCCATGAAGCTGTATACCCTGCCGGACTATTTTGACCATCGCTATGGGGGCCGTTGGCCGCGAATCATCGCGGCACTGGCCTCTGTTTTGTGTTCATTTACCTATGTCGTCGCTCAAATCTACGGCATTGGGCTGATTGCATCCCGTTTGACGGGTGTTCAGTTTGAAATTGGCATATTGCTGGGCTTGGGTGGGGTGTTGCTGTGCTCGTTTTTGGGAGGCATGCGCGCCATCACCTGGACCCAAGTGGCCCAGTACATCATGCTGTTACTGGCCTTCATGATTCCTGTTTCCTGGCTGGCCTACAAGCAGCTGGGCACCCCTTTGGCACCTTTGTTTTATGGCCAGCAGCTGGTCCATATAGAGGCCATAGAAAAACGACTGATGACTGACCCTGGAGAAATTGAAGTGAGTCAGGAGTTTGCGCGTCGGGCCAAAGTCTTCGAAAACCGACTAGAAAACGTCGAACAATCCATGCTTCAGTTGCGCCATGAACTGGAGGAGAAAATCCGCGTTCTCAAGTCTAATGCTGCTGATTACGCTTCTATTGCCCAGGCTCGGCGAGAGTTGTTGGCGGTGCCGCGTGATGCCGCTACCGCACGGGAACAATGGACCCGAGCGATGCACGAAAACCAAGAACGGGCCAAACCCTTAGGCGGAATGCCTCCGCATGCGCGGGCATTCCCCGGAAATCCCGAGGGCAGTCCTGACGAGGTCAGGTTATTTGACTCTTCAAGACTGAATTTTCTGGCGTTGGTGTTTTGTTTGATGGTCGGAACGGCGGGCTTGCCGCATTTATTGACCCGCTTTTACACCTCGCCCTCGGTGGCCGAAACACGCTCATCTGTGGCTTGGTCTTTGTTTTTCATCGGCTTGTTGTACATCAGTGTGCCGGCCTTGGCTGTTTTGGTGAAGTTTGAAGTTTTGAACCATCTTGTGGGCAGCAGTTTTGAGGATTTACCCAGTTGGATGGCGCAATGGGCCCGTTTGGATTCCGCTTTATTGGAGTTTTCTGATGTCAATGGGGATCGGGTTTTACAGTTGGGCGAATTGAAACTGGGGGCTGACATGATCATGTTGGCAACCCCAGAGTTAGGCGGTATGCCATTTGTTGTCTCGGGCCTGGTCGCCGCCGGGGGCTTGGCAGCTGCTTTGTCTACGGCCGATGGGTTGTTGCTGACCATCAGCAATGCCTTGGTACGGGATATTGGTCCAGGTCGGGAGCGCAAGCCAAAATCTGCCGAAGGCCGTGTCATCCTGTCAAAGTTTGCCTTGTTGGCAGTAGCCATGCTCGCCGCCGTGGTGGCTGCTTTCAAGCCCGCAGAAATTCTGGCCTTGGTCTCTGCCTCATTTTCTCTGGCTGCCGCCGCCTTTTTCCCCGGAATGGTTTTGGGCATGATTTGGAAAAAAGTTCATCGCCCAGCCGTAGTGGTCGGCATGTTGGCTGGTTTGGGCGTCACGATTTACTACATGGTCATCAATGCGCCAGGATTTAGACACTTTTGGGGCATGGACCCTGTCGGGGGGTTGTGGTTCGGAATTCAACCGATATCAGCAGGTGTTTTTGGCGTCCCCACCGGGTTTTTCGTGATGATTTTGTTAACTTTACTATTGCCATCACACTGGTTCACGCCTACCAAAGAGCCTTCGCCTCATGAGATCGGTTATCCGGGCTTGTGAATTAAAGCTATAATCGTTAGCTTCGCCTTGCTGCACCCCGACAGACGCTGGGGGCGGCTATTCCAACCATTTTGGTTATCCTCAAGGAGTCTCAATGCGTCATTACGAAATCATTTTGCTGATCCATCCCGATCAGTCCGAACAAGTTCCAGCCATGCTGGAGCGTTATAAAGGCATGATTACTGCCGGCGGTGGCAACATCCATCGTGTTGAAGACTGGGGCCGCCGTCAATTGGCGTACCAGATCAACAAGCTGGGCAAAGCCCATTATTTGTGCGTGAACATCGAAGCCGACAACACAGTCATGGCTGAACTCGAACATGCGTTCAAGTTTAACGATGCCGTTTTGCGTCACCTGACTGTGCTCAAGAAAAAAGCCGACACCGGCCCTTCTTCGATGATGAAGACGGTTGAGCGCGAAGAAGCCCGCAAGTCACAACAAGCCGAATTCGCTGCTTGATACTGACCTGTTGAGGAGTGAACTGCACAGAACTCACCGCCTGTATTGCCGAGCAAGCTGCTTTGCGATACACCCCCGCCGGGTTACCCGCTCTAGATTTGATTCTGGAGCATGCCTCTGAAGTTACAGAGGCAGGGCAGTCTCGCAAAATCCAGCTCAAGATTCGAGCCTTGGCCTTCGGGACTTTGGCAGAAACGCTGGTCAAGCAAGCGGTAGGCAGTATCTGGACGTTCAAAGGCTTTTTGGCTACCCCTCGACAAGGCAAAAGTGTCGTGTTGCATATTCAAGAGTTTCAGCAAGATTAATTTCAGGAGGCCCCATGGCCACGTTCAAAAAATTTAACAAAGACAAGCGCCCTAAGCGCAACACCCAGTCCCTGTTGTTCAAGCGCAAGCGTTTTTGCCGTTTCACCGTGACGGGCGTCGAGGAAATTGACTATAAAGATGTTGACACCTTGCGTGACTTCATCGCCGAAAACGGCAAAATCATTCCTGCACGTCTGACTGGCACCCGCGCCATTTTCCAACGTCAGCTCAACACCGCCATCAAGCGTGCTCGCTTCCTGGCAATGTTGCCCTACACCGACCAGCACAAAGTCTAAGGAGCCCAACCATGCAAATCATTCTGCTCGAAAAGGTTGTGAACCTGGGTAATCTGGGCGATATCGTCAAAGTCAAAGACGGCTACGCTCGCAACTTCCTGATCCCACAAGGCCGCGCTCGTCGCGCCACAGAAAGCAACAAGGCCGAGTTTGAAGCTCGCCGCGTTGAACTCGAAAAAGCCGCCGCCGCCAAATTGGCCGAAGCCCAAGCTCAAGGCGAGAAATTGTCTGGCTTGGTGGTCAAGTTGTCACAAAAAGCGGGTGTCGATGGTCGTTTGTTTGGTTCTGTGACCAACCACGATATCGCTGAAGAGTTGAACAAGCAAGGCTACAAACTGGTCAAGTCCCAGATCCGTATGCCTCACGGCCCGATCAAAACAGTGAGCGAGTCCACTGTTGCTGTGGCTTTGCATACCGATGTGGTAATTGATGTGACGGTGACCGTCTACGGCGAAACAGCCTAATTCAATTTCAATCCCATAAAAACCGCCTAGCGAAAGCCTGGCGGTTTTTTCATGGGCGCTCCGCAAGGCCTATTCGCATGGGCTAACCGCATGGGCGCACACCTGCGAGGGGGCAAGCCCAGCGCAATTGCTTCCAGCATGGCTTGGTGTGGCAGCAAGAGGGGCAAGAACCTGCCGGGAGACGCATCAAGCGCTGGCTGTTGCGGCAACGGTGCTTTGAACGTGGGTTCTGCGTTTGCACCAGCCAAAAAAAACCCGCCGAAGCGGGTTTTTTTTGGGGTTGCGCATGAATTACTTCAGGTGCTTACCGATCAAGCCAGCCATTTCGAACATGGTGACTTGAGCTTTTCCGAAGACGGCTTTCAGTTTGTCATCTGCATTGATGGCGCGACGGTTCACGCTGTCTTGCAAGTTGTGCTTCTTGATGTAAACCCACATCTTGCTGACCACTTCGGTGCGTGGCAGTGGGGTTGCGCCCACGACAGCAGCCAAAGCAGCGCTTGGTGTCAAAGCCTTCATGAAGGCTGGGTTAGGGGTGCGCTTTTTAGCGGGAGCTGCTTTTTTAGCAGGCGCTGCTTTTTTCGCAGGAGCTGCCTTTTTAGCAGGCGCAGCAGCTTTTTTAGCTGGAGCGGCTTTCTTTGCCGGAGCTGCTTTTTTAGCGGGGGCAGCTTTTTTTGCCGGGGTTTTTTTCGCAGTTGCCATAATGAAATTCCTTTGATCGGAAGTTGGTTCGTCGCTGAGTAACAGTTTGTTTTCAGCTGACCGCATCCTACTGGAGAAATTGCCACTTTCCAAGTGGAAAAATCAATTTTCTATCCTTGTTGTTGCCAATTTGAGGCTTTAAACGCGTCAGACTGCAATGGATGACGAGTTTTGCCGGTTTGGGTCTCGTCATTTGCGTCGGCTTACCCATTTTGGAAGTTCTCTGTGAGTCTATATGGGGGGCGCTGGATCAATTCAGTGCAAGCG
>Ga0255128_1000231_pt1 | contig 24394 bp, 22 predicted proteins | sample Law_Miss_RepC_8d_FD_188562 | JGI IMG/M metagenome (GOLD analysis project Ga0255128, IMG submission 188562) | Freshwater microbial communities from St. Lawrence River, New York, United States - Law_Miss_RepC_8d | ecosystem: Environmental > Aquatic > Freshwater > River | place: USA: New York... | reverse complement strand
AGGCCGCTGGATGCGCGACGGCCTGGGCGATGCCGCCTACCAACAGGTCAAGGCCGCCTACGCCCACACCGCCGCGCTCGGGCGCATCGCCACGCCAGAGGACATTGCCGATGCCGTGTGCTGGCTCTTGCGCCCTGGTTCGGCCGTCACCGGCCAGCTCATGGTGGTGGACGCCGGTTTCCTGCTGGGCAAGCTGCCCTCGGCGACCGGCCCTTCTTCCGATTCCCCAGCCCGCCCATGACCACGCTCGCCCCTTCCCCGACCGCTGCCACGCCAGCCTTTGACCCGGCCGTGCTGGAGGCCTTCGCCCGCGAGCACATCGCCGGCCTGCAAGGCCCCATGCGCCTGCAGGCCATTGGCGGCGGCCAGTCCAACCCCACCTTCTTCGTCGATTTCGACAACCGCCACCTGGTGCTGCGCAAGAAGCCCGGCGGCGAGGTGCTGCCATCGGCCCACGCGGTGGACCGCGAGTACCGCGTGATGAAGGCCCTGGCCGCCAGCGCCTTGCCGGTGCCGCCCACCGTGCTGTACCACGAGGGGCCCGACGTGGTGGGCACGCCCTTCTACCTGATGGAGCGCGTGCCCGGGCGCGTGTTCGGCGACAACAGCCTGCCCGGCATGGCCCCCGCCGAGCGCCGCGCCATCTACCTGGCCATGGCCGACACCCTGGCCACCCTGCACTCGCTCGACTGGGCCGCCCTTGGCCTGGGCGACTTTGGCAAGCCGGGCCAGTTCTTCCAGCGCCAGTTGCGCCGCTGGCAGCAGCAGTGGGCCTTGTCCAAAACCCGCGAGAACCCCGCCATCGACGAGCTGCAGGCCTGGCTGGCCGAGCACCTGCCCCACGACGACGAGACCACGCTCACCCACGGCGACTTCAAGCTCAACAACCTGCTCTTCCACCCCACCGAACCGCGCGTGGTGGCCGTGCTGGACTGGGAACTCTCCACCCTGGGCCACCCGCTGGCCGACGTGGCCTTCAACACCGTGGCCTGGCGCACCCTACCGGCCGAGTTCGGCGGCATTCGCGGGCTTGACCTCGCGGCGCTGGGCATCCCCACCGAGCACGAGTACCTGGCGCACTACTACCGCCGCGCCGGGCGAGGCGCTGCGCAGCAGGCCCGGCCCTTCCATTGGGCCTTTGCGCTGATGCGCTGGGCCGTCATCTTCGAGGGCATCGCCGCCCGCGCCGCGCGCGGCAACGCCGTGGCCGACAACGCCGCCGAGGTGGGCCAGCTCAGCCTGGTGCTGGCCCAGCGCGGACTGGAGGCCCTGCGCACCCCCGTGCCCCTTTTGTGAGCCACCCGAGAGACCGCCATGCAATTCCAGTTCAGCGACGACAACCTGCAGATGCAGCGCACCCTGCGCCAGTTCATGGACCGCCACGTGCTGCCGCAGAACGCCGAGTACGAGCGCCTGGCCGCCTCTGGCGTGTACCCGAGAGCGGTGATCGAGCCGCTCAAAGACCTTGCCCGTGAGGCCGGCCTGTGGAACCTGTTCCTGCCCGGCCTGAAAGACGACGAGCCCGGCACCCGCCTGAGCAACATGGACTACGCGCCGCTGGCCGAGATCATGGGCCGCCTGCCCTGGGCGGCCGAGGTGTTCAACTGCAACGCGCCCGACACCGGCAACATGGAGCTGCTGCACCTGTTCGCCACGCCCGAGCAGCGCGAGCGCTGGCTCAAGCCCCTGCTGGCGGGCACCATGCGCTCGTGCTTCGCCATGACCGAGCCCGACGTGGCCTCGTCAGACGCCACCAACATCCAGACCAGCATTCGCCGCGACGGCGATGAGTACGTGATCAATGGCCGCAAGTGGTTCACCACCGGCGCCATCCACCCGCTGTGCCGCTTCGCCATCGTCATGGGTGTGAGCGACGACAGCCCCGACGCCCCGCGCCACGCCCGCCATTCGATGGTGATCGTGCCGATGGACACGCCCGGTTTCCAGGTGGTGCGCAACGTGCCGATCATGCACCACCATGCCCCCGAAGGGCATTGCGAAGTCACCTTCACCAACGTGCGCGTGCCGCGCAGCCATCTGCTGGGCGAGGAGGGCGCCGGCTTCGCGCTGGCCCAGGCCCGCCTGGGCCCGGGCCGGGTGCACCACTGCATGCGCACCATCGGCCAGTGCGAGCTGGCCATGGAGCTGATGTGCGAGCGCGCCATCACCCGCCGCGCCTTTGGCAAGCACCTGAGCGAGTTCTCCAACGTACAAGACTGGATCGCTTACTCGCGCGTGGAGATCGACCAGGCCCGCCTGCTGGTGCTGCAGGCCGCCTGGAAGATGGACACCTTCGGCAACAAGTCGGCGCACGTGGACGTGTCGGCCATCAAGCTGGTGGCCGCGCAGTTGCAGACCCGCGTGGTGGACCGCGCCATGCAGGTGTTTGGCGCCATGGGCATCACGCCCGACACGCCGCTGAGCTACCTGTGGTCGTGGGGCCGCGCCATGCGCTTCTTCGACGGCCCCGACGAGGTGCACCTGCGCACCCTGGCGCGGGTGGAGCTGGCCAAGGCGCGCGAGAACCTGGGCGCCACCGCGCCGTATTACAACGTGCACTGAACACCCCCCATCACCCGAGAGCAGAAAGGTTCTTCCATGGCTTACCCCGACCACCCCGGTGAATCCGCTGACGTGCTGCTGGCCTGGCGCGCCAACGGCGTGGCCCACCTCCGCTTCAACCGGCCCAAGGCGCTGAACGCCATCGACGTGGCCATGGCCCGGGCCTTTCACGAGGCCTGCCGCGCCATTGCCGCCGACGAGCAGGTGCGCGCCGTGTGCCTCAGCGGCGAAGGCCGCGCCTTCATGGCCGGTGGCGACCTGGCCGCCATGCGCGAAGACCCGCAAGGCGTGGCGCAACAGCTCATTGACGGCATGCACGGCGGCCTGCGCCTGCTGGCGCAACTGAAGGCCCCAGTGGTGGCCAGCGTGCACGGTGCCGTGGCCGGTGGCGGCCTGGGCGTGGCGCTGGGTTGCGACCTGGTCATCGCCGCCGAGGGCACGAAATTCGGCATCGCCTACCCCGGCATTGGCGCCAGTTGCGACTGCTCCACCTCGTGGGGCCTGCCGCGCATCGTGGGCGTGCGCAAGGCCATGGAACTGGCCTTCCTGGGCGAGAACTTCGACGCCGCGCAGGCCTTGGACCTGGGCATCGTCAACCGCGTGGTGCCCGCGGCCGAACTGGCCAGCGCCACCGAGGCCCTGGTGCAGCGCCTGGCCCAAGGCCCCACCCAGGCCTACGGCCACCTCAAGCGCCTGCTGCGCGCCTCGCTGCAAAACGACCTGGACACCCACCTCGACGCCGAGGCCGCCGGCTTTCGCGACTGCGCCGGCACACAAGACTTCCGCGAAGGCGTGGCCGCCTTCTTCGACAAGCGCCCCCCGGTGTTCCAGGGCCGCTGACCGCTGGCCCCAGTTTCTTGTTTTTGGAGTGCAGACCATGAGAACCCGCGTCACCGAACTGCTGGGCACCCGCTACCCCATCGTCCAGGGCGGCATGCAATGGGTGGGCACGGCCGAGCTGGCCAGCGCCGTCTCCAACGCGGGCGGCCTGGGCATCCTCACCGCGCTCACCCAGCCCACGCCCGAGGCGCTGGCGCGCGAGATCGACCGCTGCCGCGGCCTCACCGACCAGCCCTTCGGCGTGAACCTCACCATCCTGCCCACGGTGAACCCGCCGCCTTACGCCGAGTTCGTGGACGTGGTGATCGACAAGGGCGTGAAGGTGCTGGAGACCGCCGGCCAGAGCCCCAAGGCCTTTGTGGAAACCCTCAAGCGCCACGGCGTGCGCATCGTGCACAAGTGCACCAGCGTGCGCCACGCCCTCTCGGCCGAGCGCATCGGCGTGGACGCCATCAGCATCGACGGCTTCGAGTGCGCCGGCCACCCCGGCGAAGACGACGTGCCCGGCCTGGTGCTCATCCCCCTGGCCACGCGCGCGCTGCGCATTCCGGTGATCGCCTCGGGCGGCATCGCCACCGGGCGCGGCATGGCCGCTGCTTTCGCGCTGGGGGCCGAGGGCATCAACATGGGCACGCGCTTCTGCGCCACGGTGGAGGCGCCCATTCACGAACACATCAAGCAGGCCCTGGTGAACGCCAGCGAGCGCGACACCAACCTCATCTTCCGCACCCTGCACAACACCGGCCGCGTGCTGAAGAACGCCGTGTCCGACGAGGTGGTGGCCACCGAGCGCCGCCCAGGCGGCTGCGCGTTCGCCGACATCCAGCCCCTGGTCAGCGGCCAGCGCGGCCGCCAGGCCCTGAGCAGCGGCGACGTGAACGCCGGCCTGGTGTGGGCCGGCCAGGTGGTGGGCCTGATCGACGACATCCCCACTTGCCACGAACTCATCCAACGCCTGGTGGCCGAGTGCCGCGAGGCCCTGACCATGGCCAGCGCCCTGGCCGGTGCCCCCGACGCCCTGGCCGAGGTTTGACCATGACGACCACCCCACCCACCCCAGCCAAGCACCTGCCCACCCGCCTGGAGAGCCACTTCGGCGACCGCGTGGTGCGCTGTTTTCATCCTCGCCCGGCTGACCTGAACGCCATGTGGCGCCCGCACGCGCGCCGCCACCCCACCAAGGAAGCCGTGGTCAGCGGCGACGAGCGCCTGAGCTGGGGCCAGCTGGAAGACCAGGCCCTGCGCGCGGCCAATGGCCTGCGCTCGCTCGGTGTGGGCAAGGGCGACCGCGTGGCCCTGCTCATGGGCAACCACAGCCAGTTCATCGTGGCCTTCTTCGCGGCCCAGGCGCTGGGCGCGGTGATCGTGCCCCTGAGCACCCGCGACCAGACCCCGGGGCTCACCTACATCCTGGCCCACAGCGGCGCCAAGGTGCTCATTTCTGACCCCGACCTGCAAGAGCGCTGGCCCCTGCCGGCCGACGTGCCCGAGCTGCGCCACCGCCTGCTGGCCGGCGTGCCGGCCACGCACCCGCAGGCCTTCGCCGCCCTGCAGTCGCACGCGCCCTTGCCCGAGCTGGAACCGGTGGCCGAGGAAGACCTGGCCCTCATCATGTACACCTCGGGCACCACCGGCTTCCCCAAGGGGGCCATGCTCACCCACCTGAACGTGGTGCACTCGGTGATGCACTACCAGCAGGCCCTGGGCCTGGACGAGAACGTGCGCGGCGCGGTGGTGGTGCCGCTGAGCCACGTGACCGGCCTGGTGGCCATCATGCTGGTGGCCCTGGGCCTGGGTGGCACGCTCATCGTGGCCGCCGCCTTCAAGGCCCCTGACTTCCTGCGCCTGGCCGCGCGCGAGCGCATGAGCTACACCATCCTGGTGCCGGCCATGATCAGCCTGTGCCTGCTGCAAGACGACTTCGCCCAGCACGACCTCAGCGCCTGGACGGCCTGCGGCTATGGTGGCGCGCCCATGCCCCCGGCCACCATCGACCGCCTGGGCCAGCAACTGCCGGGGCTGCGCCTCTCGAACTGCTACGGCGCCACCGAAACCACCTCGCCCACCACCGTGATGCCGGCCGCGCTCACCCGCGACCACCTCGACAGCGTGGGCCTGCCACTGCCGTGTGCCGAAGTGGCCGTGATGGACGACGAAGGCCGCGAGCTGCCGCGCGGCGAGATCGGCGAGCTGTGGCTCAAAGGGCCCATGGTGGTGAAGGGCTACTGGAACAACCCCCAGGCCACGGCCGAGAACATCATCGGCGGCCACTGGCGAAGCGGCGACGTGGGCCGCATGGACGAACACGGCTTCGTGTACGTGATGGACCGCCGCAAAGACATGCTCAACCGTGGCGGCTACAAGATCTTCAGCGTCGAGGTGGAGAACACCCTGTGCCAGCACGCCGACGTGCTGGAGGCCGCCGTGGTGGCCAAGCCCTGCCCGGTGCTGGGCGAGCGCGTGCACGTGTTCGTGCACCCGCGCGAAGGCCGCCAGATCGACACCGCCGCGCTGCGCGCCTTCTGCGCCGAGCGCCTGTCCGACTACAAAGTGCCCGAGAGCTTCACCGTGAGCGCCGCCCCCCTGCCGCGCAACGCCAACGGCAAGCTGCTCAAGCGCGACATGCGCGAGCAACTGCTGCGCGAACTCGCCGCCACCGCCTGACCCGTCCCACAGGAGCCCCGCCATGACCGACGCCGTTCTTTCGTCCGTGCTGGAACGCCCCGAGCCCGGCATCGCCGTGCTGCGCCTGAACCGGCCCGACCGCCTCAACGCCCTGGAAGTGCCGGGCGTGCGCCTGATCCACGCCCAGCTCGACGAAGTGGCGCGTGACAACAGCGTGCGCGTGCTTATCGTCACCGGCGAAGGCAAAGGCTTCTGCGCCGGCCTTGACCTGAAGGCCATGCAAGAAGGCGGGGCGGCCACGCGCAGCGTGCGCGAACACGACGAACTGCAAACCCTTTTTGCCAACCTGGCGCTGCGCCTGCGCTCGCTGGAGCCGGCCGTCATCGCCGCCGTGAACGGCGTGGCCGTGGGCGCCGGCATGGCCATGACCCTGGCCGCCGACATCCGCCTGGCGGCCAGCACCGCGTCGTTTCACATTGGCGCGGTGAAGATCGGCATCACCGCCGGCGAGTGCGGCATCAGCTACCACCTGCCTCGCCTGGTGGGGGCATCACGCGCGTTTGAAGTGATGCTCACCGGCCGCCCCGTGGCCGCCGACGAGGCCCTGCGCATCGGCCTGGTGGCCGACGTGGTGGAACCCGCGCAGCTGATGGACCGCGCTTTTGCCTGCGCCCACCAGATCCTGGGCAACAGCCCCTACGCCACCCGACACACCAAGCGCCTGATGTGGGCCAACCTCGACGCCCCCAGCCTGCAAGCCGCCATCGAACTGGAAAACCACGCCCAGGTGCTCGGCCTCATGACCGAAGACTTCCACGAGGCCACCAGCGCGTTTGCGCAAAAGAGGAAGCCGGTGTTCACGGGGAGGTGAGGGGATGGGCGCGTCAGCCAGTTCAGCGGGCCATGCCCAACTTGTTGGCTTCCGCTTCCTGCTCCAGGTACACCCAGTCGACGATGTCGTCACTGGGCACGTAGCCCGAGACCAGCTCCTGAACGATCACGCGCATCACGCCCACATCGTTCACGTTCAGCGCGATTTCCAGGGCTTTCAGCTTCGCTTCAAGCTCTTCCCACGGCAGGAACTCCTCGTGGGCCTTCATGATGCGCGGGTGCAAGGTCGGCTTGGGGTTGTCACCGATCAACAGCTCTTCGTAGAGCTTTTCGCCTGGGCGCAGGCCGGTGACTTCAATGGCGATGTCTCCGTCGGGAGAGATCTCGTCTTTGACGGTCAGGCCAGAGAGCTCCACCATGCGGCGCGCCAAGTCCATGATCTTCACGGGCTCTCCCATGTCCAGCACGAACACATCCCCGCCCTTGGCCATGGCGCCGGCCTGAATCACCAGCTGTGCCGCCTCCGGAATGGTCATGAAGTAACGGGTGACCTCCGGGTGGGTCAACGTGATGGGGCCGCCTTCGCGGATTTGCTGGCGGAACCTGGGCACCACCGAGCCAGATGAGCCCAGCACATTGCCGAAGCGCACCATGCTGAACTTGGTGCCTGTGGCAGTGGCCGCCAACGCCTGCAGCGCCATTTCGGCCATGCGCTTGCTGGCGCCCATCACATTGGTGGGCCGAACCGCTTTGTCGGTGCTGATCAGCACAAAGTCCGCCACGCCGCTTTCGGCGGCAGCCTGTGCCGTGCGCAAAGTGCCCAGCACATTGTTCTTAATGCCCGCTGCCGGGTTGTGCTCCACCAGCGGCACGTGCTTGTAGGCGGCGGCGTGGTACACGGTGTCGGGGTGCCAGGTGGTCATGATCTCGCGCATGCGGTCTTCGTCCTGCACCGAGGCAAGCAGGGGCACGAGTACCGTGGCGCGATCGGCGAGCTTGCTGTCCAGTTCCTGGTGAATGGCATACAGGGCGAATTCGCTCTGCTCAATCAGCAACAGCGTGGACGGGGCCAAGGCCAGAATCTGCCGACAAAGCTCGCTGCCAATGGAGCCACCCGCACCCGTCACCAGCACCACCTTGCCCACAATGTTCTTGGCCAGCAAGATGTGATTGGGCGATACGGGCTCGCGCCCTAGCAGGTCATCGGCATCCAGTTCTTGAAGGTCCGACACGCTCACCTTGCCCTGGGCCAATTGCGTCACGCTGGGCAGCGTGCGAACCGCCACCCGGGCGCTGCGAATCTGGCTCAGGATCTCATTGCGACGCTGGCGGCTCAGGCTGGGCATGGCCAGCAGCACATGCCGGATGTCGCGCGCCGTGGACAGATGGTCCAGGTCAGCGGGGTCGTAAATCGGCAAGCCATTGAGCACATGCCCGTGCAGGCGGTCGTCATCGTCCAAGAAGCCTGCCACTTGCATGTCATGGCTATTGCCCATGGCCGCCGCCAACTGCCGACCCGTGGTGCCTGCGCCATAGATGAGCACCTTGGGCCGAGAGGCCCGTTTCAGAATGCCCAGGTAATGGTCGCCCAGCCACACGCGCGCTAGTGCCCGCGATGCCCCCACGAACAAGAGCAACAAAATCGGTTGGATGATGCCCACCGTGCGCGGCACACCTGCCACCCCAATGGCCGTGAAGATGGAGGCGTACAACAGGCCGTAAATGCCCACAGCCCGCGCCACCGCCAGCAGCGCCGGCCAACCGCTGTAGCGGAAGATGGCGCGGTAGAGGCCCGACACCACAAAAATCGGCAGCGCAATCGCCACCGACGCGCCAGTGGCCCACAAGGCATTGCCCGACAACGGAACAAATTCGCCCAGCCGCAGGTAATAGGCCAGCCAAACCGTCAGCACGCACAGGCCCAGGTCCACGGACAGCGCCACCAGGCGCTTCGCCGCGCGGGGTAGGGCAAGGACTGGGATGGCCAGTTGAAAGAGCGGAGTTTTCAATGCGACACCCCGTCTCTGGCGATCACTTTCATGGCGGTCATCCACAAAATCTTCAAATCAAAGAGAAACGAACGGCGTTGCATGTAGTCGGCGTCCAGGTCCACCTTCTGCGGAATGGGCAATTCGTCCCGCCCATTGACCTGCGCCCAACCCGTCAAGCCCGGCACCAGTTCATGAACGCCTTTTTCGGTGCGCAAGGCGATCAGGTCGTGCTGGTTGAACAACGCTGGGCGCGGCCCCACGAAGCTCATGTCACCGACCAGAATGCTCCACAGCTGCGGCAACTCATCCAGGCTTGACTTGCGCAGAAACGACCCAATGGGCGTGAGCCATTGGTCCGGGTTTGGCAGCAAATGGGTGGCCACGGCAGGCGTGTCGATTCGCATGCTGCGGAACTTGGGCATCTTGAAAATTCGGTTGTGTCGGCCAACGCGATCACTCCAGTAGAGCGCTGGGCCAGGGGAGGTGAGGCGCACCGCCAGGGCGACCAGCAGTACCGGTATCGCCAGCATCAACGCGGCGGCACAGGCCAGGGTCAGATCGAACAAACGCTTCATGAGCGAAATCCTTTGGCAGCTTGGCGCAAGCCCTCGTCCACTGACAGGGGCGGTGTCCACCCCAGCAGCTCGCGTGTTTTGCCAATGTCCAACTGCAGAGACCCGCACAGGCGCTGGTAGATGCCGGGTTTGTGCAACAAGTCGGCTCCCGCCTTCAGCAGAGGGGTGGGCACAGCAAACAATCGAGCGGGACGACCCAACGCACAGCCCATGCGCCTGAGCAGATCGGCAGTGGAAAGATCCTCGCCATCGCTGACCAGGAAAGTCTGGTTCGCGGCCGCTGGGTGCTCAAGGCAAGTCACGATCAGGTCAACCAGGTTGTCCAGCGCCACCAGGCTGCGGCGGTTGTGTGTCACCGCAGCCAGTGGCAACGGAATGCCTCGGGAAAGCCACCGCATCATCGACGCGAAGTTGGCCTTCACGCCAGGCCCATAGACAAGTGGAGGGCGAATGATGACCACCTCCATACCGGTTTCCTCGGCGATTTGTCGCAACGCCAACTCGGCTTCATGTTTGGAGATGCCGTAGGGGTCTTCTGGTGCCGGAGTGTCGTCCGCTGCGAAAGGTTGCCCTTCCTGAGTGGCTTCGCCGTTGACTTTCGCGGAGCTCAGAAAAACAAAGCGGCGAACGCCTGCGGCAGCGGCCTGCCGTGCGAGGTTGGCCGTGCCGTCCACATTCACCCGGCGAAATTCGGACAAGGGGTCTGCGCTCTGGTCGTTCATTACATGAACACGGGCGACCAAGTGGACTACCGAATCGCAGCCCTGCAAGGCTTCGCGCCAAGAGGTGTTGCCGTCCACGTTGCCGATCAATACCGAATTGGATTGCGTTTGCCGAACCGCGCGCACCACGTCGTGGCCAAGCGCCTGAATGGTGCTGGCCAGCAACTGCCCCACAAACCCGGTTGCACCGGTAATTAGAACTTTCATAACGCAAGCATTTTTTCGTACACCTGCAGGGTCTGTCTGCAGATGATCGGGGAGGCAAACTCAGCCAAAACCATCTCCCTGCCGCGTTGACCCATCTGGTTACGCAGGTCGGGGTTCTCGATGAGCAACCGAAGTGCCTGAGCCAGGGCCTTTGAGTCGCGAGGTGGCACCAGCCACCCGTTCTCTCCGTCCCGTACGGCTTCCCGACAACCAGGCACATCAGTTGTGACACAGGGCAGGCCAGCTGCCATTGCCTCAAGAAGCGCCTTGGGCAGACCCTCCCGATAGGAGGGCAGGCAGACGATGTCAGCCTCGGCCAATACCTGTGGCATGTCCCGCCGAAACCCCCATAGCTCAACCACGCCTTCAGCCTTCCATTCGTCTAGTACAGCAGGGTCGATGCTGGCTCTGTTGTCAGCGTCCAGATCACCGACGAGCGCAAACCGAGCCTGGATGCCTTGGGCTCGAAGCAGGCGAGCCGCGGCCACGAACTCGCCGAGTCCTTTGTCCCAAAGCAGCCTTGCCGTAACGATGACCAAGGGCGTTGTCCTGGAGACGGGGTGCGGCTGATAGAGATCACCATCCACCCCAGCACCCCGTATTAGCACGGCATCTTCTGCTCGAACCAGATGAGAACGCACAAAGGAGCTAAGGTCATCTCGGTTTTCGAACACGACGGAGCTACCTGGAGGGTTCAGCAAGAGCTTCAGTGCTAGTCGCATCAGGGGGCGGATTGCGCGCATCAGTGGCGAAGTTGAGGTGAACACATAACCACCGCCTACCACAGCATTGACGACGCGCCTGATCCCGGTGAGGCGCGCGGCAAGGCCGCCCAGAAGGATGGGCTTCAACGCAATCTGATGCAGAACGTCTGGACGCTCACGACGAAAGACATAGATCAGTTGAACAAGCGTTTTGAAAGCCTCCAACGGATTGAGGCTCCGACGGTCAATTGCCAGCGGAATCAGACGAAGGCCTGCCTCTTCAATCACTGACCGGTGCCGATCCACTCGGGTCAGTACGATGACGTCGTAGCCCGCTCGCCGCGCAGCCTTGGCTCTTTCGATGAAATGAGAACAGAAGAACCAGTCGACGGTTACGAAAAATAGCAGCTTGGGAGCGCGAGGTCTCATCGGCAGCAGGTAATTGTGGTTGCACTTGGCGGGTAGACCGGCGCATTAGCGGTTAGGTGATTGGCTTCGCGTTTCATCATGGCCGATCGGCACGCGCAAAGGACTTGGCCATGCTCAAGGTGGCGCCGACGAGCCAGCGAACATCTCGAGTGATCAGGAACTGCCGCAGCTGCGCGCCAGCCACGTTGCCATAGGCCTCTCGGGAGCGGCGGGCGGCGCCGTCTGGCGACACGTTGTAGGAAAGCAAGGGCGACGCAAGGTTGGCAAAACGGCAATGCTTGTTCATCGCCAGCCTAAGCCAGAGATCGTAGTCCTCCGCGTTTCTGCCCCCGAGGTAGGCGCCCGCACGCAACACCACATCCCGGCGTAGCATGACCGACGGGTGGCAGATGGGGTTGCGAAAGTACAAGGCCTTTCGAATATCCAGGTCCGTCAAAGGCGCGTCGACCTTGCCTCTCACTTCCCCTTGGGGGTCGATCAGGAAGTAGGACGATCCCAGCACTGCCACGTCCTCATGGGCTTTCATGAATGCGAGTTGCGTTGCCAGGCGTTCCGGATGCGATACATCGTCGGCGTCCATGCGAGCCACAAACGGCGCGCGTGCCAAGTGCAGACCCAGGCTAAGGCTGAAGTTCAGCAGATGGATCGGCGTGCCGATCACGCGAACCCTTGGGTCGACTGCGTACGCCTGGGCTAGTTGAGGTACGAGGCGCCCGGTATCGGGCCCGTTCACCACCAGAAGCAACTCGAAATCTGCCATGGTTTGTGAAAGGCAGGACTGCACGGCCCTTTGCAGCAACGCATCTTCTCGATGTGTGCACAGCAACCACGACACGCGCGGCGACGAGGAAGTTGGAAGTCCGGAGTTCACGAGGGTTGCAGAAGGGTAACGCTTACCACACATAGGCGGGTGTTGTCGCAACGTCAGGGGTGGCCGTGGGAGGGGACCGATCAGTCATAGCAAGTACCGACATCACCATCAGGGCAAGAGCCAGGGCCAAGGTGACGCTGCCATAGCGCGGATGGACTGGCAGTGCCCCCATCACGCCAAAGGCAATGGGCAGCATGGGCATGAAGTAGCGTGGCTGGATGAAAAGAGACAGGCTGATCATGAACCAAGTGGAAAGTGCCAGAGCGGCTGCCAAGCGTTGGTTTGAGTCGCCAACATTTGTCAGCCACCGCCACGCGCAGCCGATGCAGGCCATCAGCGCCATGAGCCCATAAACCCAGTAAGCCACGCCAATCCAGTAAATGTTGCCACTGTCAGTCAGGAACACTGGAAAGAAGGCCTGTGCCACCACGTTGTACACAAGCCTGGTGGCATAGAGCACCACCCCACCCACCGGTCCGAAAGGATCGAGGGCCAGGGCAGAGGCCAGCGACCCGACCGCCTCCGGGTCGTCGAACTGTGCGCTGTAGATGCTAAGGTTGCGTGCCATTGTCGGCACCAGTGACGCGAGGTCGGACCAGAGTGCAGCAGCGCTCACCATCAGGGCCAGTACGACCAACGGCAGCAGGCGCTCGCGCTGCCCCAACAGCCAGGTGATGCTTAGCAGACCCATCATGAAAAGCCCGTAGCCGTCTCGCAAGAGGTACATGGGGATGCAGATCGCGCACGCCAACCACCAGCGACGCGGGCTTCTGAGCATTGCATCCGCGAACAGCAGCGTTAGGAACATCAGCGGCATCTCTTTGTTGGGGCCTGGCATGGCCAGGATGAGGTAGGGGTTGGCCAGCAGGCCCAACAGCGCCCAGGCAGGCGCCCTCAGGCGCTCAAGCACTACCTTCTTGAACAGGGTCGCATTACCGAGCATCAGCACACAGTTCACGGCGAAGCAAAGCGATGGGTGGAGCAGCCAGGTCCAGCCGTAGAGCGCGGCAACGGCCTGGAAGCCGCTGTCGGGGGTCAGGATGCTGTCTTGTTGCGACAGGTATTGCAGGGTCTGGGTCATGTTGACCGAGTCGGGAACGGTCAACCCATGGGCCAAGGCGAATTCAAAGTCGAGTTGCTGAATGAGCCAGACTAGGCCAGAGCACAGCAGGAAGCCTGCGAGTGCCATCCGGCAGAAATAGCCCTTGCGTCCGGTGCCGGCCATGGGCTCGTTGGAGAGACCGCAGTGGGCCACCGCTTGTGCCGATGAGTTCATGGGGCAACTCCTGGCGTCATGGCACCAACGCCTCGGGTGCGAGCATCAGGCGTTTGTATTGCTGAACGATCTGGTCCCAAGTGAAGCCTCTTGACCAAATGTGTGCCCTGGCCGTGCAACCCATTTGTTTGAGCCGATCGGGGTCGCGCATCATTGCCTCCATCGCCGCGGCCAGCGCCCCTACCGACACCTCGGCTGAGGTGGCCCGTTCGCGTGGCATGACCTTGCCGCCTCCAGTCCAATCGGCAATCTCCGCGCTGTTGCCTGCTGACGATGCCAGGAAAGCAGTGCCAGCCGCGGCTGCTTCGAACAGCACCAGCGGCGAGTACTCGACGTGCGACGCCAGCACGAACAGGTCTGCTGCTTTGTACAGGTTGACCAGGTCTTCGCGCGGCAGATCGACGATGAGCACGCGCCTTTGCAGCGGTCGGCGTCCGTGCCACCAGGCGAGCCATGACAGGGGACAACGCCCTGTCAGCGCGTGCTTGAGGTGGCGCTTCACGAGAGCCGTCCATCGACTGCCGGGGGAGTTCGCGTTGATGACCAGGGTAGCGGGGCGTTGCAGGCGAGCCTTTCCAAATGCTCTGACAAGCTCCCAATGTCCTTTGCCGGCCAATTGGCTGCCAACGCTGAGGATGAGATCGTGTTTGGGATCAATCCCCAGGCGCTGGCGAATGCCGTGATCGTCGGGGGCGAGGAACTCTCGCTCGTCCACGCCATTGGGGATCAGGTGCAGCGGCTTGAGACTGTGTGCTCGGGCGAAGGCGATGTCCTGATAATCATTGGCGTAGAAGATCAGTCCATCAAATCGCCTCAACCACTCGGGCATCTGTCGGAAATACGTTGAGTAGAGTGGATCCTGGAGGCCCGAAAAACCGCAAGGGATGAACAGCTTGCGACACGCCAGTCCGGGGACGACGTCCACGGCAGCGTCGAAAGTCCACTGTTGCGCGGCCTTGATGAGCAAGGCATCGAAGCTGCCATGCCGAAGAAATGACCGGTATTCCTCGATCTGTCCGGTCATGCCCTTGGCCCAGTTGCCCGTGACGGCGAATGACACCACCCGCACACCGTTTCGCACCGCGTCTGGCGCGCGCTGCGGGTGAGGGCTGGTGGCCACCGTCACGTCCACCCCGTCGGCGGCCAGGCGTTCGGCAATCTGGCGCATCACTTCCTGAACGCCGCCCACGCTGGGGGGGTAGTGCTCGCAACATAGCAGCACACGAGGCGCACAGGTCATCGCGATTCCGTCCTGCTTCGGTGGGCGCGCCACAACTTAGCCTGTGCCTTCAGCCAGCGCAAAGGCTCCTGGGTGAGCCGGAGGTCTTGGAAATAGCTCTGCGCGTCCGGCAGGCCCAGGTCCAGGGCGTAGCTGCCCAGCAAATACCCAAAATTGCTTCTGGCATGGGCCCGGTACCGGGCGGGCAGCAGTGCCAGCTGGCGGTGGAAGAGATGGCGTTGGCGTTCAAACTGCCGCGCGTTGAACGTGCTGATCTGGTCCGATCCCACCCAGTACGCACCCAGTGCTTCCGGGATGAATTGCAGCCTGGCGCCCTGGGCAGCCAACCGAAGCCAGGCGTCAAAGTCTTCCACTGAGGCCAATTCGCGGCTTTCGTCGAACCCCCCGATGGTCATGATGAGCTCGCGCTTCACCGTGGTGCCCGACGTGGCGAGGGGGTTACCGAATCGAATCATGTGCCAGACCGGATCCTGGTCGCGCAGTGCCTCGCCGATCTCGGCGCCATGTGCCGGCTTGGCGGCACTGTCGTGGTCGGCTCGCTCGACACGAAGGGGGTGATAAACGATGTCCCGGTCATCGTTGAGCTCGCCTCTGAGGCGAGCCATGCGCGACGGGTACCACCAGTCGTCTGAGTCCAGGTAGCTGATCCAGCGGGTGGTGGCGGCTTGGGTGGCCACATTGCGCGGCCGTGCCGGCCCGCCCGAGTTGTCGATGCGCATCAAGCGAAGGCGCAAACGGCCATGGAAGCCCTGAATCGCCGACGCGATGTCTTCTGTTGAGCCATCGTCGCAAACGATCACCTCGAAGCCGGTGTCTGTTTGTGCCACCAAGCTGTCCAGTGCGCGGACGAGCTCATGGCTGCGGTTGTAGGTGGGGATGACGACCGTCAGGTCGAGCGGTGTGCTGGTAGTCATGAGTTCACCCCGCCAGCCGTGTCCAACGGGCAGGGATCAAATCCGGTGTGGGCCGATCCACTGCGTACCAGCGCTCGGGCGCAATCACCAGACCGTCGGCAGGGTCAGACAGCCACGCCCCCCACCAGCTGAAGCTGCTGTTGGCCAGGACGTGGTGACGGCACAGGGACATCAGGCGCAGGTCCTGAAACGCCTTCTCCGATGGGTTGTGATCGACGTAATGGGTGGGAAACGGCGACTTGAGATGGGCCTTGGTCCATTCAGGGTCGTCTGAAAAGACAAATAAGGTCGGCGAGGGAACCCGCTCTGCCACGTACGCAATCGCCTTGCGGTAGTAATCCAATGTGCAAAGCCCGTGGTAGGCCGATGCCGAGGCCAGGCTTACGTAGTCGCCACGGCGCACATGCACAGACACCGACTCGCCCAGTTGCATGCGATCCATCATGGCCAGGTCTTTGGGCCCGGGTGGCTCGATCGGGGTCAGCTCTTGCAGCAGCTGTTCACGAATGTCAGCGAAGTACGCCTCACTCTGCCAGAAGCCCGACAGGTAGCTGTTCGCAGGCGCCGACAGCACATCGCGGTTGACGCCGTGGCCGTGCTCGCGGAGCAAGTTCATCGGCATCAAAGGTTTGAGGTACTGCCCCCAGCGCGAACGAAGGGGTGTCCAGCGCAGCAACTCGAAAGGCGTGGCCAGGCGCATGGCCAAAGGGTATCGGTTGAGTTCCAGCGGGCGCGGCGTCTCGCCAGGTCGGGGGTGGTCAAACCAGTGGTGATCGATCACCAGTTGGCAGCCGTGTCGAACCGCCAGGCGTCGGCCCGCAGCGTATTGGAAAAGTTGGTTGCCCAAGCCGCCTTGGGCCTGAAAGGTGATCATCGATCAGACCTTGTGTTTTGCGGGAACAGCGCTTCTACCTTTCGAACGAGGCGCCTTGCCAGGCCCGTGCCCGGGTTTTCCCACCGTTGCCGGTACGCGTTCAGTGAAGGCGCCTCACGGACTGCGAAAGGCGTGGAGAACTCGAAACCTTGAATGAAAAACGGCAGGTTGTTGCGAATGAGGTCGTCCCACCCGAGCTCCAGTCCACGTCGAAGTTCGGCGGTGATGGTGGAGAACTCGTTCAGCACTGGGCGAGGTTTGCGCACGAAGTGCAGCGTCTGGTCTGCTAGAGCGAACCACACGTAACTCAGGTGCACATCCAGATCAAACAAGTATTCGTAAGGGGGAAGCGGGAATTCGAGATAGCCCCTGCCTCCGCCCACGCGAAAAACTTCTGCCATGAATCCTTCTGGGTCAGGGGTGTGCTCCACCACGTGTGAGGCGATCACGTAATCAAACGCCTTGTCTGCAAATGGAAAGCGCCCGCCGTTGTAGTAATGAACCCTTCTTCCGCTGAAGTTAGGGTTGGTCGATACATTGCCTCTTTGTTCCAGGGCAACCTTCGGGTCATTGAACTGATACTCAAGGAATTCATTCGCCCTTGGGTGTGGCGTGGAGCCTGGACCAATTTCCAATACCTTGTCTGTGGGCAGGATCGATGCTATGCGTTCGGCAAAGAACATGAATTCCTCAGTTTTCAAGACCGACGCTATGATCAGTCTTCATGTTGACATTTGAACTCACTGCGGGCTTCAAGGTGAATCCGGTATTCAGGACGACAGTGCTATGTTGTGCGTCATGCAATTTTCTTCGTCGTTTGTTTCGTGAAGTGGAAACACCCGCACCCGTAACGCTGCTTTGACACGAGCTGCGGGTCTGCATGGCGGATCAACCCTTCTTTGATACCGTTGTCAGGAATCAGGGAAAACTCCACCAAGTCCATATCAGGAAACAGAGCCAAGACCTGCTCGTAGGTGTAAATGCGATGCGCGTTGAACTGAATGCGTGCTTGACCGCCGATGGGCACCACAAATAGCAATGAGCCGCCAGGGGCTACCACTCGGGCCAACTCCCGGGCTGATTTGATGTCTCCATCGTAGTCCAATGGGTCTCCGTAACGACCAAGACCCACATGCTCCACCACGTGCATGCATGACAGCGATTCCACGCTGTTGTTGGCGAAGGGCAGCAGCATCAGGTTGCCTGCTTCGCTGATCAGGCCTGAGAGGCCCAGATCAGCTGGGCGAAAGTCGATGAATCTTGTCGGTACGAAGGCAGACACTGAGCTCACGAAGTAGAGTGAGCTCGCGATGTCGACGTGCCGGGTTGGGCGCGTTTCCGCAATTACCCGAGACGCCCACGCCGTATGAAAAACGTAATGTTTGTCAAACCCAGTCGTGGCAGTGGCGTCTCGGAGGTGCAGCCACCGATCTTTCCAAGTGATTGCAAACCTTGGCGCCGAGTGGCCCTGAAGTTCGCGAAATTGCCTCACAACGGTGATCAATTGTTTGCTGAGCACGAGGGCGCGGCGCACCTTGTGGGGAATTCGTTTGATGAATGAGAGCATAGGCAAAGGGTGTCGAGCAGCTTGGCGCACTTATCGCTGGGCTGTTGCGAGCCAGATGGTGCCGAGGAGCAATTGCGTAAGGGCAATGGCGATCCAGATGATTCCACCCAGAACTAGTTCGCCGTCCATGCCCCATAAATAGATCGTCACAGTTGCTGCCATCAAAGAAATCAAATTGAATTGCAGTACTTGGTGTGATTGCCCCTTTGCGATGATGACCTGGTAAATGCAGCCGTAAAGGCTGTTCAGTGCGATCGCCAGCAATAGCAGTCGAAGCGGCATCGTGCCGAGTTGCACCACACTCATGTCATGTAGCCAAAGCTCGAGAATCGTCGGTGCAAGCGCACAGGCGAGCAGCGCCGGCAGGGTGGCCGAGAGGATGGTGCCTCTTAACAGGGCTTTCATGTGAGCCGCTGACACCCTGCCATGGTGCTGGATGTCTCGAACAATCAAGGGAAAGAATGCACGTGTCACGGGCGCTTGCAGCTGCAAGAACGCCAAGGCCAGCGTGGCCACCACCGTATAGACGCCGAAAGACGCCACGTCCACCGTCCGGCTGAGAATGATTCGGTCGAGCTGGCTCACCAGCAGGCCCACCAAGATACCGCCGGACAACACGGACACCTCTTTCAGCAGGGGGGCCAACGCCACCTTGCTATCTGGGGCACTGCTGGCCTCGTTGCCAAGCATGCGATGCACGCTGAGGGCGTTGGCACCGACTTCGATGCAGGCGACGCTGGCGAAGGCCAGGGCATATACCCAGGCCTGCTGCGTGCCCGCCGTCAGGGCCAGCAGCGCAGCCGCGTGTTTGAGCGTTCCAAAGCCACAAGCCCGCGCATTCGCCAGCACTTGGCGCTGCAAGCCGTGCCACACCCCGATGTGGAGGTTGTTGATGAACTGGAACAGGAACTGAAAGCTGACGATGCGGATGGCCAGTTCCAGTGCGTCTGCTCTCTCGACCGGTACCTGGAACCATTGGTGTGCCAGGTAGGCAGCCGATGCTTGTAGAACTCCAAACATGGCGAGTCCAAGGCCTATGTACAGGCGCCTGAACAGAGCGACGTGCTGCCGAAGTCGCGCCGGGTGCTGAGCCTCTTGCGCCGCCCACCGAGGCACGATCTGGCTAAAGCCCGCGTCGATGAAGTTCGACAGGATCTGCAGGCTGGCACACGCCGCCACCAGGCCCCATTCCGAAACCCCGAGCAATCGGATGTAGATCGGGATGGTTAGCATGGAAAGCAGGCTCAGCCATGCCAGCGCCAGAAAGCTGGATGCCGCGTTGCGCGCAGTCAGGGACGCGAGCGGCCCTGACACCCTGGCCTTCCAAGATCGCAGGCGCTCGCGTCGGCTCATGATCCCGTGCGGAGCACTGACTCGAAATACGCAATCGTCTTTTTGAGGCCAGCTTCCAACGGAATGCTCGGCTCCCAGTTCAGCAGTTGCTTGGCCAGTGTGATGTCAGGCTGACGCTGCTTGGGGTCGTCGGCAGGTAACGGGCGGAACACCAGCTTCGATCGGGAGCCCGTCAGTTCAATGACGAGCTCTGCCAGTTGGCGAATCGTGAATTCCCGCGGGTTGCCCAGGTTCATCGGGCCCGGGAATCCAGGGCCGCAGTCCGCACCTGCGGGGAGATCCATGAAGCGCAGGAAGCCCTCGATCAGGTCATCCACGAAGCAGAAACTGCGGGTCTGAGCACCATCGCCATACAACGTGATGTCTTCGTTGTTCAATGCCTGAACGATGAAGTTGCTCACCACTCGGCCGTCGTTGGGGTGCATGCGCGGGCCGTAGGTGTTGAAAATGCGCGCCACCCGGATGTCCAGGCCGTGCTGTCGGTGGTAGTCGAAGAACAAGGTCTCGGCACAACGCTTGCCCTCGTCGTAGCAGCTGCGAGCGCCGATCGGGTTGACGTTGCCCCAGTAACTCTCCGGTTGCGGGTGCACGGTCGGGTCGCCATACACCTCGCTGGTACTGGCTTGAAAGATGCGGGCGCGAAGCCGCTTGGCCAGGCCCAGCATATTGATCGCACCGTGCACGCTTGTCTTGGTGGTTTGCACCGGATCGTGCTGGTAGTGAATGGGGCTGGCTGGGCACGCCAGGTTGTAAATCTGGTCCACCTCGATGTAGAGGGGGAAGGTCACGTCGTGCCTCAAGAACTCAAATCGGGGGTGGGTGTGCAGGTGTTCGATGTTGAGCTTGGTGCCCGTGAACAGGTTGTCGGCGCAGACCACCTCATCGCCCCGCTCCAGCAAGCGTTCGATCAGATGGGATCCCAGAAAGCCGGCGCCGCCGGTGACAAGGATGCGTTTTCTGGGGTTGTATTGGCGGGCTGATGTCATGGTGTGTGTGGGTTCTCAAGCGGCGGTGGGCTCTTACTCAGCGCTCACGTTGACGTCGTAGCCGTGCTGTTTGAGCAGGGCGTGCTGTTTGGCCTGTTGCAGGTCGTGGGCCACCATTTCGGTGCACATCTCGCGGGCCGTGATCTCCGGCGTCCAGCCCAGCTTCTGCTTGGCCTTGCTGGGGTCGCCGAGCAGGGTTTCCACCTCCGCAGGACGGAAGTAGCGTGGGTCAATGCGGACCACCACCCGATCACCAGACGCTGTATTTGCGTTGGAGGGCGCGTTGGTCCAGATGGCCACTTCTTCTACACCGCTGCCTTGCCAGCGCAGTGTCATGCCCAACTCTTCGGCGGTCCATTCGATGAACTGGCGCACGCTGTATTGCTGCCCAGTGGCGATCACGAAGTCTTCCGGCTGGTCTTGCTGCAGCATCAACCACTGCATGCGAACGTAGTCTTTGGCGTGGCCCCAGTCGCGCAGCGCATCGATGTTACCCATGTACAGGCACTCTTCGAGGCCTTGCTGGATGTTGGCCAGGCCGCGCGTGATTTTGCGGGTGACGAAGGTCTCGCCGCGGCGCGGGCTTTCGTGGTTGAAGAGGATGCCGTTGCAGGCGTACATGCCGTAGGCCTCGCGGTAGTTCACCGTGATCCAGTAGGCGTAAAGCTTGGCCACTGCGTAGGGGCTACGCGGGTAGAAGGGCGTGGTTTCTTTCTGGGGCACTTCTTGCACCAGGCCATACAGCTCGCTGGTGCTGGCCTGGTAGAAGCGGGTCTTCTTCTCCAGGCCCAGGATGCGGATGGCTTCCAGCAGGCGCAGGGTGCCCATGGCGTCTACGTCGGCTGTGTACTCAGGGCTCTCGAAGCTCACCGCCACGTGGCTCTGGGCGCCCAAGTTGTAAATCTCATCGGGCTGGGTCTGCTGGATGATGCGCACCAGGTTGCTGGTGTCGCTCAAGTCGCCGTAGTGCAGCTTGAAGCGGGCGTTCTCGATGTGGGGGTCTTGGTAGATGTGGTCGACGCGCGATGTGTTGAAGCTGGACGCACGGCGCTTGATGCCGTGCACCACATACCCTTTTTCGAGCAGGAACTCGGCCAGGTAGCTGCCGTCTTGGCCGGTGATGCCCGTGATTAGGGCTGTCTTGGTGGGGGCGGATGCAAAACTCATGCTTGACGTGGGGATGAATGACGAAAGTCTTGGTAAGCCAGACGCAGGCCGTCGGCTAAGGAAACGGTGGGACGCCAGCCGAGGGCGTGCAAGCGGTCACTGTTCATCCACTTGCGGGGGGTGCCATCTGGCTTGCTGGTGTCAAAGGTGATGCGCCCCTCATATCCCACGGCTGCGGCAACGGTGTGAGCGAGTTCGGCGATGGTCACGTCGCTGCCAAAACCCACGTTGATGTGGCTCAGCATCTCGGTCGTGTGGGCACGGTAGACAGCGGGGTCAAGTTGCATCACGTGCACCGAGGCCGCGGCCATGTCGTCAACATAAAGGAATTCGCGGCGAGGGGTGCCGGTTCCCCAGATGGCAACCTCAGGCTTGCCTTCCACCTTGGCTTCGTGAAAGCGGCGGATGAGAGCGGGGATGACGTGCGAATTCTCGGGGTGGTAGTTGTCGCCGGGGCCATACAGATTGGTGGGCATGACGCTGCGGTAGTCCACCCCATGTTGGCGGTTGTAGCTTTCACAAAGCTTGATGCCGGCGATCTTGGCAATGGCGTAGGGCTCATTGGTGGGCTCCAGTTGGCCGGTGAGCAGGGCATCTTCTGTGATGGGCTGGGGAGCCAGGCGTGGGTAGATGCAGCTTGAACCCAGGAACAGGAGCTTGTGTACGCCGTGCCGGAACGCCGCCTCGATTACGTTGGCCTGAATCATCAGGTTTTGGTAGATGAAGTCGGCTGGGTAGGTGTTGTTGGCGTGGATGCCGCCCACCAGGGCGGCGGCCAGGTACACCTGATCTGGCCGTTCCAAGTCGAAAAACCGTTGCACGGCGGCCTGATTGGTCAAGTCAAGCTCAGCGTGGGTTCGGGTGACGATCTGGGCTGGCGGTGTGCCTTGGGCCAGCAGGTGCCGCACGATGGCGGAACCCACCATGCCGCGGTGGCCGGCGACGTAGATCTTCTTCTGGGTGTGCAATCTCATGAGGCTAGGCTGTTGTGCCGCGGGGCTGCGGGATTGGCTGTGGCGCCGTGTGGGACACGTCAGCGAAAGGCAGATTAGTGGCCACCTGGCTTGGTTGGCGTGGCTTGCGGCTGCCCCAAATGGTGCCCTGCAGGACCACGGGCTGCGCGCCAATCAAGCCACGCACGATGCAGAAGAACCGCGCTGATCAACAGGCACAAGGTGCCCAATGCAGCAATTGCCGACCACAGGCTGCGTCGGGGTCCGGTTGTCTCATCGGGTAGGGTTGGAGTGGTCGCGATGGAGGCCTTTGATAGCCCGTTTAGCCGAGCCGCATTCAGGGCCAGTCGCTTTTCCAGTACCACCGTTTGTTCCATCACGGCGGGAACCGCCATGGCCAAAGCGCCGGTTTCCTGTGGCGACGACGCGCGCGACAGCCCTTCGCGCAACTGACGAGCAGTTGTTTCCAACAGGAGTCGCTGATCGGTCAGGCGTTGGCGTTCGGCTTCCAGCCAGGTGCGCTCCTCGTTCTTGGCGCGGCTGGCTTCAAGGGTTGCATTGAGCAGGGCGTCTGCCAACTGCTTGGCCTGCGCTGGCGACGCGGCAGTCACGGCCAATGCGATCGATCCCTCGGCGTTATTCACCCTGGTTTTTATTTGGTGGGGGGCCAATTCCAAGCCGGCCGATCCCGCGGCTTTCAGGACCTCTGGTGAAACCATGAGCGCAGGGATGGTCTTGAGCATTGAGGCATGCCAACCAGCCAATTCTGGTTCGATTCCCGAAGCCCCTTCCGCCGCAGGCTTGACCAGTGCCGTGCTGACGTACCGCTTGGGTGCCCAGCCAATAGCAAAAAAGGTGATGAGACCCACCAAGACCGGACCAAGCAGGAGTAAGCGAAGGTACTTGCTTAGGCTTTTCCAAAGCTCGCGCAGATCTGGGTTGCTCTCGGCGGTGACATCAGCAGAGCGAGATCGAAAATGACCAGTCACAAGCCCCACTCCGCTGTCAAGGCAGATCGAGAACCACCTGCTTCATCCCAGGGGGTGGACCCGGCGCCTCCTTGATGGACGCGACTCTTGGTCTGCATCATCTATCTCTCTCCCGTTTGGTTGTGGCTGCGAAGACTTTTCGTCTTGTGTGGCTCCGCGAATTATCTACGCCAAAGAACCCAGATTAGGCTGGGGTATTCCGATGGTCGTGACGATTTGCAACCCGAGTAGCAAGCCGTAAATCCGCTTGGCTTGGTTGAGTGCCGGGGCGCGAGCGGGCCCGAGTGATCGGAGCCCTGGACATGGTTGCCAACCAAGAGCGATTGGATCTGGAGCCGTCAATTCACGGCCCCTCATGGTGTTGAGGTTTGGGCTTGGCCAACCAATGAGCTTCGGCGAAACCAAGCACGGGCATGCCGAAGTCCGTTATAGGTCGACCATCAAAACCTCAGCGGCGATCGAGATGGATGTGGGTTATCCGGGGGCTTTTTCGTTGTTAATTGGCTCTGGTTCGCGCGACCGGCAGCCAATCAATGCGACTGGAGCGCTGTGCACTCGCTCCGCCGCGCCTGTCCAGGGGGCTGAACCGATCTCGCTCAATGAGACAAGTGGTTCCCGCCAAGCATTGTCTGGGGTGGTGGAGACGAGGAGGATCGAACTCCCGACCTTCGCATTGCGAACGCGACGCTCTCCCAGCTGAGCTACGTCCCCACGTTGC
>Ga0255128_1000223_pt1 | contig 24570 bp, 17 predicted proteins | sample Law_Miss_RepC_8d_FD_188562 | JGI IMG/M metagenome (GOLD analysis project Ga0255128, IMG submission 188562) | Freshwater microbial communities from St. Lawrence River, New York, United States - Law_Miss_RepC_8d | ecosystem: Environmental > Aquatic > Freshwater > River | place: USA: New York... | reverse complement strand
CTGATTCGGGCCAGCCAACTTGAGCGCGTCACCGGCTTTTTGGACCAAGCCAAGACCGACGGCATTGCCACCGTGGCACAAGGAAGCATCGCCAAAGGTGTGCCTGCAGGCGGTTTTTATCAGGCCCCCACTTTGCTGCGCGATGTACCCGTCATGCACCGCCTGGCGCAAGAAGAGGTTTTCGGTCCCGTGTTGTCGGCCATGGCTTTCAGGGACGAAGACCAGGCGGTCGAGATGGCCAATGCCACCCAGTTTGGCTTGGTGGCAGGCGTCTGGACGCGCGACGGTGGCCGCCAATTCCGCATGGCCAAACGGGTGCGCAGTGGACAGGTTTTCATCAACAACTATGGTGCGGGCGGGGGGGTGGAGCTGCCCTTTGGCGGCGTCAAATCTTCCGGCTATGGCCGCGAAAAGGGTTTTGAGGCTTTGTTGGGCTTCACCACCCTCAAAACTGTGGCCATCTCACACGGCTAATGCTTCGTTGAAACCTCATCCATCTGATCACATCGCCTGTCTGGCCACCGCCCCCTTTTGATCATTGGCTTGATTGGCCTCATTGGCCTCATTGGCTCTAGACAGCTCTCTTTAATTCAAGGACACACACCATGCGTTTGCAAGACAAAGTCATCATCGTCACAGGTTCAGGCGGCGGCATTGGCGAAGGCATCGCCAAACGCCTGGCCTCCGAAGGGGCCAAACTCATCGTCAACGACATCCAGTCAGCGGCGGGAGAAAAGGTGGTGGCTGCCATTCGGTCGGCAGGGGGACAAGCTGTGTTTGTGGCCGCCGATGTCACCCGCAACACCGAGGTTCAGGCCTTGGTTCAGGCCGCCGTCACCCACTTCGGGCGGCTTAATGTGATGGTCAACAACGCAGGTTGGACCCACCGAAACCGCCCCGCACTCGAGGTTTCAGAAGAAGAGTTTGACCGCTGTTTCGCCGTCAACATGAAGAGCATTTACCTCTCCACCATCCACGCCACCCCCGTATTCCGTCAATTTGGCGGCGGCAGCTTCATCAACATTGCCTCGACGGCGGGTGTCCGTCCGCGTCCCGGACTTTCTTGGTACAACGGCTCTAAGGGGGCCGTTATTACCACCAGCAAATCCCTGGCCGCCGAACTGGGGCCAGACAACATCCGGGTCAATTGCATCAACCCGGTGTTCAACCCCGACACGGGTTTGTCGGCCGAGTTTGCCGGAGGCCCCTTGGACGAAACCCGTCGCTCGAAGTTCTTGTCAACCATCCCTCTGGGGCGCTTTTCTACCGCCTTGGATGTGGCCAACGCCGCCCTTTATCTGGCCAGTGACGAAGCCGCCTTTATCAGCGGTGTTTGCATCGAAGTTGACGGTGCCCGCTGCGTTTAAACACCCCAGAGTGACAAAACCACCCCTTCGAACGAACGGGACACCGCCACTCGGGCACAATTCGGGCCATGTCTGAACGCGTTATTCCGCTGGTTGACCAGCGCCACCCCAGCTTGCCACTCCCAAACATCGGGTCGGGGCAAGACCTGAGCGCCCTGCCCCTGGATGGTTTGCGCAGACCGCTGACCGATTTACGCATCAGCGTGACCGATCGCTGCAACTTTCGCTGCAGTTATTGCATGCCCAAGGAAGTGTTTGACAAAGACTACGCTTACTTGCCCCACAGCCACTTGCTGAGCTTTGAGGAAATCACCCGCATCGCCAGCGTGTTTGTGGGCCGAGGCGTGCGCAAAATCCGCTTGACCGGGGGTGAACCCCTGCTGCGCAAAAACATCGAAATCCTGATTGAGCAATTGGCCGCGCTGCGAACCCCAGACGGCCAGCCGCTTGATTTGACCCTGACCACCAATGGCTCCTTGCTGGCACGCAAGGCGCAAAGCCTGAAAAACGCGGGCCTGCAACGCGTGACCGTGAGTTTGGACGGGTTGGACGACGCGGTGTTCAGGAAAATGAACGATGTGGACTTTCCTGTGGCCGATGTGCTGGAGGGCATTGCCGCCGCACAAGCCGCTGGCCTGGGGCCGATCAAGGTGAATATGGTGGTCAAGCGCGGCACCAACGAGCACGAAATCTTGCCCATGGCGCGCCATTTCCAAGGCTCCGGCATTGTGCTGCGCTTCATTGAATACATGGATGTGGGCGCCACCAACGGCTGGTGCATGGACGAGGTTCTGCCCAGTGCCGAGGTGATTCGCTTGCTGCAAACCGAGCTGCCCTTGGTGCCACTGGACCCTTCTGCCCCAGGCGAGACGGCGGAGCGCTGGGGTTACAGCAACGCCCAAGGCGTTTACGACCCCACTTTGGGTGAGGTGGGCGTGATCAGCAGCGTGACCCAGGCTTTTTGCGGCGACTGCAACCGGGCCCGACTGTCCACCGAGGGCCGACTGTATTTGTGCCTGTTTGCCAGCCAGGGCTACGACCTGCGGCAATTGTTGCGTGACCCGGCCCAAACCGATGCCGCTTTGGCCGCAACTGTCGATGCCATCTGGCGCGGACGCACCGACCAATATTCGGTGTTGCGCAGCCTGCGCGGACCCGATGCGGCGAGCGGCCCGGGCCGTCGGGTCGAGATGAGTTACATCGGAGGCTGAGCGGGATGAACACGCCACAAGCAGCCATCACGGGATTGATTTTGGCGGGCGGTCGCGGCTCCCGCATGGGCGGCATTGACAAAGGCCTGCAAAATTTTCGTGGCCTGCCCTTGGCGCTTCAAACCCTGATGCGCTTGCAGTTGCAGAGTTTGCCGCTACAAGAGGTGCTGATCAATGCGAACCGCAATTTATCGGCCTATGAATCCTTGGGCGTGCCGGTCTGGCCCGACAGCATCGATGGCTATGCGGGCCCATTGGCTGGTTTCCTGACAGGACTAGAGCGTTGCGAAACCCCGTTGCTGCTGACCGTGCCCTGCGATACCCCGCTGTTTCCACTGGATTTGGTCGAACGGCTTTACCTGGCCATGACCGAACAAGACGCCGACATGGCCATGGCTGCCGCGCCGGAGACCGATGGCGCGGTTCGGCCTCAACCCGTTTTTTGCTTGCTGAAAATTGATTTACTGGAAAGTTTGGTCAAGTTCACCCAAGGGGGTGGCCGCAAGATCGACGCTTGGACAGGCCAGCACCGCTGCGCCATCGTCCCCTTTGACTTGCCTGGCGACAGCGCCCAGGCATTTGCCAACGCCAACACACTGGCCGAACTGCAACAGCTTGAATCTCTTTAAAAGATTTTGCTCCGTTCGGACAACGCCCGCACAGCCCCTGCCATGAACCCTTCCCTGCCCCAGTTATCCCTGAACGAGATTGCCGAACGTCTGCAAGGCTATGACCCGCAAGCCCTGTCGGCCAGCCATGTAAACGCGTTTTTGGCCCAACTGGTACAACCGGTTCGCGAACTAGAAACCGTCGCCCTCATGCAAGCCCATGGCCGCATTTTGGCGGTCGACGTGATTTCACCGATCAGCGTCCCGCCGCACGACAACTCGGCCATGGACGGTTACGCTTTGCGCGGAGTAGATTTACCAGCAGCGCAAGCCACAGCCCTGAAAGTGGTGGGTACCGCTTTTGCCGGGGCTGCGTGGCAGGGCACGGTGCAATCGGGTGAATGTGTGCGCATCATGACCGGGGCCATCATGCCCCACGGGCTGGACACCGTGGCCCCGCAAGAATTGGTTCAACTTAAAGACGACACGGTTTTGATTCCAGCCGGCCTGTTGCAAGCCGGCGACAACCGCCGCTTGGCAGGCGAAGACCTGATGGCCGGACGGCCTGCCCTGTCTGCGGGCACCCGCCTCAGCCCTGCCGCCTGCGGTTTATTGGCCAGCCTGGGATTGCCCACAGTACAAGTCTGGCGTCGGCCCAAAGTGGCGTATTTTTCCACGGGGGACGAAATTTTGAGCTTGGGTGAGGCCCCGCGTGAAGGTGCCGTTTACGACAGCAACCGCTACACCGTGGCAGGGATGGTGCAAGCGCTGGGTTGCGAGCTGATCGACATGGGTGTGGTGCGGGATGAACCAGAAGCCCTAGAGCACGCTTTTCGAAGCGCCGCCGTGCAAGCCGACGCCATCATCACCAGTGGTGGTGTGAGTGTGGGCGAGGCCGATTACACCAAAGCCATGATGAAAAAACTGGGCGATGTGGCCTTTTGGCGCATCGCCATGCGACCGGGTCGTCCCATGGCCGTAGGCCGAATCCAACAAGCTGATCGGTCAGCCTTGCTGTTTGGCTTGCCCGGCAACCCGGTGGCGGTCATGGTGACCTTTGCCGCCTTTGTGCGGCCTGCCTTGCAACAACTCATGGGTTGGCAAGCCCCTGAACTGCCCATGCTCAAAGCCAAAAGCACGGAAGCTTTGCGCAAAAAACCCGGCCGCACCGAGTACCAACGCGGCATTGTGGGCCACAACGCCGCAGGTGAACTGGTGGTCAGCATCACCGGCAACCAAGGCTCGGGCGTGCTCAGCTCCATGGTGCAGGCCAACGGCCTGATTGTGTTGGGCCATGCCCAAGGCAACGTGGCCGTGGGAGACTGGGTCGATGTGATGATGTTTGACGGGCACCTCTGAGGCCTCTGAGACCTCTGAGGCTATGGCCTGTTCAGGCCAAAGCGCTTTGGGGGTGGGAGCGTTCATTGCTTGAGAACAGCGGCTTGAGCCACTGCATCCATTCGGCCGCAGGGGCGGCCTCCCACAACACAACACAACCCCGATCCCGACCCTAACCTCGACCCCGATCCCGACCCCGACACAAACCCAAGCTCAATGCCCGGCAGAGTGGCCGGGGGCTGCGGGTTCGTCCAGCGCCACCGATTTGTTCGGCCCCGGGACGCCTTTGCGTGCCAACAATGAGTACATGGTGGGCACCACAAAGACAGCCAGTAAGGTGCCTAGGCTCATGCCGCCCACAATGACCCAGCCAATTTGCGTGCGGCTCTCGGCGCCCGCGCCCTTGGCCAAGGCCAAAGGCACCGCGCCCAGCACCATGGCCCCGGTGGTCATCAGGATCGGACGCAAACGCTGGCCCGCCGCTTTGATCAAGGCCTCTTGCATGGCCATGCCTTGCTCACGCAGTTGGTTGGTGAACTCCACAATCAAAATGCCGTGTTTGGTGATCAACCCCACCAAGGTGATCAGGCCAATTTGCGAGTACACATTCAAAGAACCGCCCGTGAACTTGAGCGCCAACAGCGCCCCGATCATGGACAAGGGCACCGACAGCATGATCACCAAGGGGTCAACAAAGCTTTCGAACTGCGCAGCCAAGACCAAGAAAATGAAGAACAGCGCCAGCACAAAGACGATCACCAAGGCCCCTTGCGAGTTCTTGAATTCCCGCGAAGTGCCGTTCAACTCGGTGGTGTAACCGGGCTTCAAGACCTTGATTGCTGTTTCATCCATGAACTTCAAGGCCTCGCCCAAGGAATACTCCGGGGCCAAGTTGGCGGTGATGGAGACCGATCGACGTTGTCCAAAGTGGTTCAACTCCCGTGGCGACACACTCTCGCGAATTTTGACCAAACTGGACAGCGGAATCATGGTGTCGTTGCGGCCTCGCACCTGAATCACATCGATGTCATCGGGGGTGTTGCGGTTGCTGGGCTGGGTTTGAACAATCACGTCGTATTGCTCAGCATCGCGTTTGTAGCGGGTGACCACGCGCCCGCCCAACATGGTTTCAATGGTTCTGGCCACCACTTCAATGCTGACGCCCAATTCTGCGGCTTTGGTGCGGTCCACTTCAATGCGCAGTTCGGGTTTGTTCAAGCGCAAATCCACGTCTGGCTGCAATATGTTCGGATTTTTGGCAATTTCGTCCAGCATTTGCCGGGTCAGCGCGTTCAGGTTCTGGTAACTGTCAGACGTCTGAATCACGAAGTTCAAAGGACGCTCGCGGAAACCCTGTCCCAAAGAGGGAGGGGTGATCGGGAAAGCATTGACACCCGGCAAACTGTTGAATTTAGCCCCCATTTCACGGGCAATTTCCAGGGTGGTGCGTTTGCGTTGATCCCAATCCACCGCACGGTAAATGACCGAGCCCTGCCCGACCGTGGGATTGCCCATGTTGGCAAAGATCCGGTCGAACTCTGGATAAGCCTGTCCAAATTTCTCAAGGGATCGCGCATAACGGTCTGTGTACTCCAAAGTGGAACCGTCGGGCGCATTGATGGTCGCCAAAATTGTGCCTCGGTCCTCAAGGGGAGCCAATTCTTGTTTCATGGAGGGGTAAATCATGGCGATGGCCACCCCCACCCCGATCATCACCAAGACCACCAACCACCGGGCACGGTTCAAAATCAGGCGCAATAATTTTTCGTACCCATTGGACAAGGCCGTGAGCCAGCGCTCCATGCTGCGGTCAAACCAGCCCGGATTGGGGTTGTGCCGCAGCAGTTTAGAGCTGAGCATGGGCGAAAGGGTCAGGGCCACAAACCCAGAAACGACCACCGCCCCGGCCAGCGCCAGCGCAAACTCGCTGAACAATTTACCGGTTCGTCCAGGTGTAAAGGCCAAGGGGGCGAACACCGCGGCCAAGGTCATGGTCATGGCCACCACAGCAAAGCCAATTTCCCGCACGCCTTTAATCGCCGCTGAAAACGGGTCCAGACCCTCTTCAATGTGCCGGTAAATATTTTCCAGCACGACAATCGCGTCGTCCACCACCAAGCCAATGGCCAACACCAGCGCCAACAAGGTCAAGGTGTTGATGGTGAACCCTGCCAAGGCCATCATGGCAAAAGCGCCAATCAAACTGACCGGGATGGTGATGATCGGGATGATCGAAGCACGCACCGTCCGCAAAAACACAAAAATCACCAAAGCCACCAAAACCACGGCTTCAACGATGGTTTGGAACACGTTTTTAACCGATCGGTCAATGAACACCGAGTTGTCGTTGGCAATCTCAATGGTGATGTCGTTTGGTAAATCGGCCTTCAAGCGCGGAATCATGTCCCGAACGCCTTTCGACAAATCCAGCGGGTTGGCGGTTGCCTGACGAATCACCCCGGCTGAAATCGCCGACTGACCGTTCAGGCGAACCCGGCTTCGATCGTTGGCGGCATCTTCCTTGATCTGGGCCACATCGCGCAATTTGACCGGGAAGCCATTCACGTTGCGAATCACGATGTCGCCAAACTGGCCTGGCCGCGTCAAATCAGTCTGAGATGAAACGCTGAACTCGCGGTTGGTCGACTCGATGCGGCCCGCTGGCAGCTCCAGATTGTTGCGCCTGATGGCGTCTTCCACATCTTGCGGCGTGAGCTTGTAAGAGGACAAGCGGGCGTAGTCAAGGGAGACCAACATGGCGTATTTGCGCTCGCCAAATATGCGCACATCGGCCACGCCCGTCACGGTTTGCAAGCGGGGCTTGACCACGCGGTTGACCAAATCGTTGATCTGTAAAGCGTTCAGTGTGTCACTGGAAAAAGCCAGCCAGATGACCGGAAAAGCATCGGCCTCTACTTTGGCAATGACCGGCTCTTCAATGGCCTGCGGCAATCGGTTTCTGACCCGGGAAGTTCGGTCCCGGACTTCGGCTGCCGCGGTGTCGGCATCTTTTTCAAGACGAAAACGCACGGTAATCTGCGACTGTTCGGCACGGCTGATGGAGGTGATCACGTCCACGGCATCAATACCGGCAATCGAATCCTCTAAGGGTTTGGTCACCTGGGACTCAATCACCTCGGCCGATGCCCCCACGTAACGGGTGGTCACGGTCACAGTGGGTTCGTCAATTTTGGGGTATTCACGAAGCGACAAACTCTTGAAGCTGACCGCGCCAACGAGCACGATCAGCAAAGACATGACCACGGCCAAAACAGGCCGCCGAATGGAAACTTCAGCGAGCTGCATCTGCACCCCTCAGGCAAGGGTTGGGGCCGGACAGGGCAGCTGCGTTGGGGCCACTCTTGCCGCCACTCTTGCCGCTCATATTGGCTGGGCCTGCCTTAGCTGGGCCTGCAGCGGCCTGCTGTGGCGCTGCGGATGCTTTAGCGGCTTGCGGCCCCGAACCTGCTGGGGCACTTGCGGCACTTGCGGCACTTGCAGCAGATGCAGGCGCGCCAGCAGCGCCTGCTGCTGGGGCACCCGCCTGACCCGGCGCTCCAGCCTGACCCGGCGCTCCGGCAGGGCGACCGCCCGCTGGCTGCGACAAATCAACCACCCGAACCACGGTTCCATCTTTCTGCAAGCGTTGGTGGCCAGCGGTCACCACCGTGTCGGAGGCTGTCAAGCCTTCCAAAATTTCCACCTTGCCCGGCTGACGCAAGCCCACTTTGACGGCCACACGCTCTGAAACCAGGGTCTCGGGCTTTTCTCCAGGTACCACTTTGACCACAAAGGTGCGGCCGCCCTGGGGAATGATGGCTTCCTCGGGAATGACCAAGGCATTTTCACGGGAACCAAATACTGCGGTGACGCGTGCAAACATGCCGGGGCGCAATTGCTGCTGCCGGTTGTCAATGCAACCGCGTACGCCTACAGACCGACCATTGGCCTCAATCAAGGGGTCGATGGCTTGAACAATGGCGGTGAACGGCCGACCGGGCAAAGCGTCTATCGACAACTGGGCTTTTTGACCTGCGCGAATCTTGGCCTGGAAGCGTTCCGGCAAACGGAAATCCAGCAAAACAGCGTCTATGTCTTCCACATTGACCATGTCTGCGCCGTCTTTCAGGTAGTCCCCCACGTTGACCTGCCTCAGACCCGTGATGCCGTCAAACGGGGCCAACACTTTCAAGCGTTGCAATGTGGCGTCTGCCAATGCCAGTTTGGCGCGCGACACCTCCAGGGCAGCCGCGCTTTCGTCCAGCGAACGTTTACTGATGAAGTTTTGGGTGACCAGTTCTTGGTTGCGTTTGTGATTGGCCTCGGCAATCGACAATTCGGCCTTGGCCTGTGACAACTGGGCCACTTGGAGCTGGTCTTCAAATTGGACCATCACCTGTCCTTTTCGGACCCGTTGGCCATCGTTGAAGAAGATTTCCTTGATCCGGCCACCCACTTCAGGCCGCATCATCACCCCTTGACGAGAGCGCAAACTGCCCACCGCTTGGGTTTCGTCTACCAAAGTCAAACTTTCTACCTTGGCCACTTCCACAGCAGGAGGTCTGGCTGGCCCTGCAGCTGCCCCCCCTGGTGTTGCGGACGCACCCGCAGCGGAAGTGGCAGTGGCAGCGGCAGTTGAGGTGGGTTCGGCAGGCTTATTTTGCAACCACCACGCCAGCCCAGAAGCTGCGCAAAGCCCCAGCACTGCCACAACCATGTATTTCTTCTTGTAAGCCATTTCAGATATCTCGCAGGTTAAATTCACCAAGACCGACAGAATGTAACAGCGCCACCCCGTTTACCCAATGGGTCGGGAAGTGCGTGCTTTTTGTACTTTTTAGAAGGATCTGGATCAAATGCGCTGAAAAGCGCCCGTTCTCATCCCATCGTTTTAGCGCCCCATCGCCTTGTCCACACCCAAATTGGCCAGCGCATCGGCGCGCTCATTGCCAGGATCGCCGTTGTGGCCCTTCACCCATCGCCAATCTATTTTGTGTCCCGAACTTGACACCACCGTGTCCAGTTTTTGCCACAGATCGGCATTTTTTACGGGCTGCTTGGCCGCCGTGCGCCAGCCTCTGGCTTTCCAGCCATGAATCCATTCGGTGATGCCTTTGCGCACGTACTCACTGTCCAGATACAGCGTGACCTGACAAGGTCTTTTTAGAGCCATCAGGCCTTCGATGACCGCCGTCATCTCCATCCGGTTGTTGGTGGTGTTCAATTCCCCACCAAACAGCTCCTGAACATGGGTGCCCGATTGAAGGCGAACGCCCCAACCGCCAGGGCCAGGGTTGCCTTTGCAGGCGCCATCGGTGTGAATTTCAACGGGGGTCAACGATGTCTTTCGGGGCCGACTGAGGGCTGGTAAAGGGTTCTGACCGAACGATGGGTGCGGTCGCGGCAGTGGGCGATCGTACCGCGCGCCAGCTGCGGCCATCAATCAGTCTTCCGCCCGGGACTCTTTTGGTGGCCATCAACAGGTAAACGCCGCCAAAAATGGGCCACCATCGAGCACCCAATTTGTCCATCCAACGCAATCGCTGCATCCACCGCTCATTGCCCAAGGCGGGAGTCCAGCCACCGAATCGACTGACCTGTACCTCAAAACCCAGCAAGCGAAGCCAATCTCGCAAACGCCGGTAGCCTATTAAAGAGGGATGCACAGTGGCCGAGGTTAATTCCCCCCGTCGCCCAAAAGACTGCTTGAATCCCCACCAACTCCAGGGGTTCAAGCCCGTGATCAAAACCTGCCCCTCGGGAATCAGCACCCGCTCGACCTCACGCAGACAGGCGTGCGGATCGGCCGAGCGCTCTAAGGCATGGGGCAAAATAACCAAATCAAGGCTGTCCGCAGGCCAAGGCCAAGCACGGCTGTCCAAGCAAACATCCAGTCCGCTGTCTTGCAGCGGGTTATCCTCTTGAAGGCCGGCCTCAAATTCCGGCTGGGCCATCCAACGGTGAGGCATGCGGTTGGCACGCAAAGCCTCTAAAGCGGGCCAGCCCAACTGCAGAGCGTGATAGCCAAAAACATCGGCCAAGAGTTCATCGGCTTGCTGTTGCTCCCAGGCCAGCAGGCGAGATGCCACGGGCTGACCTAAATAATCCAGCCAAGCAGAATATGAATGCTTGCTTTCTATAATCTGGCTCTCCATGAAACTTATTGCACTTCCTGCGTTCGCAGACAACTACATCTGGTTGTTACACACCGATCACCACGTTTTGGTGGTGGACCCTGGCGACAGTGCGCCTGTGCTGGCTTGGTTACAACAGCACCCTGACCTGTCATTGGACACGATTTTAGTCACGCACCACCATGCCGACCACACTGGCGGCGTGGCCGATCTGGTGGCCCATTCGAAGGCTCGCGTTTGGGGCCCTGCCATGGAAGTGCTGCCCTTTAGAGCCCATGGGGTACAACAAGGTGACACCCTTGAATGGCATCACTTGACTCTGAATGTGCTGGAAGTGCCGGGCCACACGGCAGGTCATGTGGCTTTTTGGGGCCAGCCTGTGGGTCAAGCCCCGGTCCTTTTTTGTGGCGATACCTTGTTTTCTGGCGGTTGTGGTCGCTTGTTTGAAGGCACGCCTGCACAAATGCTGGACTCTTTGGATCGACTGGCCGCACTGCCCGAAGAAACCCGCGTTTGTTGCGCCCACGAATACACCCTGTCGAATTTGAGATTTGCCCTAGCGGTGGATCCGGACAACACCGCTTTGCAAACCTATGCCCAAACTTGCGCTGGGTTGCGCCAGCAAAACAAACCCACTTTGCCTGTTTCCTTAAATATAGAAAAGGCGATCAATCCGTTTTTGAGAAGCCGAACCGCCCCTGTCTCCCAATCCGTCAGGGAACACGATGCCAGTGCTTTGGATGATGTATCGACCTTCGCGGCACTTCGCAAATGGAAAAACGAATTTTGATCAACTCCATCAACCCAATTCGGACCTTGCGGCCATGGAAAGTCGCGCTAGTGGCCGAATACCTGCTGTGGATCCATCGAACATTCTCACGCCAGGTCTCGGTTCAAGTCTCGCTGCAGCCTAGAGCTGACCGACCTGGCGCCCTTCACACCCCTTCATTTGTGGATGACCGTTTCAACTGGAACAAGTGCGTCGCGCTGGGCCTGTTCATGTTGCTGGGTGCTTGCGCCACGATCGAAACACCCCCCAGGGAGCAAGTGACGACTGCAACTGCGCCGGTGGTTGTGCCACCTGCTTCCACTGCATCCAATTCTTCCACTGCTCCCCCTGCCACCACGCCTTCGACAGCGCCCCCCCGGGCTACAGCGCCCGAATCTTTCAGGCCAGCGCCCCCTCCGGAAGATCGCCCTGTTTTGCTCAAACCCCGCAGCAACATGGGCCTGACACCGCCCATGGATGTGTGGGAGCGGGTTCGCCGGGGTTTTGCCATGCCCGATTTGGACAATGACCTTGTCCGCAACCGTGAGCAATGGTATTCAAGCCGCCCCGATTACATCTTGCGCATGACCGAACGTTCACGCCCCTACCTTTTCCATGTGGTGGAGGAATTGGAGCGGCGCAACATGCCCACCGAACTGGCCTTGTTGCCCTTCATTGAGTCGGCATTCAACCCTCAGGCCGTGTCCAGTGCCAAAGCCGCTGGCATGTGGCAATTCATGCCTGCTACGGGCAAATATTTTGACTTGAAGCAAAACATTTTTCGGGACGACCGAAGGGATGTCATTGAATCCACCCGTGCGGCGCTGGATTATTTGCAAAAGCTTTACGGCATGTTTGGCGATTGGCATTTGGCGTTGGCCGCGTACAACTGGGGTGAAGGCAGTGTGGGCCGTGCACTGGCGCGTAACAAAGCCCAAGGCAAGCCACTGACTTACAGCGACTTGAACATGCCCAACGAAACCCGCTATTACGTGCCCAAGCTGCAAGCGGTCAAAAACATCGTGGCGCAACCTGAGCTGTTCAACACCCAATTGCCCCTGATTCAAAATCATCCCTACTTTAAAAGTATCCCAATTGAGAGGGACATTGACGTCGCCATCGCCGTGAAACTGGCCAACGTGAGCCTGGAAGATTTCAAAGCCCTGAACCCCTCCATGAGCCGTCCGGTGATCTTGGCCGCTGGCACACCGCAAATATTGCTGCCTTGGGACAATGCAACGATTTTCGAGCGCAACTTGCAAGCCCACGCAAACCGGCCCCTGGCCACCTGGACCGCATGGCAAGCCCCCCGCACAATGAAGCTCGAAGACGTCGCAAAACAACTGGACACGACCATAGACCAACTGCGCTCTGTCAACAACATCCCCCCCCGAATGCTGATTACAGCCGGTTCCACCCTGCTGGTGCCCAGAAAAGGACGTTTGGACAACGATGTCACCGAGCATTTGGCCGACAACGGAAAACTGGGCCTGGCACCCGAAGTGGTTCTGAAGCGAATCGTGGTCAAAGCCCGCCAAGGGGACACCCTGGCCAGTCTGGCGGCACGACACGGTGTCACAGAAGCCAATATGGTGACCTGGAACAAGCTGAAAGCCAACAGCCGCTTGGTCACCGGTCAGTCATTGACGCTCTTGGTGCCGTCTCAAGGCTCGCGCAAGGTGACTCAATCTTCATCCAAAAACGCCAGCCAAAAGTCCAAAACTCAGGCTTCCAGCAAAAAAGCATCGCCCTCCAAGCCCAAGAAATCAACCCAAGCCAAACCAAAAAATTGATGGTTTAGGTAGCCGGTGCAGTGGCTTCCCCCTGGGTACCCCACTGCGTTTTCAAGCCGCAAAACGATTTTTTGATTTTTCGGCAAAGGCGTTGGTGTAAGTCCGATCCAGCGCCAGCCTGTTGATGCCGGTGCTGCTGGCCATACCGGGCAAACGGGCATGGGCCCGCCAAGCAGTCAACACCGAATCTCGCGCGATCAAACCATCCAGAGCATAGGATTCACGCAGCTTTTCGAAGGCCCCCAAGTAGACCGCGCGATCCCCCATCCAGTACTGCGCCGGAACCGTCTTCAAAATATCGGTCAATCGGGCGGTTTGTAACCACTTCAGGGCATGCACAACTGCATCGGTCAGTGCCCGTACCACGTCGGGCTGGCGTTGCAGAAACTCAGCACTGGCGTACAAACAAGCCCCGGGCACGGGCCCGCCCATGAGTTTTCGGGTCGAGATGAGTGTTCGCGCCTCGACCATGACGCGAATTTCATTTTTCTGCTCAAGCCAATGCATGACCGGATCGGGGTTGCAAAGGGCATCGATTGCCCCAGATCGCAGGGCATCAATGACCGCCGGGGAAGATCCGACCTCGACAAAACTGACCTGCTCAGGCAAAAGTCCGTTTTGCAAGAGCCATTGGCAGGCCATCCAATAGGTGCTTGAATCTAAAGAGCTGACGCCTAAACGCAGCCCCTTCAGCCCCATCAGGGAGCGAATATCAAGGCGGGAAGCCACCCCTAAACTGACCTGAGGCGTTCGACTCATTTGGACAAACGCTTGGTAATTCAGTCCTTTGTTGTGCAGCACAAACAAATGTTCAAACGCCCCAGCCACCACATCGGCTTGGCCTTGCAGCGCACTGTTTAAAGCTTTGGCACCGGATTCATGGGCCTGCCAATCGACCGACAGCCCCGCTTGCTTGAAATATCCCAACTGGTCTGCAAGGGTCAAGGGCAACTGGTAAAGGCTGGGCTTGGCAACCAAGGCAACGGTGACTTGTTGCGTCTTGCGCGGGGCTTCTATGGCCGCCAAGGTGGCCGTTGGCTCGGCCAAAGCGCCCACCGCAGTCAATAAAACTGAACGTCGCCGCCAAATCACGTCAGACACAAACCCACTCCCATCACGTTAAATAAGATGGGATCAGCTTAATTGCAAGCCGCTGTGCCCGCATCAGGATTGATCCCGAGGGGGTTTCCACGTAATGGATTGCAAGTATTTAAAAAACTCAAGGGCAAGTGGGTCAGATCCCGTCTGTCTGATCAGCGCCCGCCCCGCTTCATCGACGATCCACCAAAGCGTGGGCGATGGTGCCCAGATCCACATATTCAAGCTCACTGCCTGCAGGAACGCCCCGGGCCAACCGGGTCACCTTCAGCCCTTGTTGGCGGATCATTTCAGAAATCACATGGGCCGTGACTTCGCCCTCGGCGGTGAAGTTGGTGGCCAGAATCACCTCGCTCAATGTGCCATCGGCCACCCTTTTTTTGAGCTTGCCGAGGCCAATGTCATGAGGGCCCACGCCGTCCAAGGGGCTGAGTTTGCCCATCAACACAAAATACAAACCCCGGTATGTTCCCGTGCGCTCAATGGCCGATTGGTCTGCCGGGGTTTCAATCACGCACAACTGGCTTCGGTCACGGGTGGGGTCTAGACAGGTGTCGCAAAATTCGGCCTCCGTAAAGGTATGACAGCCATCACAGTGCCGCACTTTGTCCACCGCATTTTGCAATGCAGTGGCCAGTTGCCGGGCTGTGGTCCGGTCGTTTTGCAACAACTGAAAGGCCATGCGCTGGGCCGACTTGATGCCGACCCCCGGCAATCCTTTGAGGGCTTGGACCAAAGTGGCAAGCGCGTGGGTATCGGCCATGTTTCGGGTTCAGTGCATCAGAAAGGCAGCTTCATGCCGGGGGGCAAACCCGCCGTGAGCTTGCCCATTTTTTGCTGAGACACCTCTTCGGCCTGACGAACGGCGGCATTGAAAGCGGCAGCCACCAGGTCTTCGAGCATGTCTTTGTCTTCAGCCAACAGACTGGGGTCGATGGTGACGCGACGGACTTCGTGTTTGCAAGTCATCAAAATCTTGACCATGCCGGAGCCGGACTGCCCTTCGACCTCGACAAATGCGAGTTCATCTTGGGCTTTTTTCAAGTTGTCCTGCATGGCTTGGGCCTGCTTCATCAAGCCTGCGAGTTGGCCTTTGTTGAACATGGTTGCTTCCTTTGAATGGATTTGAAGGGGGTTTGTACGAGATAAAAATCAAATAAGCTGAATGCTTCCGGGCACGATTTTGGCACCGAAGTCCCGCACCATGGCTTGCACCAGGGGGTCTTTTTCAATCAACTCTTGTGCGGCAGACATCTTGGCTGCGGCCAAAACGGCAAGTCGTCTGGCGGGGCTGTCGGTCACCCGACCCATTTCGATGTGAATTTTGACTTCGCCATGGCCTGCTGCAAGCAAAACGCTCTGTAAGCGCTCCCGGCTGGGCGGGTGGTTCAGCGTCTCGCGTTCCACCCGAAGCTGCCATTGGTCGCCATCCCGCGCCACCAATTGCGACTGCAAGGCCAGTTCGCGGACGAAGGCGGTGATCGCTTCTTGTGACATCAGGGCCTGCACCACCTCTAGCCAAAAATCGCCCTCCGGCGTGGCTTGCACACTGTTAGGGCTGACTGAGCTTGGCGCATCGAGCCGCGCCGAAGGCGGTGTGGCCTCGCGCACAGGCAATGATTGCAAGAGTGTTGCACGAGAGGGCTGCGCAGACTCGCCCATGGCCTCGGAGCCCGGATGGGCTTGCTCACTGTAATCGGTGGTGTCCGGAAAATCTTCCCATGGCGGGGGCTCCACCAGCGCCTGGGGAATCGACTGTGCTTGCGGCCTGGCGAGGGGGGCAGATTTGGGCAATGACTCAGGTTCAGACTCTGGCTCAGGTTCTGGCGCAGTCCTTAACGGGGCCATCAACGGATCCAGCGGAGGTTCAAGCTGGGGTTTGGGCAGCGATTGAGGGGAACTTGGCGCTTGAGGTGTGAGCGGGTCTGTGGTTGTTAGAGCAGCAGAAGGCGCTTTAGCCTGAAAACGCGCCCCGGCAGCAGCGACTGGAACGGCTTGTGGGTCAATTACGGGCTTAAGGCTGGTCGGTGGACTTTTTTTTTCAGCCAAATCCGCTTGGGGCTTAAAGGCCAGCAAACGCAGCAACACCATGGTCAGGGCTGAGTATTCATCCGGGGCCAAGCCCAACTCGGTTCTGCCGTGCAGACACAGGCTGTAAAGCAATTGGGTTTCTTCAGCGGGCATGGCCTGCGCCAAGGCGGCCAAGCCCTGCGTATCCGGGTCGTCTCCGTCTTGCGCCATGCCGGGCACCATCTGCATCACCGCCATGCGCTGCAACAGCATGGCCATGTCCTCTAGGGTGGCTGCGGCCGATACCCCTTGCAGGCGAAGCGCATCCACCTGAGAAACCACAGAGGCCCCATCGCCTTCAGTCAAAGCCCGAATCATTTGCAGCACATGACTGCGGTCCACGCTGCCCAACATCTGGCGCACCCCGGCCTCTTGCACGACACCATTACCAAAAGCAATGGCTTGGTCGGTCAGACTCAACGCATCGCGCATGGACCCCCTGGCGGCTCGGGCCAACAGGCGCAGCGCCAACGGTTCGGCTTGCAATTGTTCAGCGGCCAGCACCTGGGTCAGGTGTTCAAAAACGGTTTCGGGGGCCATCGGTCGCAAATTGAATTGCAGGCACCGCGATAAAACCGTGACCGGCACTTTTTGCGGATCGGTGGTAGCCAACACAAATTTCAGATATTCGGGGGGTTCTTCAAGCGTTTTGAGCATCGCATTGAAGGCCGTGTTGGTCAGCATGTGCACTTCGTCGATCATGAAGACCTTGAAACGGCCTTGAACCGGCTTGTAAACCGCTTGCTCCAACAAGCTCTGAACTTCGTCTACTCCTCGGTTTGATGCGGCATCGAGTTCGGTGTAATCGACAAAACGGCCCGAATCAATGTCCCGGCAAGCCTGGCAAACGCCGCAAGGTTCTGCGGTGATTCCCCCTTGTCCATCCACCCCTTGGCAGTTGAGGGATTTGGCCAATATGCGGGAAACAGTGGTTTTGCCCACCCCACGCGTGCCCGTGAACAAATAGGCATGGTGCAGGCGTTGCTGCACAAGCGCGTTGGTCAGCGCCTGAACGACGTGCTCTTGCCCCACCATTTCGGTGAAATTACGAGGGCGATATTTGCGCGCAAGGACAAGATAAGACATGCACCCGATTCTATCGGGCCTGTCGGGCATTCTTTGCGCCTGATCTTGTCGCAGGGGCTAGGTTTAATGAGCCCACTGAAATGATGAAAAAACAGGAGTCCGATTCAAAGCGACCCATAAGCTCGCCTACAATTGCCCCCGACGGGCCTTCCCGCATGGTGAAGCGGCCAACCGGGTCAGGTGGGGAACCAAGCAGCCCTAACTGTGGAGTCAGTGCCGGGGTCAAGGCTCGTCAACTTCTTCTTTTAAAAGTGAGTCGAATCAAGGACTTAACCCCAAACGGGACACCTTGAAACTCATTTTGTGTCACCTAGCTGTGTCACCTAACCTGTCAAAGGTCCGGTCTCATGGCTCATCTAATCGGTTTGTTTGAACGTGGGGGTTCCTACTACCTCCGTGTTGTCCTGCCTCAGCATCACCACCTCAGAAGCCATTACCGCAGTGGCAAGGTTGTCCTTTCGCTAGGCAAGTGCAGTTACAGGGATGCAATCAGAATCGGAACACAGAAAAGAGCCGAGGTCCTTTGGGGAGGCAAATCCCCAAGTCTCGCACCAACCGGTCAAGTTGAGCCACAACCTAGCCAGCACCCAACCCCTGCGCTCACTGGAGTGAAACCTCCCTTGTCATTGCGGAAGGTCTATGAGCTTTGGATCAAGTCAAGCCCAAAGTCTGCCGATGCGATCGCTGCCTGCGCCCGCGCCTTGACGCTCTTTGAAGAACACACTGGCAACCCACCCTTGAGCCAACTGACGAGGGCGCATGGGGATCAATTCCGGGCCAAGCTGCGGGAGTTGCCGACAACATCTAAGACCGCCAGAGACCGCTTCAACTGGATTAAGAGCCTCCTGAAGTACGCATCACAAGACCTAGAGTTGATCTCGAAGAGTCCGTGGGTAGGTCTGGAAATCAAGAGTCGAACCACCTCACAACGGCAGCCTTGGACCAACGACCATCTGAGCATTCTGCTGGGCCATGAAATTTGGCAGAGGGGTTCTTTACCTAAAGACACCAAAGCTGGAGGACTCGCTGCCTACTGGGTGCCGCTGCTGGGCATTTACACAGGGGCAAGGTGCTCCGAACTCTGTCAGTTGATGCTGCATGACATTGAAACCAAGGCTACGATCCCGACCATCCGAATCACCGACGAGGGGGAAGGCCAGAACGTCAAATCCGAGGCTGGACACAGAACCATTCCCATCCATAGTGAACTCATCAGATTGGGCTTTTTGGACTACGTAAAATCCGTAGAAGGCCCTAAGCTTTGGCCGAACCTGCCCCAGCGCGAAAGCTAATGTGGACCGGTGCCCCCCTGAGGTGAAAGGCCGCCGCTGACAACGGTGTTCGATTCACACTCTAGGCATGTCCTATGAATTCAAATTCCTCTTTCTATGGCAGTTTCCATCAAAACGCCTCCCCCCTTCCCGATACCCCAGATAGCTCACAGGCAAGGGACTCAGAAACCCTTAAGTTCCTCAAAATAATATTGCCCAAGGAGGGAATTCACTACCTCGCCTTATTCAAGGCGGGGCATGAAATACCAGCGCATAAGGTTTACTACGACCTTGAGACAATGGCCTATGCCATTGACGGTATGGCCAGCAGCCAGCAGCTATCGGTCTACCACGCCTGCGGCAGCTACAAAAAGGATTTCATCGCAAACCAAGGTGGTGACAAGGTTAAGCGCAAGTACCGCATCCCGGAGAATTGGGACAAGGCGAAGTCGTTCTGGGTGGACGTTGACTGCGGCCAAGACAAGTTCGACAAGGGGCAGGGCTACCTGACCAAAAAGGACGCTTTTATAGCTGTAGATAAATTTGCCAAAAATATCAGCTGGCCTGAGCCAATGATCATCGACTCGGGAAACGGTATTCACGCCTACTGGCCACTGACCCATGAAATCGACCACGATAAGTGGGTGTCCATTGCAAAGGATTTGAAGACCACGCTTCATCATTGCGGGGTCAAAGCTGACCCCTCACGTACGGCCGATTTTGCCTCTATCCTGCGCCCTGCGGGCTCTAACAATCGAAAGAATGGCGCGGCCAAACCGGTGACAGTAAAGCGTTTTGGTACGCCTATGGAACCTGACGAGCTAGAGTCTTCGCTCCAGTCCTATATGGCCGAGCATGTTGTTGTGCAAATGAACAAGGCTAAGTTTCGAAATTCAGAACATGGAATCAACGACGATCTGACAGCGCACCTAAAAAGTGCCGAGGGATTGGAAACTATTGATGCAGTTCGATCTGCCCTCTCCCACCTTGACCCGGCCATGCACCGAGATCAGTGGCGTACAGTGGTCTGGGCAATTCGGCATGGTCTTGGCGATACCCATGAAGCCTTGGAAATAGCTGATCAGTGGTCGTGCGGTGCCCTTAATAGCGTTTCTGTCACACCGAAAAATTATTCGAGTCGTGCTGATGTCGAACAGGTTTGGAATTCTTACAACCCAAGCCACTCGGACCGAGTAACGGTTGGCTCCCTGTACAAGATGGCATCTGATAATGGTTGGTCAAACCCGCATAAACCCGCCAGCGGTACTCATCAGAATAGGGCGCAAGGGGCATCAGGGGAACAAACTAAGTCAGAGTGGTCGAGCGCTTTCAAGTTGACGGACGGGGATGTCCAACTCTCGCAAACGCCTCCAGCCAAGCGTAGTTATGTTTTCGCTGACACCGTTACGCCAGGGACATACAACGTCTTGGCCGGATCAGGTGGCACCCTTAAAACGATGCTGATGATGATTTCGGCCGCTTCAATGGCAGTAGGGCAAAACTTTGGTGAGGTGCAAATTTCCCAAGGAGCCTCAATGCTATTTCTTGGTGAAGAAGATCATGCCGAAATCAGCCGTCGCCTCAGCGCAACTTGCAATCACTATGGCTTTGACCCTGCTGTGGTTAGTCGACTTGTGAAAGCATTTCCCGCTGCTGGGGTTGATCTGCGCCTTACCCGGGAAATGAACGGATCGATTGACGCCAGTGCACTTGTAGAAAACGTGATTAGTTTGGCTAAACAGCACGCTCAAGCTTGTGGCGATCCAGTCCGGCTGATTGTCTTTGATCACGCGAGATTGGTTATGGACGGCAACCCTGATGATGCTGCTAATGTGACGCAACTGACTAGGGTTCTGGCGCAAATAGCTATTCAGACAAGCGCCGCAGTCTTTCTGCTCGCGCACAGTCCAAAAACAGTTCTTAGACAGCAGGCAAAAGAGATGAGCATCGCTGACGTGGCGGGTTCCAGTGCTTTTTCGGACAACGCCCGAGCGGGCTTCATCATGTACGGGATGCGGGACGATGATGCAAAAGCGCTTCAAATTCCAGATGCTGATCGCCAAAAATATGTGAAGCTCGAATGCGCTAAAGCCAACTATGGCCCACAAGGCACGGAATGGTGGTTTGATAAGGTCACGTTGGATGACTGGCAAGTACAAGTTCTCAAGACTGTGTCTTTAATCAAGCCGATGTTCAAGCCAGGACAGGCTAAGCAGCAATTGCGTCAGCGCATTCTTGCCCACTTGACACAAAAGCCCGGGCGCTCGAAACGACAGCTTCGTGATCAAGCCGGGTTAAGCAAGCTCCTAGCGGCTTCTGAAAAAGAGGTCATTGCGGCGGTAGACGATCTGCTTGAACAGGGGCATATCGAACAACGAAAGCCCACACCAACTGAGCGAGCTAAGCACCGGCTAGGTGAAGGTAGGCAACTTTTGTTTATTGCCCAAGCTAAGCCATGAAAAAAGTGGTGTGGGGAGACCCACACCACTCCACTTTCAGAAAAACTCTATGGAAATCAACAACTTAGCGTTAATGGTGTGGTGTTGAATTCTCGCCCGAAAATACAGGAAATTCCTCAATGAAATCAACAACTTACATGGAGTTTTACTCCCCCCCGTCCCTATCGGGACATATGAGTGTCCCGAAGGATAGGGACACCACAATAGCTGTCACATCAAAAAAGACCTTGCCGCCACCAACCTCAGGGCCTGTCCCGCTGCGTGTGCAGCTTGAACAATTAAGGCGAAATACAGAACGGGGTATTCATACCAAGCAAGTTCGGCATACAGATCGATTGCGTGAGCAAATCAAAACATGGGCTGAATCCATGACGCCAGATCAACTCACTCGCCGGTTTTCGACAGAAGAGATCGAACGTTTAGCTGGACTTGTTGGCAAGCATGGCGGTAGTGCTGCTCACCATCACATGGCGCAGGCCCTAAGGGCTATTGGTTTTATCTCATGCCGTAACTGGACCGTTGCTGGTCGGAATCGACGCTATTGGAAATTTTCAGGAGAAATGAAATGACCGCTTCCCTATCAACTCAAATGTGCGTTCTTATCGACGAGGCCATACACCTTGAAGTCGCTTGCGGTTGGTACGACGACCCTGATCTCCAGTATGGAGGGCCGCCGACTAAAGATCAATTATCGACAATGGCCTCGCGCCTTAGGACTGCATACATGAACATGGCTCTTCTTACAGGTGTCGACCCGTGCAAACAACTGCAGTCAACGAAGGATCGACTAAAGCGAATAAGAAGCGCAAAGGGTGCTTAGGAGGCATGCGCACTATCCATTGTGCTACGGCGAGGGACGGGGCATTTTAGGGGCGGCGCTGCGCCGCCATCGCCTGGGCCCGCAGCCTTACTTGGTCAGCAGCCGCATCTCCTCTTCCAGCCCCTTGAGCGGGTACATGCGTTGCCGCAACAGCTGCTGGATCACGCTGATGCTCTGGTAGTATTGGCAGAATAAAAAAGGGTTGATGAAAATTAACTATTTAAAAAAATCTGCTAATTGGTTGCTCTGATAACGCCATAATGCCCAACTGATTTTTCAAACAAAACACCTTTGGTTTTAGTACTTACGATTTTCAATCCAAGAATCAAATGATCACTTGCATTTTGAATTTTTATCGAAAAAGTACTTCTCAATGGAACAATGAACCCTCTTTGATACGAGTCTTGACCCAGGCTGGAAATTTCCCATGGTTTCAATAGCCGGTAATATGAGCCATTCCTTAGCTCTAGTTCAGTGCCTACGCTTGTGCTGCCGCCAGCAAAACAACCTAAGATATTAATATGATCATTGTTAAAACCACATGTTAATACAGCCTGGTAAGGATATTCTTTCGAAAACTCTTCTAGTTGTTTTGCTTCTTCTCTTTTTTGTGTTTTTTTAGCCAGCCGCTCTCGGTCTAATCTTTGGGAGCGCTGTTTAAGTACTGATATTTTATTGCGGGATGCATCAGAATAATCTTGCAAATAATCGAGTACGGTGACTGTATCTACGCTAGCAGAATATCCAAGTTGTAAAATATCTTTGATTGTTTTCTCGTACTCTACCTGAGTCTCTACTCCAAACTTTTTCAGCGTTACAGCCTGAGATGCATTTAAGCCAATATTTTTTGCAAAAACATATTCATTATAATTTGAAAATCCGAGTTCGATTGCATATTTATCTTTCACTGCTTCCGTTAGAATTAGCTTGCCGAATACTGAGGAGTGTCTGTCATCCCGAATGAGTGCGTCTCTGAGTTTTACAATATTTGCTGGATAATCAATAATTACATCGCAGTTTCTATTTTGATTAATGGCAATATAAAGCTCGTTTAGATCTTTAAATGCCTTTCCAGTATTATCTTTTTTGGGCTTACGCCAGTCTTGAGTCAAATGATCAAGAATACGTAGAAAGTCTTGATTCAAATGATCACGATTGCTTAATAAGGTTGCCCGCATAGCATCCTTAGCCAGAGTATCAATATCAAAATCAAGATAGCTCGAAAAAAGACTGGTCTCCTCCGGGGAGTAATTAATATTGCAAACTCTCAAGTTTCCTTGAGGCGATCTCTTGTTGTTAGCAATAAACAGTGAGCCTATCCAGTCTTTGTTGCCAGTTTTGGACTGGCTGTCGTATTCGGTATATGTATTTTCGATTGCATTCGTTAGATTAGCCTTTTCATTGATTATTTTCTTTGAAGCAAGTTCAATTTGTTGAAAACTAATACTAAATAATGAAATCGATTTTTTAATATTTATATCCAGATCGATAGCGTTTTTGAAGGGGCCGGGAATTGCAACAATTGAGCCATATGCTCCGCAATTCGTGTCGACGGAACCTGTCCATCCCATTTTTCGTAATGCGTTCTTGGCCTCAGACATCAATGCCTCTGCAGTATTGTTGAATGGCAAGTTTGATGCAAGCACTCTTGACATACCGAACCAAACCGATTCGTTGCGCCCCTGTCGCCCAGTAACGAAACTGTATGGTGCAAGAGTGACGCATAGTTCCCTCGTGTGGCCGTCTGTTGGCCGAAAACTTATTGTGCCATCGATGTTCTTTGACAAAAAGGTTTCCGCATACCGAGATTCCATTATAAATTCAAACTTCATATTTTCAGGACTATTATCAATAGGTACCCAAAATTCGGAGTTTGAGACGATCTCACAGGTCGGTTTTTCACTACTAAAAAACCCGCCGGGAATTCGTACTCCCTTAGTTTGAACGAGATATCCTTTGCTATCTGGATATTTGTGTTTGTATGTAAATAACATTATCCCGACTTCGAGGTCCTCAAGATTTAATATATTTCTTACCGAAGAGCCGTCGCCAAAATTAACCGAAAGTCCACAATTTTTCTTATTTTTATTATTGATATAAACCGCTATTTCATACTCATTTGCTGATTCGGTAAAAGTGAAATTTTTAGAAGTGTCTACACCACCAGCGTAGCATAAAGCCGAGCTTGTGATGAGCAATAAAGCCGATAGGTGTCTTGCTAAATGACCGATATAGTGCATGGTATGTAAAGCCTTAAAAAACAGTCCTATCTTCAACGAAAATCTACTCTATCATAGTAAAGACGGTATCTTTTGAACTGACAAAGCCTCGGATGACTCGATACCACTACTTTAGTTTAAAAGAGAAAAACTTCTCTTTTTTTAAAGGCGGATTCAAGTACGAAGTGCGACAAAGATAAATCCGGTAATAGGTGGCTGAGGATGTCAAGGCATCATGGCCACTTAAACCGCCAAGTCCAAGTAGCCAGATGTACAAGCACCTCAGCCGAATAGAACGATACCAAATTCACAGCCTCTTGAAAGCCA
>Ga0255128_1000221_pt1 | contig 24610 bp, 20 predicted proteins | sample Law_Miss_RepC_8d_FD_188562 | JGI IMG/M metagenome (GOLD analysis project Ga0255128, IMG submission 188562) | Freshwater microbial communities from St. Lawrence River, New York, United States - Law_Miss_RepC_8d | ecosystem: Environmental > Aquatic > Freshwater > River | place: USA: New York... | reverse complement strand
GAAACGCACACACCAGCAGCCTGTCACGCTACAGCCTGTTGATTTGTTGCTAAAAAGCATTGACAAATCATTGCTCATAATCCTTTGGTCGACAGTTCAAGTCTGTCACGCCCTACCATTTACACCAAGTACTTTTCCCGGTTCGCCGGGCCTTTTGCTTTCATGCTTTGGGCTCATGTAGCCACCTGACGCAGTGACACCAGTAAGGCGGCTGGGTCATCCAGTCCAATCACATCAACCGTCAATAAACCGGTTGGTGCTGTTCCAGGCTGGCGAGCACATCGGCTGTGAGCGCAAAGCCCTGGCCGTATGCGGCCGCCAATGCTGCGCAGCGTTTGGCAAACGCATCTACCCCTTGGCCGTAGATGAACTGCAACGCACCACCTGTCCAGGCTGGAAAGCCAATACCAAAGATCGAGCCGATGTTGCCGTCGTGAACCGAGGTCAGCACGCCTTCATGCAGGCAGCGTGCAGTTTCCACGGCCTGACGGTACAGCAGGCGGTCTTTGATGTCTTGCAGATTGAAAGCCACATCGGCTTTTTCAAAACGGGTTTTCAGTTCAGGCCACAGCACTTTTTTCTGGCCAGCGGGGTAGTCATAAAAACCACCGCCTGCGGCGCGGCCGGGACGTTGGAATTCTTTGACCATGCGCTCGACCAACAGTTCGCCGGGGGTGGCGGTGTAGGTTTTGCCCTCTTTGGCAAAGTCTTCGCGGGTTTGGTCCAGCACATGCACCGACAGCGACAGCGCGGTTTCGTCCAGCACGGCCAGCGGCCCCACCGGCATGCCCACTTGCATGGCCAGGTTCTCGATCACGGGGGCGGGAATGCCCTCGCCCATCATGGCTGCACCTTCCATGACAAAGGTGCCGAAGGTACGGCTTGTGTAAAAGCCACGAGAATCGTTCACCACGATCGGTAACTTGCCCAACGCCTGCACGTAGTCGTAAGCACGGGCGATGGTTTCGTCGTCGGTCTGTGCACCGCGGATGATCTCTACCAGCTTCATCTTGTCCACTGGGCTGAAAAAGTGAATGCCCACGAATTTTTCGGGCTGGTTGCTGGCCTTGGCCAGGCCGCTGATAGGCAAGGTGGAGGTGTTGCTGGCAAAGAATCCGCCATCGGGCAGCATCGGCTCGGCCTCTTGCGTGACGCGGGCTTTGAGTTCGCGGTTTTCAAAAACGGCCTCGATGATCAGGTCGCAGCCATTCAGGTCTGCCGCACTGGCTGTGGGCTGGATGAGTGACAACAAGGCCGCTTGTTTGTCCGCAGCCATGCGGCCTTTGTCCACGCGCTTTTGCGTCAGCTTGTGGCTGTAGGCCTTACCTTTTTCGGCGGCTTCCACACTCACATCTTTGAGCACGGTGGCGATGCCTCGGCTCGCTTGCGAGTACGCAATGCCCGAGCCCATCATGCCCGCACCCAGAATGCCCACCTTTTGTGGCTTGTAGCGTGGTGCAGCCTTGGGGCGGCTTTGGCCGCCTTTGATGCTGTTCATGTTGAAGAAGAAGGTGTTGATCATGTTGCGCGCCACCTGGCTGGTCATCAGACCTGCGAGATATCGGCTTTCGATGCGCATGGCCGTATCAAAGTCCACCATCGCACCCTCCACCATGGCGGCCAGCGCCGCTTCAGGCGCGGGGTAAAGGCCGCGTGTTTTTTGCTTGAGCACGGCCGGGGCCACGCTCAACATGCCCGCGATCTTGGGGTTGCTCGGCGTGCCGCCGGGCATTTTGTAATCCTTGCGGTCCCAAGGGTGTTGAGCCGCTTCAGGCTGACCTTGGGTGGCCGAAATGTGCGCCAAAGCGCGGGGACGCAGCTGGTCGTCGCTGGCCACGATCTCGTGCACCAAACCCAACTTTTGCGCTTCTTCAGGACCAAAGAGTTGGCTCTCCAGCACATAGGGCTGCGCGGCCAGCAAACCCAGTTGGCGCGTCATCTTGGTGATGCCGCCACCACCGGGGATCAAGCCCAAGGTGACTTCGGGCAAGCCGAATTGTGTTTTGGGGTTGGCGGTGGCGATGCGGTAGTGGCCGATCAGGGCCACTTCCCAGCCGCCCCCCAAGGCCGTACCGTTGAGGCAGCTGACCACCGGAACGCCGAGGGTCTCGAGGGTGCGAAAGCTTTTTTTGATGGATTCGATCTCGGCAAAGACTCTTGGGCCGTCAGAGGCTTGTGATCGCATCACCCCCTTAAGGTCGGCCCCTGCAAAAAAGGTGGACTTGGCCGAGGCCAGGATGATGCCTTGAATGTGGGCTTTATCTTGCAGGACTTGCTCGGCTACTTGGGCTAAATCGGCCTGCCATTGCAGGCACATGGTGTTGACCGGCGAGCCTTGCTCGTCAAAGGTGATGGTGGCGATGCCATCTGCCAACTCATAGCGCAGTGTTTTCAAAATCATGGCGATGTCTCCCCGGTCAAACGCGTTCAACGATGGTGGCGATGCCCATGCCGCCGCCCACACACAAAGTGGCCAGGCCGTAGCGCAGTTGTCTGCGGTGCAGCTCGTCAATCAGGATGCCCAAAATCATCGCACCCGTGGCCCCGAGCGGGTGGCCCATGGCGATCGCGCCACCGTTCACGTTGAGCTTCTCGTGCGGCACACCCATCTCTTGCATGAATTTCATGGGTACGGCAGCGAAGGCTTCGTTGACCTCGAACAAATCAATTTGGTCGATCGTCAAACCCGCCTTAGCCAGTGCCTTGCGCGCGGCCGGCATCGGGCCCGTCAGCATGATGGTCGGATCGGCCCCTGACAAGGCCACCGACACGATGCGGGCGCGTGGCGTCAGGGCGTGGGTTTTGCCTGCGGCCTCCGACCCGATGAGCACCGCCGCTGCGCCGTCCACGATGCCCGAGGAATTACCTGCATGGTGCACATGGTGGATGCGCTCGACTTGTGGGTAGCGCTGCAAAGCCACAGCGTCAAAGCCCATAGCGCCCAGTTGCTCAAACGAGGCTTTCAGACCCCCAAGTGTTTCCACCGTGGTACTGGGTTTAATGAACTCATCTTGCGCCAAGATGACCAGGCCGAGCTTGTCTTTGACCGGCACGACCGAGCCATCAAAGTAGCCGGCCGCCCGAGCGGCCGTGGCCCGCTTTTGTGACTCGACCGCGAAGGCATCGACATCGTGCCGACTGAAGCCGCTCAGGGTGGCGATCAGGTCTGCGCCAATGCCTTGCGGCACAAACAGTGTGGCGCTGTTGGTTTCGGGGTCTTGTGCCCAGGCGCCACCGTCCGAGCTAATCGGCACGCGGCTCATGCTCTCGACGCCTCCGGCAACGACCAGGTCTTCCCAGCCGCTGCGCACCTTCATGGCGGCGGTGTTGACTGCTTCCAGGCCCGAGGCGCAAAAGCGGTTGATCTGCATGCCTGAGCAACGCCAATCCCAGCCCGCTGCCAGCGCCGCTACTTTGGGGATCACCGAACCTTGCTCGCCAATCGGCGTGACCACGCCCATGACCACATCGTCCACCGCCGCGGTGTCGAACTGGTTGCGGCTTTGAAGCTCGCGCAGCACACCCGACAGCAGACTGATCGGTTTGACTTCGTGCAAGCTGCCGTCTTTTTTGCCTTTGCCACGCGGTGTGCGTATGGCGTCATAAACAAATGCTTCGTTCATGCTGTCTCCTAGGGGGCATCAAGGGGTTTGCCCTGTGTTGCAGGGGTTTTGAAACAGTATAGACTTTTACCAAGCAAGCGCTTTGCATAAATATCCATTCTTCAGTCCAACGGGTGACACCCATGATCGAACGCACTCTTTTCAACGCCGACCATGAAGCTTTTCGCGACAGCTTTCGCCGCTTCATGGACAAAGAAATCGCCCCCCACCATCAGGCCTGGGAGGAACAAGGCTATGTCGACCGAGCGGTCTGGAGCAAAGCGGGTGAGAACGACTTTTTGTGCATGACCCTGCCCGAAACCTATGGCGGCTCAAATGCCGACAAACTCTATTCGGTGGTGCAGATGGAGGAGTTGTCTCGCGCCGGTTTCACTGGCATTGGCTTCGGTCTGCACAGCGAGATCGTCGCCCCTTACATCCTGCATTACGGCACTGAGGCGCAAAAACAAAAATACCTGCCCAAGCTGGCCAGTGGTGAGATGGTGGGTGCGATCGCCATGAGCGAACCTGCAGCGGGCTCGGATCTGCAGGGGGTGAAAACCACCGCTCTGCTTCAAGCGGATGGCACTTACCTCATCAACGGCAGCAAGACTTTCATCACCAACGGCTGGCATGCCGACCTGGTGATTCTGGTGGCCAAGACCGACCCGGCTGCAGGGGCCAAGGGCACCAGCCTGTTTTTGATCGAGCGGGGCACACCCGGCTTTGAAAAAGGCAAACGCTTGAAGAAGCTGGGCCTCAAAGCTCAGGACACCTCAGAATTGTTTTTTGACAACGTGAAGGTCGGCGCCGACCAACTGCTGGGCGGCACGGCCATGCAAGGCAAAGGCTTCATTTGCCTGATGGAGCAGCTGCCCTGGGAGCGCCTGCAGATCGCCATTGGCGGCATCGCGGCGGCGCAAGCGGCTATCGACTGGACGGTGCAGTACGTGAAAGACCGCAAGGTTTTTGGCCAAGCCGTGAGCCAGTACCAAAACACCCGTTACACACTGGCCGAATTACAAACCGAGGTGCAGGTGGCGCGTGTGTTTGTGGACAAATGCAGCGAACTTTTGCTGCAAGACCAATTGGACACGGCCACGGCCAGCATGGCCAAATACTGGTGTTCGGATCTGCAATGCAAAGTGATGGACGAATGCGTGCAACTGCACGGCGGCTACGGCTACATGTGGGAATACCCCATCACTCGTGCCTATGCCGATGCCCGCGTACAACGCATTTACGGCGGCACCAACGAGATCATGAAAGAGGTGATCTCGCGCAGCATGGGTCTGGCGGGACGCTGAGCGCATGAGCGAACTGGCTGAACCCAAACGCGCCCGCGGTCGGCCACGCAAGACCGAGCATGAGCGTGACGACGGCAACCGGCGTCAGGCGCTCATCTCGGCAGCGGCGCAGCTGTTCCATCGCAAGGGCTATGACGCCACCAGCACCCGCGAGATCGCGGCCCTGGTGGGCATGCAACCGGGCTCGCCGTTTTATCATTTCGGCAACAAACAAGACCTGTTGCTGGCGGTCATGGTCGAGGGCATGAAGCAAGCCAGCGAACGGCAATCGTCCGCTTGCGCCGCACAAGCCAAAGACCTTTCTGCGCGCGAACAACTGCGCACCCTGATCCGCAACCAATTCGATGTGCTGTTGGGGCCCGACAGCGACTTTATCCCGGTGATGCTGTACGAATGGCGGTCTCTGAGTGCCGACCAGCGCCAGACCATCACACAAATCAAGGATGGCTACGAAGCTGTCTGGACGCCCGTGCTGCATGCGCTGCACGCCAGCGGTCAGTTGCAGGCCCCGGTGCAGCTGGCGCGCTTGATGATTTTTGGTGCGCTCAACTGGGCAGTGCAGTGGTATCAGCCGCCCGCGACAACGACCGTCCAGCGCACTCCACCCATAGCGCAAAAAAGTCTTCCACGCGCCTCGCTCGACGATTTGACCGAGGCCGCCCTGGCCCTGTTTTTGAGAGACCCCACATGACCTTACCTGCGACCTACCGTTCGGTCTTTTCCTCTGGCCTGTTGCGCGGGCAAACCGTTCTGGTCACCGGCGGCGGTTCAGGCATAGGCCGATGCACCGCGCACGAGTTGGCCAGCCTGGGTGCGCACGTCGTGCTGGTGGGCCGCAACCCCGACAAACTCAGCAACACAGCGCAAGAAATCACGGCTGACGGTGGGCAGGCAAGCTGGCACCGTTGCGATATACGGCGCGAAGAAGATGTCAAAGCCCTGGTGGCGTTGGTGGTACAGCAACACGGCCGCATCCACGGCTTGGTCAACAATGCGGGCGGGCAATACATTTCGCCCTTGGCCAACACCAGCGCCAAAGGCTGGCAGGCGGTCATTGACACCAACTTGACGGGCGGCTTTTTGGTGGCGCGTGAGTGCTTCAACCAGAGCATGAAAACGCATGGCGGAGCGGTGGTGAACATCGTGGCCGACATGTGGGGCTCCATGCCAGGCATGGGCCACAGCGGCGCGGCGCGGGCAGGCATGGTCAGCTTCACTGAAACCGCTGCATTGGAATGGGCAGCCAACGGTGTTCGTGTCAACGCCGTGGCCCCGGGTTATATCGCCAGCAGTGGCATGGACCACTACCCGCCCGAAGCCGGCTCTATGCTGCGCGAGATGCGACAGACCGTTCCACTGGGCCGCTTTGGCACCGAAGCTGAAACCTCTGCGGCCATCGTGTTTTTGCTCTCACCCGCCGCCAGCTTTATCAGCGGCAGCGTGCTGCGGGTAGACGGGGCCCGGCCCCAAATGCGCATGGGCTGGCAGCAAGCCGTGGCCCAGCCCGATGTGCAGAAACGCGATGCAGTCAAACCCTTTGACGGTTTTCACCGCGCCGTCACCCCCAAGGTCTTCCAATGACGTTTGATTCCACCTGGAACCCCCACAGCCCTGTGGCCCAGCAGCGGCGGGAGGCAGCACTTGCCCGCCTGGCCCAGTGGCAAGTCCTGCAAGAACGTGCCGCGCAGGCCTCGGCAAAGTCCAAACCCGTGTTTGACAAACGTGGCCAGTTGCTGCCGCGCGAACGCGTGGCTTTGCTGTTGGACCCCGGTGCGCCTTTCTTGCCGCTTTGCGCCTTGGCGGGATTCATGCAGGACACGCCCGACCCCACCCAGTCCGTGCCTGGGGGCGGCATGATTGCGGGCATTGGCTTTATTGAAGGCATGCGCTGCATGGTGGTGGCCAGCGATTCGGGCATCGAGGCCGGGGCTATTCAGGCACGCGGCCTGGAAAAAATATTGCGTGTGCAAGAACTCGCGCTGGAAAACAAACTGCCTTTCGTTCACCTGGTTGAAAGCGCCGGGGCCAACCTGATGCAGTACAAGGTCGAGGGCTTTGTGTTGGGGGGCAGCTTGTTCCGCAACTTGGCACGCCTGTCGGCAGCAGGCTTGCCAGTGCTCACGGTGCAGCATGGTTCGGGCACGGCAGGCGGGGCCTACATGCCTGGCCTCTCAGACACCGTGATCATGGTGCGCGGCCGCTCACGCGCATTTTTGGCGGGGCCGCCGTTGCTTAAGGCGGCCACCGGTGAAGTGGCGACCGAAGAAGAGCTGGGCGGCGCCGAGATGCACACCAGTGTCTCCGGTCTGGGCGAGTATCTGTGCGAGGACGACCGCGACGCGTTGGGCATGGCGCGCAATGTGGTTGCCCGCTGGGACTGGCCCTCACACCGCCTGCCACGCACGGCCCAGCCCCCACGCCTTGACCCAGAAGAACTGCTGGGTCTGATGCCAGCGCACCACCGCGAAACCATCGACATGCGCGAAATCATCTTGCGCTTGGTCGATGATTCGGATTTTCTGGAGTTCAAGCCATTGTTTGGCGCAGCCACCGTGTGTGCACAGGCGCGCATCGGCGGGCATGCGGTGGGCATCCTCAGCAACAACGGGCCGATTGATGTGGCCGGGGCCAACAAGGCCACGCACTTCATCCAATGGATGTGCCAGCTGGGTCACCCCATCGTGTATTTGCAAAACACCACCGGCTTCATGGTGGGCAAAGACAGCGAGCAAGGCGGCATGATCAAACACGGCTCCAAGATGATCCAGGCTGTGACCAGTGCCACCGTTCCGCAAATCACGATCCAGTGCGGCGCCTCTTTTGGTGCGGGCAACTACGGCATGTGCGGGCGGGGGTTTGCACCGCGCTTTTTGTTCAGCTGGCCGGGTGCCAAAACTGCGGTCATGGGTGGCGAGCAAGCTGCCCGAACCATGCAGATCGTGGCCGAAGCCGGCATGGCCCGCAAAGGCATCACGCCCGACCCCGACAAGATGCAGGCCCAGTTCGACAAGATCGTGGCACTGTTTGAAGCTCAGGCCGATGCGTTTTACACCAGCGGCTTGGTGCTGGACGACGGCGTGATCGACCCACGCGACACCCGCAGCGTGCTGAGTTTTTGCCTCGACACCTGCTCAGAAGCCGCAGCCCGCCAGCCCCGCACCACGGGCTTTGGCGTGGCACGCATGTAAACCAGCCCACGGAGACAGCCCATGAAATACACCCACGAACACCGCGAGATCCAGAACACGCTCAAGCGTTTCATTGAGGCCGAGATCAACCCCCATGTGGACGAATGGGAAGCGGCCGAAATCTTCCCAGCCCACGAGGTCTTCAAAAAAATGGGCAACTTGGGACTGCTGGGCCTGACTAAACCCGAGGCCTATGGCGGTGCGGGCTTGGATTATTCCTACAGCCTGGCCATGGCCGAGGCACTGGGACACATCGACTGTGGCGGCATCCCGATGGCCATTGGTGTGCAGACTGACATGGCCACACCCGCACTGGCACGTTTTGGCAGCGACGAGTTGCGAGCGCAGTTTCTGTCCCCCGCCATTGCCGGTGACATGGTCGGCTGCATTGGCGTGAGCGAGCCCAGCGCAGGCAGCGATGTGGCCGGTATTAAGACCGTGGCCCGCAAAGACGGTGACGACTATGTGATCAGCGGTCAGAAGATGTGGATCACCAACAGTTTGCAGGCCGACTGGATGTGCATGCTGGTCAACACGGGGGAGGGATCCGTCCACAAAAACAAAAGCCTCGTGATGGTGCCCATGCGCGAAAACGGCAAGCTGCTGCCGGGCATCGAAGTGGGGAAAAAGATCAAGAAGATCGGCATGAACAGCAGCGACACTGGGCTGATTTATTTTGACGAAGTGCGCGTGCCCCAGCGCTACCGGATTGGCGCTGAGGGTCAGGGCTTCATCTACCAAATGCAGCAGTTCCAAGAAGAACGCCTGTGGTGCGCGGCCAGCACGCTGCAGTCGCTCACCAACTGCATCCATTGGACAGTGGAATGGGCGCAAGAGCGCAAGCTGTTTGGCTCGACGCTTGCCGATCAGCAGTGGGTGCAATTCAAGCTGGCCGAGCTCAAGGCCGATGTGGAAAGCTTGCGCGCACTGACCTATCAGGCCTGCGAGCATTACATCGCGGGCGAAGACGTGACCGAATGGGCCACCATGGCCAAGCTCAAAGCTGGACGTCTGAACCGCATCGTGCCCGACACCTGCCTGCAGTTCTGGGGCGGCATGGGCTTCACTTGGGAGAACAAGGTCTCGCGCATGTACCGCGATGGCCGCCTGGCCTCGATTGGCGGCGGTGCCGACGAAGTCATGCTGGGCATCTTGGCCAAGATGATGGGCATTGCCAAGCGGCCTCAAAAATGAGCACGCCATACTTGTTGATCGAGCGCCAGGGTCCAGTGGAAACTTGGACCTTGAACGACCCGGCCACTCGCAATGCCCTTAACGATGCGGTGGTGGACGGCTTGTTGCAAGCCTGCGCTGGTGCAGCGCAAGACGCTACGCTGCGCATCGTGGTGCTGAGCGGCGCAGGAAATGCTTTTTGCGCCGGTGGCAGTTTGGGTGGGTTTGCCAACCAGATTGGACATCCCCTGCAAGAAGGGCAGAGCGATCCACTGCTGGCCATGAACCGGAGTTTTGGCGACCTCCTTCATGCCCTGAGCGCCCTGCCGCAGCTCTTGGTGTGCCGGGTTGATGGCGCAGCCATGGGCGGGGGCTTTGGCCTGGTGTGCTGCGCCGACCATGTGGTGGCCACAAAACGCTCGGTGCTGGGCACGCCGGAGGTCACGCTGGGCCTGCCGCCTGCGCAGATCGCCCCCTTTGTGTGGCAGCGCTTAGGCGAGAGTACGGCACGCCAATGCCTGCTGCAAGGGCTGAGCTACAGCGCAGAGCAAGCTCTGCAAGTGGGCTTGGTTCACGAAGTGGTCGAGGCGGACAGCGACGATGCCTGGCAAGCCACTTTGCAACGTCTTTTGCGAGCAGCACCCGGTGCTGTGGCCAGCACCAAACAACTGCTGCTCAGCTTACGCGGCGTTGTGCCAGATGTGCGCGATGACGCTGCACAAGCTTTTGCTCAAGGCTTGCGCAGCGCTGAAGCCGCGCAAGGTCTGGCCGCGTTTACGCGCAAACAGCCTGCGCCTTGGACACTTTCTGGCAAGAACACCGCATGACTGCCACTTTGGCCAACACCATCACCCGTCTGCTGATCGCCAACCGGGGTGAGATCGCTTGTCGCGTGATCCGCACCGCCAAGCAAATGGGCATCCAGACGGTGGCGGTTTATTCGGACGCCGATCGTGACGCCTTGCATGTGCACCAAGCCGACACCGCATTCGCTTTAGGCGGAACACGGTCGGCCGATTCGTATTTGCGCATCGATAAACTGTTGGTTGCGGCGCAGGACACTGGGGCCGATGCGGTGCACCCGGGGTATGGTTTTTTGAGCGAGAACGCCGAGTTTGCGCAGGCCGTGATCGATGCGGGTCTGACCTGGGTCGGCCCGCCGCCAGCGGTCATTCGGGCGCTGGGCAGTAAATCTTCTGCCAAAGCGCTGGCACTGACTCGCGGTGTGCCTTGCCTGCCAGGCTACTTTGGCACGGACCAAAGAGATGCCACCTTCATAGAGCATGCTCAGCGACTGGGATTTCCGCTCATGGTGAAAGCTGTTTACGGAGGCGGCGGGCGCGGCATGCGACGGGTCACCGACATGTCGCAACTGCTGCCTGCACTGCAAAGCGCCCGCTCAGAGGCGCTGGCCGGTTTTGGCAACGGCGACTTGCTGATAGAGCAAGCCCTGCTGCGCCCCCGCCACATTGAGGTGCAGATCATGTCTGACACGCAAGGCCACTGCATTCACCTGGGCGAGCGCGACTGCTCGGTGCAGCGGCGGCATCAAAAAATCATCGAAGAATCCCCCAGCCCTGCGGTGGGTGCTGCGCTGCGTGAGCAACTCGGCCAAGCGGCCATCGCACTGGCGCAATCGGCAGGCTATGTGGGGGCGGGCACTGTGGAGTTTTTGCTCGATGAGGCACACGACAGCAAGCCCTTCTATTTGATGGAGATGAACACTCGGCTACAAGTGGAACACCCGGTGACCGAACTGCTCACCGGGCTGGATCTGGTCGAGTGGCAGTTGCGTATCGCACGCGGCGAGCCGCTGCCTCTGGCGCAAACCGATGTGCGCCTGCATGGCCACGCCATCGAGGTGCGCTTGTGCGCTGAAGACGAACACTTCACCCCGCAAACCGGTATGGTGCAGGCCTTTTCAGCGCCTGAGGGCTTGCGCTTTGACCATGCGCTGCACGCGGGTGCCGTGGTCTCGCCGCATTACGACGCGATGCTGGGCAAGCTGATCGCCCACGCGCCCACCCGTGCTGAGGCCATCGACCGCCTGCGCGCGGGCTTGGATCAGACCACCGTGCTGGGCCTGCCCACCAACCGCGCCTTTTTGGCGGCGTGCTTGCAGAACCCGGTGTTCTGCGAGGGCGAGGCCTTGATCCCTTTCCTATCCGAACAAGCCGATGCCTTGCGCCAAGGCTTGCAAGCTAGCAGCGAACCACGCACCGTGGCCGCCCTGGCCGTACTTTTTGCCCAGCAAGAACCTGCTAACGCCATGCCTAGCCCCTTCGTGCGGCCGTTGCGCATGGGCCTGCGCATGGGCGTGGGTGAAGACAGCTTCTCGCTGAACCTGCAGGAACTGGGCCAGGGCCGAGTGCGCATTCAATTCGGCGATGTTACATACCAGGCCCATGTGATGCGCAGGGCTGATCAGCTGCAGATTGACCTCAACGGTCAGCGCTGGCAAGCCCGCGCCGTGGCCTGTCGAGGCACTGCCCATGCTGTGCAATGGCATGTGCAGCTGCAAGGCCTTGCATGCTTTGAGCTCTGGCTCACCGACCAAAGTCACAGCGCCCCCAGCACAGGCGCGATCGCCCAAGCCTCGCAGTCGCTGCGCGCACCCTTCAACGGCAAGTTGATCGCGCTGCACGTACAAGAAGGTCAGCAGGTGCATCAAGGCGATGCCGTGCTGGTGATTGAATCGATGAAGTTGGAACACATTTTGTGTGCCCCTCGCGATGCGTTGGTGCACAGCCTCTCGGCCAGCGTGGGCCAGCAAGTGAGTCCCGGCCAGGTGCTGGTGAAATGGAAGGACGCCGCATGAGCACCGCTGGATTCACTCCCGGTATCTCGCCCGACTTCACACCCGCAGACCTGCAAAGCCTGCAAGCCACCGTGGAGCGCTTTGCCCAACAAGCCATCGCTCCACAAGTGCCGGCTTGGGAAGAAGCAGGTCAATTTGACCGATCGCTTTACACCCAAGCCGCTGAGTTGGGCCTGCTGGGCCTGGGCTATCCGGAGCATTTGGGCGGAACACCCGCGCCTTGGCGTGTGCGCAACGCCATGTCGCAAACCCTGGCGCGTTTTGGCGGCAGCGGCGGTGTCATGGCCAGCTTGTTCTCGCACAACATTGGCCTGCCGCCCGTTTTGGCCCATGGCAGTGCCGATTTGCAAGCCGAAGTGGTGCCCCCCGTGCTGCGCGGCGAGCGGATTGCTGCGCTGGCCATCACCGAGTCCGGTGGCGGCTCTGACGTGGCCAGCCTGCGCACCACCGCCCGTGCGGATGGGGCTGACTATGTCATCGACGGTGAAAAAGTCTTCATCACTTCGGGCCTGCGCGCCGACTGGATCACGCTGGCCGTGCGCACCGACCCGGCCCGCAAGGGGGCCAGCGGCATCTCTATGGTGGTGGTGCCGGGGGATACGCCCGGCCTTTCGCGCACGCGCCTGCACAAAATGGGTTGGCACAGCTCAGACACCGCGCAACTGCGCTTTGACGGCGTGCGCGTGCCCCAGCGTTACCGACTGGGTGACGAAGGCGCAGGCTTCAAGATGATCATGGGCAACTTCAACGGCGAGCGCCTGGCCATGTCGGCCATGGCGCTGGGCTTTGCGCAGGCTTGTTTTGATGAGGCCCTGGCCTGGAGCCGCCAACGCCAGACTTTTGGTGCGGCTTTGATCGATCGACAAGTCATTCGCCACAAACTGATGGACATGCAAATGCGCATATCGTCCACCCAAGCCTGGGTGGATGCAGTGACGCAGCAAGCCGATGAGGGCCAGAACGGTGCCGAGTGGGTAGCCCAGGTGTGTCTGCTGAAAAATCACGCCACCCAAACGATGCAGTACTGCGCCGACGCCGCGGTGCAAATCCTGGGCGGCATGGGGTACATGCGGGGCACGGTGAGCGAGCGGATTTACCGCGAAGTCAAGGTCATGATGATTGGTGGCGGCGCCGAAGAAATCATGAAAGAGTTGGCAGCCAAACAGTTGGGCGTTTGAGGTTTTTCGGACTAATTTGGCCTGATCATGCGGGCGGCCGACAGGCTCGAGATGGCGGCGCAAATCGTTGCAGGCTGAGGCATTGCGTCAGACAAAAACCATGAAAAAACCGCCAAAACCCCTTCGGGATTTGGCGGTTTCAAATACGCTGACGCAGGCTTTTTTACTTCTTGTCTGAGAAGTAGCTGGATGTGACCTTCCAGCGGCCATCGGTGATTTGCGACATGCGCGAAGCGTTGCTGCCCAAACGCTTGGTGGCGGTGAAGGTCATCTCGCCAGTGCCGAAAATATCGGGAGGGATCACCATGGTGTCCATGGCCTTGATGATGCTCTCGGTGGTCACGTTGTTGCCAGATTTCTCAACCGCGCGCAAGAACGCGTCAATGGCGTTATAGCCATAGACCGAGAACACGGTCGGGTCTTCGTTGAACTTGGTCTTGTACTTGTTGGCCCAAAAACGGATAGGCTGTGCAGCCTCGTCCAAGTAGGGGTGCTGGGTAGACATGGTGGCATAAAAGCCGTTCATGGCGGGGCCACCCAATTTATGGATCAGATCGGTGTAAGCCGCGCTGGAGCCGAGGAATGTGGGGCTGAAACCTAAGCGACGAGCTGTGGCGATACCGCCAATGGTCTCGCGAATGATGGTGCCCATGACCACAAAATCGCACTTGGACGAGGCCAGCTTTTGCATTTGTGATGCAAAGTCGGTCGCACCGCGCTTGTAGGTGGTGACCTCGGCAAACTGCATACCCATGCTTTTGAGGCCCTCTTCGGCACCACGGAACACTTCCAGACCGAATTCATCGTCCTGGTGCATCGCGCAGATTTGCTTGGCGTTCTTCTCTTTCACCAAAATCGGCAGACCCAAACGCATCTGGTCGTAGTAGGTGGCAGCAAAAGAATACTTTAGTTTATGGAATGGCTCGTACATTTCACGCGCGGCCGTGACGGGGAAAAAGTTGATCACGTTCTTCTGAAACTGCACGGGCATGGCAGCCATGTTTTGCGCCGTGCCGATGTGGCCGATCATGGCAAAAATCTTGTCTTGGTTGACCAGCTTTTGCGCAGCCAACACGGCGCGACGGGGGTCATAGGCCGAATCTTCGACCAACAGCTTGAACTTGCGGCCATTGATACCGCCTTGCTCATTGGCTTCGTCCACGCGCAGCATCATGCCCAGGCGCACTTGCTTGCCAAAACCCGCCAGCGGACCGGACAAATCCTGAATCGAGCCGAGCGTGATTTCGTTTTTGGACACGCCTTGCGATGGTTGGGCCATGGCCGCGCCAGCGGTCAGGGCCATCGCCGCAGCGATCAGACTGAGTTTGCGTTTCATGTTAAAGGTCTCCTGTGGTGTAAAGGGGTGATTGGGAAAGTGTCAGGACTCAGCGGTACATCGCCTCAATTTGGGGCGCGTATTTTTTCTCGACCAATTTGCGCTTGAGCTTCATGGTTGGGGTCAGTTCTTCGTCCTCGGCGCTCAACTGGGTGTCGAGCAACCAGAACTTCTTGATCTGCTCAACGCGCGCGAATTTTTTGTTGACACGGTCCACTTCGGCTTGGATCAAGGTTTGAACTTCGGCGCTGTGAGTTAGGCTGGCGTAATTGGAGAAAGGCACATCGTTGTCCTGTGCGTATTTCTCGACGTTCTCTTGGTCGATCATGACGATCAAGGTCAGGTAAGGGCGTTTGTCGCCGATGACCACTGCGTCCGTGACGTAGGGCGAAAATTTCAATTCGTTTTCCAACTCGCTGGGTGTGATGTTTTTGCCGCCAGCCGTGATGATGATGTCTTTCATCCGGTCGGTGATCCGGAAAAACCCTTCCTCGTCCACCACGCCCACATCGCCTGTATGCAGCCAGCCATCGGCGTCGATGGTTTCGGCGGTTTTTTCAGGCAAGTTGAGGTATCCCATAAACACATTGGGGCCGCGTACCAAAATCTCGCCAGTCACAGGATCCACGCGCATTTCGTTGTATTCGGCCGCAGGGCCAATGGAGCCGGGCTTGATGCGGTCGGCGGGTACGCCCGAGGCTGCACCGCAGGTCTCGGTCATACCCCATACCTCCAGCATGGGCAAACCCAGTGCCAAGTACCAGCGCACCAAATCAGGGGAAATGGGGGCTGCACCCGTGACCAAAAAGCGCGCGCGATGGATGCCGATCAACTTGCGCACATTGTTCAGCGCCAGCAAGCGGGCCACATGAAACCTCAGCTTGAGGGTGGCGGGCACGGGCTTTTGCGCCAGCACCAAATCGGCCACCTGCTGGCCCACGCCAATGGCCCAGGCGTATGTGGCTTGCTGCAGCCCTCCGGCTTCCTTGAGCGCGATCATCACGCCCGAGTAAAACTTTTCCCATACCCGGGGTACCGCCGTGAAAACGGTAGGTGCAATTTCGCGCACGTTTTCGGGCACGGTTTCGGGGTTCTCGACAAAGTTGAGTTTGGCCCCGGTGTACATCGAAAAATACTCACCCCCCATGCGCTCGGCAATGTGGCACAGCGGTAAAAAGCACATGCATTCGTCGCGCTCGTCGCGCGCAATCAGGGTGTTGTAACCCCGAACTGTGAAAACCAGCCCATGGTGGCTGTGCATGCCACCTTTGGGTTTACCGGTGGTGCCCGAGGTGTAGACCAAAATGGCCAGCTCTTCGGGTTTGCAAGCAGCGCTGCGCTGCATGAGCATGTCAGGGTGTTGCTGGGCGTGTTCGCGGCCCAAGTTTTGCAGCTGCTTGAGGCTGATGACCATGGGGTCGTGGAAGTCGCGCAGTCCGTCCATGTCGAACACCACGATTTTTTGCAACAAGGGCAAGCTGTCGCGCACGGCCAAGGCCTTGTCGAGCTGCTCGTCGTCTTCCACGAACAACACGCGGGTACCCGAGTCTTCGCACAGGTAACGCACTTGATCGGCCGCGTCAGTGGGGTAGATGCCGTTGGATACGCCACCGGCACTCAGCACGGCTAGGTCGCACAACACCCATTCGATGTTGGTGTTGGACAAGATGGAGGCGGTGTGTCGCGCCTCAAAGCCCAGCGCCATCAGTCCGTGACCGATCTCGCGCACGGCCTGACCGGTCTTGTCCCACGTCCAACTGCGCCAGATGCCGAGTTCTTTTTGGCGCATCCACACATTGAGGCCGCGTGCGGCCACCGCGTTCCAGAAGATGGCGGGGATCGTCTCGCCCGCCATGACGATATTTTTTTGCGGCGTAATGCCAGAGGTGTCCCAGAGTTGGCTCATGATTTATCTCCAGGTTTTCTTCTTTTTCCAACGGCGGTCGGCGCGCACGCCCTCTTCCTTCATACCTAAGTAGAATTCCTTGATGTCCTCTTTTTCTCGCAAATGGGCGCAGGTGTCTTCCATCACAATGCGGCCGTTTTCTAGCACATAACCATAGTCCGAGGCATTGAGCGCCATGTTGGCGTTTTGCTCGACCAGCAAGATGGTGGTGCCGCGCTCGCGGTTGATGCGCACCACGATCTCGAAGATTTCCTTGGTCAGTTTTGGAGAGAGGCCCAAGCTGGGTTCGTCCAGCAAGATCAGGTCGGGGTTGGCCATGAGCGCCCGGCTGATGGCCAGCATTTGCTGCTGCCCACCCGAAAGCAAGCCCGCGTCTTGAGCAGCCCGCTCGCGCAGGATGGGAAAGTAGTTGTACACGGCTTCCATGTCGCGCGCCACGCCATCGTTGTCTTGCCGGGTGTAGGCGCCCATCAGCAGGTTGTCGCGGATGGACAGGAGCGGGAACACCTCGCGTCCTTCGGGTACATGCATCAGGCCGCGTTGCACGATGATGGCGGGATCTAGCGCAGTGATGCTTTTGCCCTTGAACTCGATCGAGCCCTTGCGCGGGTCGATGATGCCGCTGATGGTTTTCAAGATGGTGGTTTTGCCCGCGCCATTGGAGCCGAGGACAGTGGCAATCTCGCCACGCCGCACCTGCAGGCTCACGCCGCGAATCGCCTTGATCGGGCCATAGGCACTTTCCACGTTGAGCAGCTTGAGCATGACGTTGTCATCGGCAGCCTCGGGTGTCGTGTTGAGGGTCTGGGTGGCTGCGCTCATGCGGCACCTCCGGGCACGTAATTTTCACGACGCAAGGCAGACACGTCGTCCACCGAGCCCAGATAGGCTTCGATGACACCGGGGTCGCTTTGTACCTGGCTGGGTGTGCCGGTGGCGAGTTCTTCACCCTGGCTCATGGCCAGCACGCGGTCCGACACTTTGGAGACCAGGCTCATGTCATGTTCGACCATGAGCACGGTGATGCCCAGTTCATTTTTAATGTCCGAGATCCAGAACGCCATGTCGTCGGTTTCCTCCACATTCAGACCCGAAGAGGGCTCGTCGAGCAGCAGCAGCTTGGGCTCAGTGCACAGGGCGCGGGCCAGCTCGACCACCTTGCGCACGCCATAAGGCAAGCCCGCCACCATGGAATCACGGTGGTGTTGTAGATCCAGAAAATCGATGACCTCTTCGACCTTTTCACGCGCCTCGATTTCAGCAGCGCGGGTTTTGGCGCTGAAGAACATCTCACGCCACAAGCCCGTTTTGCGGTGCGTGTGGCGGCCGATCAAAAGGTTTTGCAGCACGGTGGCGTGCTCAAACAGCTCGATGTTTTGAAAGGTTCGGGCAATACCCAGCCCCGCAATTTGGTGTGGCGGCTGATCGGTCAGGCGCAGCGTGCCTTGCGGCCCGGCGTAGTCGATCACGCCCGTGGTAGGCGTGTAGATGCGGCTGATCAGGTTGAAGACCGTGGTCTTGCCTGCGCCGTTGGGGCCGATCAAGGTGAAGACTTCGCCGCGCTTGACGTCGAAGCTGACCTTGTTGACGGCCAGCACACCACCAAAGCGCACGCTCAGGTCTTGGGCGGATAAAAGGATGTCTGAGTTCATTTCAGGCGGTCCGACTTCTGGAACGATTTTTGGCGCTTGAAAAGGCCACGGCGGTAAAACGGAAACAACTGGAACCAGGTGCGCACCTTGAGCCAGCGGCCATACAAGCCCATGGGCTCAAACAGCACAAAAGCGATCAACACCATGCCGTAGACCGTGCCCTGCAAACCGGCTGCACCCCCAATGGCGGCGGGTAAAAAATCTTTCCCCAAAGCAATCAACTGAGGCATCACAATTAAGAAGATGGCACCTAGGAACGCGCCGTGGATTGAGCCCAAGCCCCCGATCACCACCATCAACAGCAAGTCGATCGACTGGATGATGCTGAACTGCTCTGGAGAGAGGAACTGGATTTTGTGCGCGTACAAGGCACCGCCAATGCCCGCCAGTGCGGCCGACAAGGCAAACGACAGGGTCTTGTAGCGGGCCAAGTGGATGCCCATGCTTTGCGCCGAAATTTCGGAATCACGGATGGCCACAAAGGCACGGCCGGTGGACGAACGCAACAAGTTCAAGATGGCCAGGGTGGCCCCCACCGCTACGAACAAGCAAAGGAAATAAAACGATTCGGTGCTGTCCAGCGTCCAGCTGCCAATGGCGGGGGAGCCCACCGTCAAGCCCGCATTGCCTCCTGTGACGCTTTCCCAGCGGGCCATGCCTTCTTCGACGATGAAACCAAAAGCCAGCGTGGCCATGCCCAGGTAAATGCCTTTCACGCGCAGTGCTGGCAAGCCCACGATGATGCCGACTATGGCCGAGAACAAGCCCGCACACACCAAAGCCAGCGGGAACGGCACACCGGCATTGACCATGACCGCCTGCGTGTATGCCCCCACACCCAAGAACGCTGCGTGACCCAAAGAGAACAAACCAGTGAAGCCAGCCAGCAGCATCAGGCCCAGGCCCACCACCGCATAGATCAATACAAAGGTCAGTTGGGCCAGCCAATATTCTGGCGCCACCCAGGGCGCAGCCACCAAAAACAAGCCCAGCAAGCTGTACCAAAACACATGGCCGCCGTGCTTGGCCAGCTTCACATCCTGGTTGTAGTCGGTTTTGAAGATGAAACGCATGCCGGGGCCTCAGACTTTCTTGCGCAATTGTTCGCCAAACAAGCCATTGGGCTTGAGCACCAGCATCAGCAACACCACGATGTAGGGTGCGATGTCCTTAAAGCCCTCTGGCAGATAAAAACCTGAGAACGACTCGACAATGCCGATCACCAAACCGCCCACAATGGCACCGGGCAAACTGCCAAAACCACCCACCACCGCCGCAGGGAAAGCCTTCAGGCCGATGAAGCCCATATTGGCGTGGACAAAGGTGATGGGGGCCAAAAGCAAGCCCGCCACCGCCGCCACACCGGCTGCCAAGCCCCAAACCAGGCCGTTGATCTGCTTGACCGGGATGCCCATGTAGTAGGCGGCCAGTTGGTTTTGCGAGGCTGCCTGCATAGCGATGCCCAGTTTGCTGTACTTGAACATGGCAAACAGACCCAGGCACAAAATGCCGGTGGCGCCGATCACCACCATTTGCTCTGCCGCAATCACCAAACCGCCCAAGCGCAAGACCTCTCCTGCATAGGGCACAGGCATGGTGTGGGTGTCGGTGCCCACATCGGGGATCATGGTGATCAGGCCGCGCAGCACATAGCCCACGCCGATGGTCAGCATGACGATGGAGAAAGCCGGCTGACCCAAGATGGGACGGATGACCAAGCGTTCGAGCAATACCCCAAAAATACCCATGGCCACAATGGCCGAGGGCACTGCAATCCAAAATGGAAAACCCAGCAGCGTCATGGCAGCCAGACCCGAAAAGGCCCCCACCATCATCAGGTCGCCCTGGGCAAAGCTCACCGTTTCGGTGGCTTTGTAAATCAGCACGAAACCCAGGGCAATGAGTCCGTAAATACAGCCCTGGGCCACACCGCTGATCAGCAGTTGCAGCAATTGCACGCCCGTCTCCTTTGGTTGAATGTCTTGCAACGCGCGTCAAAAGGGGGATTTTTGCGCCACCCGTGGGCGGCTCCAACTTTTGCGAACGATCGTGCGATTATGGTTGTCTTAAATGAGACTTTTCCTAGGGGTTGTCCCCCATTACGGTCCCTGCGCAAGGCTTCAATATCGCCCTATGACGCAATCCATTCGCATTGGTTCGGGCCTGGGTTTTTACGGAGACAACTGGGAACCCGTGGTGGCCAGCACTGAGCGCGGTCAAGTGCAATACATCGCCAGCGACCACTTGGCCGAGCTCACACTGGCCATCTTGCAAAAAGACCGACAACGCGACCCATCTCTGGGCTATGCCCGCGATGTGGTGCCCATGCTCCTGCGCCTGTGGCCCCTGATGCAGCCGCGCGGAGTCCGATTCGTTTGCAACGCCGGCGGGCTCAACCCCATGAGCGCAGCGCGGGCGGTGCAAACGGCGCTCGCAACCCAAGGCTGGCACCCGCGCATTGCAGTGGTCAGTGGCGACGATGTGCTGACCCCACTGCAAACACCGGACAGCCGCTTTGACCACCTGATGAACGGCGCGCAGGTGACGAGCGTGCGCGAGCGGCTGGTGTTTGGCAACGCCTATTTGGGCGCGCAGCCCATCGTGGACGCGCTCGGCCAAGGGGCCGACATCGTGATCACCGGGCGGGTGGCAGACGCGGCGCTGTTTTTAGGGCCACTGGTGCACGGCTTAGGCTGGAAGCTGGCCGATGCGGCCACACCGGATGACTTCAACCGCCTGGCCCAGGGCCTGACAGTAGGGCATTTGCTGGAATGCTCGGGCCAGGGCAGCGGCGGCAATTTTGGCAGCCAAGGCCATTGGCAACAGATACCTGACTTAGCACACATTGGTTACCCGATCGCCGAGGTTTTGGCAGACGGCACGGCCTTCATCACCAAAGCGCCCGGCACAGGAGGTTTGATCAACTTTGACACCGTGCGCCAGCAACTGCTGTATGAGGTGCATAACCCGCATGCGTATTTTTCGCCCGATGTGGTGCTCGACATGGGCCAAATTGAGTTGCGCGATGAGGGCGAACACCGGGTGCGTGTGACCGGCGCACTGGGCCGCGCGCCAACCGATCAGCTCAAGGTGGTGGCGGGCTTTCGCGATGGCTTCAAAGCCGAGGTCAGTTGGGGCTTTTCCTGGCCCGACGCTTGGGACAAGGTGCAAGCCGCAGAGGCGATGATCCGCAGCCAACTGAAAGAGCGCCACATGCGTTTTGACGAGCTGTTTGTCGAATACCCCGGCCTTAATTCGGCGCACGGCCCCCTGGCTCCGATGCCGTCAGCGGCCCAACTGAATCAGCGGGCCGAAATTTGGGTGCGCATGGTGTTGCGCACACCCAGCAAAGCGGCTGCCGATGGCTTTGGCAGACTGTTCCCTTGGATGGCTTTGAGTGGTCCGGCCTACACATGCGGTTTTCAGGGCCTGAACAGCACGAGTGAATTGTTGGGCATCTGGCCCACCCTGATTCCACGTCATCGGGTGTCAGCCCAAATGGAAATCTTGGAGCCCTGCGCATGAACCACACACCGTTTGTCAAAATTGCACTGGCCCAGTTGGCCCACGCCCGCAGTGGTGACAAGGCCGATTGGGTGGACTTCGGGCTTTTTGCCTGGAACGAGGCGGGGTACCGGATCATTGAACGCGAAGTCACGGCCACCAAAGTGCAGGCGCATTTCGCACCCTGGATTGCTGGGCAAGTAGACGCTTGGCCTTTGCCGAACATGCTGGCCTTGAAGTTTGTTTTGCATGGCGCTTTGCAAGGCGGCGGCGCTCGCAACCTGCGTTTGGACAACCTGGGCAAAGCCATGGGCGCAGCGCTGTTGCGCATGGAGATCGAACTCAGCCCCGAAGAGTTCGAACAGGTACAAAAAAGCCCCCGAAGGGGCTGGTGGCCAGAGGCTTCACTGCGGACTTGACCTATTTTTCACACTGGACTTAACGCCTTTTTTCTTCCTGGATTGGTTCAGGGGCCCATATCTAGAACACGCATCGATGATCTGCCCAACGCCGTGACCCAGAACGATGCGACGACCAGTTGAATCCGGCCAATGCACCAGCGAGGCATTCAGGGGCGCGCTCAATCGCGAGGTGATTGCCATCAAGTTTTTTCTGACTTTGAATGATACTTATGTATTATTTTTTAGTTAAAGAAGTTTTGAATAAATAATTTATTAAAGTCTTGGAATAATTTATATAAAAGAAACGCCTCATCTCGGGACTGCGCATTGACCATTCCGACCATTCGGAGCAAGATCTGTCGGCTTAAATCCTGCCTATTTTTTGTAGGTGACTTTATTGCGAGTTGAATGAAGTGCCTTCACTGGATCATTTTTTGTAAATGGACAACTCATGAACCCCATCGCATTCGCTGTGCCTGTGTTCTTTACCTTGATCTTGTTAGAACTGTGGGTTGCACGCAGTCGTGGTCTGACTGTTTACAGATTGAAAGACAGCCTGACATCGATCAATGTTGGCATCATGAGTGAGTTCTCAAAAGCCATGGGTGGCGTCATCAGTTTGGTGATGTTCACCCTGATTAGTGATCGATTTGGCGCATTTGTTTGGGATGTCAGCCATCCCATGACATGGATCAGTGCCTTGTTGTTGTATGACTTTTGTTATTACTGGGTACACCGCACGGGGCATGAAATCAACCTGTTTTGGGCATCGCATGTGGTGCATCACAGCAGTGAAGAATTCAATCTTTCAACAGCGCTTAGACAGTCCTCTACGGGTTTTCTGTTTCGGTGGATTTTCTACATTCCATTAGCTTTACTGGGTTATCCCGTCAAGGTATTTGTGGTTGTTGGATTGATTGACTTTTTGTATCAGTATTGGGTACACACCCAGCTCATAGGGAAATTAGGTTGGCTTGAATACGTGGTGGTAACACCTTCCAACCATCGTGTGCATCATGGACAGAACAGTTACTGTATAGATAAAAATTACGGTGGCATATTTTCCATTTGGGATCGAATGTTTGGCACCTATGCAGACGAGCGAGAAGATGAAAAACCGGTTTACGGCATTCGCAAACCTTTGCAGAGTTGGAATCCACTGTGGGCTAATTTGCATCATTTTGTACAAATTTGGAATCAGGTTAAATCAACCAAAAATTGGCGACATCGATTGATGTACATTTTTTCAAAACCTTCATGGACGCCAGAAAAGGAAGATGCAAACGAGGTTTTTGAGGCAAATCGCTTTAGGCGGTTTGATACCCCTGCCACTTCAGGATTGATGGTGATTGCCTTCGTGGGAACTATGTTGGGTTCCTTGTTACTGATGGGCTATTTTTACCTTCAATCTCGGCTGCCTCAGCCAATTCGAATCGCTTATTGTGTTGTCATGGTCTTGTTCATCGCCGGGATCGGATGGCGCATGATGCAAGCTCGGCAATCACTTAAACCAGGCGCACAAAGTTATGGTCATGCTGAGTAGCCTGGCATTAACCGATGCACTGCTCTGCGTGGTCGCTTCGGGCTTGGCCGCCAGAAGCAGTTTAAGTGTGGGATATCGGATGGCCTTTACCTTTTTGGCGATTCCCGCATTGCTTGGTTTTTTAAAGTTTTCAGGCATCTACCCGCTTGAAACTTGGCACCCCTTATTTACAATTTTCAGTGCGTGTGCAGCCTTGCCCTTGCTTGCAATGAGTGTTTTAAAACCCGAATCATTGGTGGCTCGTCGAAAGCAATTTGCGATCATTTTCCTCGGTATTGCTATGTTGCTGGGGTTAATGATTTCAGGTTTGGGTAAGTTGCGGATTTATGACCAAGCACTGGCACTGATGAGCATGCTGGTGATGTTGCTTGTACTCGTAAAGAACGGAGAATCAAAGCGTGCGCTGGGTGCTGGTTTGATGCTTGTGGGGTCAGTTTTGTTTGTTTTGAAGGTGGGCATACCCCCCTGGTTTTTACCTGGTGACTGGTTGCATCTGGGTATGGCGTTGGGTTTACTACTTATCGCGCCCTCAAATCTGATGAGTCGAGCTGTTTTGGCTAAATAAGCTTGGGTTAATTATTTTTTGGTGCATTGCTTTAGCCGCCCGATGATGGCGGCCACAATGTTTTAGCTATCGTTTTATCTCAAACTTTCCACAAATCGCGCGCGGCAGTCACCTCCCCCCAATGGGTGCTAATGCCGTGTGCCTTACGAATGGCGTCGACCGTGGCCAGTGCGGTGGCTTCGGCTGCCATGACGGCCAGCAGCATCAGGTCTGCGGGGCTGTCTTCGGTGCCCGTGGCCAAGGCAAAAAGGGTGTCGCCGTCTAAGGGTGTGTGCGCGGGGCGGATGCTGCGGGCCAGGCCATCGTGGGCACTCATGGCCAAGCGTTTGGCTTGGGCTTTGGTCAGCTTGGCATTGGTGGCCACTACGCCGATGGTGGTGTTGGTTCCAGGCAGTGGACGTGAACCACGTTCGCCGTTTAACAGTGCTTGTTGGGTG
>Ga0255128_1000219_pt1 | contig 24800 bp, 26 predicted proteins | sample Law_Miss_RepC_8d_FD_188562 | JGI IMG/M metagenome (GOLD analysis project Ga0255128, IMG submission 188562) | Freshwater microbial communities from St. Lawrence River, New York, United States - Law_Miss_RepC_8d | ecosystem: Environmental > Aquatic > Freshwater > River | place: USA: New York... | reverse complement strand
GGTGCGGGGCCCCTTTTCGCGGTTGTCAAAATCTTCGGTGGTGCTCTCTGTCTGGGTAAAGTCCAGCGTCAGGTTCACTTGTGAGCGCACGTTGCCTTCCCCCAGCATGGGAGACAGGATTTGCTGGATCCGGGTGCGGTACACCTCTTCCAGGTGTTGCTTGTGTTGCTCCTGGGCCGAGGTCAGCCCCAGCTTTTGCTCGGTCGACGATTCGGTCATCAGCTTGCCCACGGTGTCCACCACCGTGACGTGGTCCGGCGCCAGGTAGGGCACGCTGGACGAGACCAGGTGAACAATGGCCTGGACCTGCGAGGCCGACACGGCCCGACCAGGGTAGGGCGCCAGCACCACAGACGCCTTAGGCGGCGTGCGGTCGCGGACAAACACACTTTGCTTGGGGGTGGCCAGGTGCACGCGGGCGCTTTGCACGCTGCCAATTTGCATGATGCTGCGCGCCAGCTCCTGCTCCAGTGCCGTGTTGATCTTGACCTGCTCCATCAGCTGGCTGGTGGTCATGGACGATTGGTCTTTCAGGCCCTCCATGCCGGTGGTGCCGGCTTTGGGCAGGCCCTGCGAGGCCAGCAAAATGCGCGCCTCATGAAAGCGGTTGGTCGGCACGGTCAGGTGGCCTGTTGCGGGATCGATCTTGGGTTTGAAATTGGCGTTTTTCAGACTTTCGAATGCGGCTTGCTGATCGGCCTCTTGCAAACCGGGCATGACCGGGCGATACGGCGTGGTTTGCATCCAGGCGTAAGCCAGTAAAAACACCACCAGCACGGCCAGCATCAGGATCAGGGGCAAGACTTTGCGCACTGAGGGCTGGTTCAGCACTTTGCTGAAGGTGTCGGACAGGCCGATGTTTTGCCAAACACTCAGGCCATTGTTGGCCGTTGCGCTGGCATTCGTGCCTGGTGCTGTGGTCAATGCCACGTTCGTCCCGCCGGGATTGGCCGGAGCGGGGGCCATGTCGGACCCCGTGGGCATGGTCATCATGCCGGTGTTCATGGATGCGGTCGCTGTCGCCATGGTGTGTTCTCTTTATCTTGTTCAGACCGGCATGTTCAAAATGTCTTCGTACGCCTTGAGCACCTTGTTGCGCACTTGCAAAGTGGCTTCAAAGGCCAAAGACGACTTTTGCATGCCCAGCACCACATCGGTCAGGGCAATGTCCTCGCCCCGGTCGTAGGCCGCCCGCATGTTGGAAGACTGCACCTGGATCTCGTTGACCTGGCTCAATGCGCCAGTGACCAGGCTGCCGAAACCGGTTTTGCCCACTTCGGTGGCCGGGTTGTTGGACTCCGCACCGGGCAATGACGAGGCTTGCGCCTGGTGGGCACGCAGGGTCTGCAGCATGGACTGGATGCTGGCAGGTGACATGGCTTTTTCAATCATGGGGATTTCCTTCAGCAGGCTGCGGCCATGTTCAGGCCGTGTTCACGCAGCTGTGCCAGCTTGTAGCGCAAGGTGCGCGGGCTGATGCCCAGGCGCTTGGCCGCTTCGGTTTTGCTGGGTGTGCTGGCCAGGGTGGCCATGATCACCTGGTGTTCGTTCAGACGCACGGCACTTTGCAAGTCGGTCGGCTGCTCGCCGGCTTCATCCGGGTCGGTGGGGGGGGCGCTGGCCGCTGCGGCCGCCATCGGCAGCGTCGCTTCGGGTGCGCTGGGTTTCCAGTGGTCACTGGCCAGGGTGTCGCCGGCGACATGGCCTTGCGTCAACCAATCGTCAAACATCAGGTGGGCCGGTGTGATGTGGTGGTCTGTGCACAAGACCGTGGCGCGGCGCATCACGTTTTCAAGCTCGCGCACATTGCCCGGCCAAGCGTATTGCAGCAGCATCTGCTGCGCCTGTGGGTGCAGGCGCCAGGGCTGGGCGGCCTGTTGCAGCAGGCATTGCATGGCCAGCGGAATGATGTCGCCCGGGCGCTCGCGCAGCGGCAAAAGCCGCATGCGGAAGGTGGCAATGCGGTAGTACAAATCTTCCCGAAACTCGCGCTCGGCAATGGCTTGTTTCAAATCCTTGTTGGTGGCCGCCACGATCCGCACGTTCAACTGGATCACGCTTTGACCGCCCAGGCGGGTCAGCTGGCGCTCTTGCAGCACCCGCAGCAGCTTGCTTTGCAGGTGCATGGGCATTTCGCCGATTTCATCCAGAAACAAGGTGCCGCCATGGGCTTGTTCGAACAAGCCCTTTTGCTCCCGGTGTGCCCCGGTGAAGGCGCCTTTTTCGTGGCCAAACAACATGTCTTCGATCAGGTTTTCGGGCATGGCCGCGCAGTTCAGGGCCACAAACGGGCCCATGGCCCGACCCGATGCCTCGTGCAAGACCCTGGCCAGCACCTCTTTGCCCGAGCCGGTGGGCCCGACCAGCAGGGCGGTCACATCGGCTTGGGCCACCTTGCGTGCCAAAGCCAGCAGGTGCTGGCTGGAGGGATCGACAAACACCACCTGGCGCAAGGGCGCTTGGGCGCTGCGATGACCCGCCGGTTTGAGTTGTGCATGCAGGCGCTGCCAGGATGCAGGGCGAACATCGTGTGCGGCCAGCACCGTCAAGGCGCCGGCCTGGGTGGCCTCCACCGCCAAATCCAGTTCATGGCGGTCCACTCGGCAGACCACCGGGGTGTTCAGGCCGGCTTCCTGCAGCAGTTGCTGCACGGCTTTGAGGCGGGTGACATCCGATGTGAGGTGCAGGACAACCAGCGCGGCGTCGTGCACATGGGCCAGTAATTCGTCCATCGTGTGGATGGCCATCACCGCCCAGCCTGTGGTGTGTAGCGCCTGGCTGTGTTCGGCACCCAGGGTGGATTCAGGGTCGAGCCAGAGTGCAAGGGGAGTGCTAACGGTGTATGACTTCACAGGGGTGGCCTCATGTTCATGATGAGACCTCTAAAGCAACCCTTATGCCAGATTCATATTTAATTTGAAAAATATAAAAAAAATGTCAAATTAACTATTTATGGGTATTAATAATTTGACACTGTCTTGACGAAAGATCGACAGCCGCCGTTCAAGCTTTGTTGGGCGCTTCTTTGGGCGAAAACATCCGGCAAAACTGCCCATCCACCTGTAAAACCGCCAAGGAAGGCAGCAGGCGTGACTGAAACCCCATGCCGCGACAGGCATAGGGCGAAGAAGGAATATGGGTGATTGCAAAATGCCGGCATTGCCAGCAATTGGGGCCGCGCTTGGGGGGCTCCTGTCCCTTGCCCGTGTCAAACATGACCGACAGGGTAAGGCGTGACAGGAAGCGTCGCGGCGATGTCCAGCAAACGCATCAGCCCAGCAGTTTCAAAACCGCTTGCTGACTTTGGTTGGCTTGGGCCAGGATGGCCGTTGCCGCCTGCTGGATGATCTGCGTGCGGGCCAGTTCGCTGGACGCCTTGGCGTAATCGGTATCGAGGATTCGGCTGCGCGATGCGCTGGAATTCTGCGACACGTTGGTCAGGTTGTCCACGGCATAGGTCAATCGGTTGATGGTGGCACCAAAGGTGGCACGGTCGTCGTCGATCAAGCTGATGGCTGCATCAAGCGTTTGCAATGCGGATGCTGCGGAGGCAGCGGTGCTCAAAGAAATGGCGCTGATGCCCAGGGTGGTGGTGGTGATCTCATTGAGCTGAACGGTGATGCGGTCGGTGTTGGTGCCGTCCACACCCACTTGCAGGCTCACGGCACCTGAAGTCCCGATGCCGCCAGCGCTGCCCGCGCTTTGGGCGATGAACAACTTCATCCCGTTCCATTCGGTGTTGTTGCCGATGCGCGAAATCTCATCCTGGAGTTCGGAAACTTCGGCGTTCAAGGCCGAACGGTCGGCAGAGGTGTAAGTGTCGTTGGCGGCCTGCACGGCCAGTTCGCGCATGCGCTGCAGCATGTTGGTGATCTCGGTGGTGGCACCTTCAGCGGTCTGCAACAGAGAAATGCCATCGTTGGCGTTACGAACCGCCTGGTTCAGACCGCGAATCTGTGCGGTCATCTTGTTGCTGATGGCCAGACCCGCTGCGTCATCGGCGGCGCTGTTGATGCGCTTGCCTGTGGACAGTTGCTCCATGCTGCTCGACAAAGCGCGGTTGTTGCGTGTCAAAGCGTTTTGGCTGATGAGCGAATTGATGTTGGTGTTGATGACGGTCATGGTATGGACTCTCTATGAAATGTGTGTGTTTGAAAGGTGGTTGGACAGGACAGATTCAGGTGAGCGTTAATGCAAATGCGGGGTCGCCAGATCGGGCGTCTCGGCAGAGATGAGTTCCTGGAGGGATGAATACTCGTCTTGCAAGGCTTGCTCATGGGGGTAGGCGGTCACTGCCTGCTTGGCTTTGGCCAAGGCCCTGCCAAATTCACTTTGACATCGGATCACGCGGATCAGATGCAACCAGGTCATGGGTTTGGCGGTGTCGGCCTGAACACTCATCAAATGCGTCAGCAGTTGTTCGGCCGTTTTCCAATCGCTTTTGATTTCTGACAACAATGCACTGACGGCCAGGATGTCTTCGCTGTCCGGGTACAAACTCAGGCCAGCTGCAGACAGGGCATCGGCCAAATCCATGTGGTTGGCACTGACCAGCGCGGCCATGGTCTGGCGAATTTCCGCAGCGGAAAACTGCGACACCTGCCGCGGTGTCAGAAACTGACCCGGCTCGGACTGCGACAACATGTCTCTTAATTGCATGGACATCATGGACTCCAATGGATGTGTCAAAATTTTTTTGGCCATGACGAATCAAAACCAAAGTGAATCCAATTAAGCAAAGCCCGTGCCAGGTTATCCATGCCCCAAGCCGCGTTTTTTCCACCCAAAATACGGGTAATCCCTTGTTTTGAGCCCTGAAAATCGCCTTGTTTGCAGCCGACATGCTGTGAATTTCGGCCGCCTGGCGGGTTCACTTTGCCGCTTGGCAATGTTTTGCCGCTGTGCCCGGCAAGAAAAAACGGCCCCACCTGTGAGGATGGGGCCGTCGCGCGATGGCAGCGGGTCATGGGACTCGGGCTGAGCCGAATTCGCCGGTTGAGCCGGGCTTTATGCGGCTTTCAGTGAAGGTGCGATGCCCAAGTGTTGCAGCGCCAACAAGGCTTCTTGCAAGGCGAGTTCATTGGGGTGATGGGCCAGACCTTGCGCCGCAGCGGTCATGGCGCGCGCGTTGTCTCCGGTGCAGCGCAGCACGCGCACCCACTGTGACCAGGTCGTGGCCGGTGTGGCATGGCCCTGCAATTCAATCAATTTTTCCAGCGTGGCGCTGGCGGCTGGCCAATCCTGGCGGATCTGGCACACCAAGGCGCGAATGACCAGGATGTCTTCACTCTTGGGGAAGCGCTTGAGGGCTTCAAAGGACAGGGTGTCGGCTTCTTGGAGCCGGTTTTCGCCCACCAGGTCGGCAATGGATTGCCGGATTTTGGTCGGACTGAGTTCTTGGGTGGCCATGGCCAGCAATGCGCCGTGGGAGGACTGGGCAAGGAATGCGGGGGCTGCACGCAGCATGATGGGCTCCTGGAATGTCGATCGGCAAGGGTTTGCCGATGTATCGATTCAGGAGAGCTAAGCAATAGGTGTGCCCAGACCCGTTGCCGAAAAGCTGAGGGGTTTGTCAGCGAAGCAGTGCCAGCACGTACATGGGTTGTTGGTTGGCCTGGGTCAGCATGGCCGCCCCGGCCTGGTCCAGAATCATGGCCCGGGCCAGGTCGGCAGTGGTTTGGGCATAGTCGGCATCCAGGATTCGGCTGCGGCTCACGCTTGAATTCATGGACACATTGGTCGCGTTGTCGGCCGCATACACCAAACGGTTGGCCGTGGCGCCCCACAGGGTTCGGGCCTGGTCAATTTCGGTCAAGGCGTCGTCGATGGTGTCGAGCGCATCTGTGGCGCCTGATCGCGTGGAAATATTGACGGATGCCAGCGTTTGGGCATTGGCCAGGGAGCCGGTGTCCAAAGTGGCCATCTCCAGCGTGAAGGCGTCGTTACTCGATGCGCCAATGTGAAAGGACACCGAGCCTGAACTGCCCGCTTCACCCTTGAGGGCTTTCATGCCGTTCCATTCGGTGTTGTCTAGGATGTTGGTGATTTGGCTTTGCAAGGAAGTCATCTCCGTTTGGAGCGCGCTGCGGTCTGAACTGGAATTGGTGTCGTTGCCCGATTGAATGGCCAATTCGCGCATCCGAAACAGCATGTCGCTCAGGGTGCCCGCCGCACCGTCTGCGGTTTGCAGCAGCGAGATGCCCTCGTTGGCATTGCGAACTGCCATGTTGAGACTGCCGATGCGGGTGCCCAGTTTGTTGCTGATGGCCAGCCCCGCTGCGTCATCCCCTGACCCATTGATGCGTTTACCGGTCGACAGTTGGGTCATGGCCGTTGTCAGGTCGCGCTGGTTGGTGGCCATGGCGCGCTGAGCCGCCACGGCTGAGATGTTGGTATTTACGACGGTCATAGGGCCTCCTGTCCAATTTCTGGAATCTGTCATTCCTCGATTCGTCACCAGATTCAAAAACTTGAGCACTTTTTTGAAAATGGAAGGAGTCTTGGGACTTTTCGTTGGCACACAGTTTGCTTGACTGTCAAAAATCCATGAACGGCTATTTGTTTCCGTACGGAGTGTCTGATGAAATTAAGTTTGGAAATGCACCGAGCTCTGGCGTCCATCAACGCGGCCTTGATGAAAGGCGACCAGTCGGCGCTGGAGAGCGCCTTTGATGGGGTGAACCTGGCGCAAATCCTGTCGCAGGACACGATCGCCGTGACCCGGGCCCTGGGGAAAAAGCCGATCACATTGCTTTTGTGTACTTTGGCAGAACAAAACGGGGTGGAGACCGCCCGGGCGCAGCATTGGCTGGCCTGTTACCAGTCCATCCTGCGCCAAAAACTCGAAGCCCCGCTGGATGCGCTGTCGCGTCAAAACGTCCTGCGTTTTGCGGTGGAGTCTTTGATGCAAGGCCAGTCCCTGACATCGGCCACGCTGGCGGGCAAAAAAATCAAGGGCACTGCGCAGGCCTGGCAAGATGCCCTGGAGTTGCTGTTGGACCACAAGGATTGGTCTTCTGCATTGGAGCTGTTGAAGCATTTGGGCAAGCAAGCTGCAGAAACCCAAATCTGGCTGCATTTGTCCAGAAGCCTGTCCCGACGCCACCCTTTGTATGTGGAGGAGTCCGGGCAAGCCCAGGTGGACGTGGACTACCAGGTCCTGGCCCGGCTTTATGCGCTGTGCGCCGATGCGGCGCGCCGCGCCAAGGTGTTCACGGTCCACAAGGCCCTGGTCCAGCTGTCGGCCAGCGCCCTGGAAACCGATGGCGACCTCGACCGTGCCATTGAGCAACTTCAGTTGCTCGATCCGCATAACAACACCTTGGTCCTGCAAATTGACCTGGCCCGGTGCCTGTGCAAGCAGGACAAAGCGTTGGCATCGATCGAGCGACTGGACCGGGCCATTGAGCTGCTGGTGTCCAGCCAAAACCCCTCAGAGGCGCTGACATCGGATGCACTGCATGGCGCACAGCCCCATGCCGCGAAAGCAGAAAAAAGTTTCGATGTCAAAAAGGCGTCGCTCGCCTTGAGTGACCTGAGCCGCATGGCCAACGACAAGGGCACGCCCGTGTTTTTGGTGTCCGGCACCTTGCTCGGCTACGTGCGCGAGGGCCAGCTGCTGTCGCACGACAAGGACATCGATGTGGGCATTGTGGGCTGGGAGAACCAGTACAAGCTGTGCATGGCCTTGCAAGAGACCGGCCTGTTCACCGTGTCCACACAGCACCTGAAGGGCCAAGACACCTTTTATATCCCCATCAAACACAATGCGACCGGCATGTGGATTGATGTGTTCGTGTACCACCCCCAGGAAAAACACTGGGTGACGGGCGTGGACTTCTTTTTTGGCTACAGGCAGACCTTTGCCTTCACGCCGTTCGAGTTGCAGGACATTGAGTTTCTGGGGGTCACCATGAAAGCCCCGGCCAACGCCGAACTGAACCTGACCGAAAACTATGGCAATTGGCGGATGCCGGATGCTTCTTATTTGTCGCACCTGGAGTCGCCTTCCACCATGAACAAGGGCAATTTGGATTACATGATTTCGGCGCGCATGCTGATGCTGGCGGCCTGCCTGAAAAAGCAGACCCTGAAAATTGAAAAAGTCTTGTCCTTGATGCGCGTCTACCAAGAGATGCCTGGCGCCATGTCGGGGACATTGATGGCCAAGATTGAACACGCGTTCTTGTCGACACAGACCGCAGCCCAGGAAACGTGCCATGCGTAAAGACGTCGCCTGTATTTTGCTGGCGGGTGGCTCGGGCAGCCGCATGGCGGGTGACCAACCCAAGCAGTTCGTGCGCATCGCGGGTAAAACCATTCTGGAGCACAGCCTGGGCGCGCTGCGCCAGCATCTGCCACTGGTCCGCATCGTGGTGACCGCGCCGTTCGCCGATGTTGAAAAAGTCGAGCGCATGTTCAAAAACGACCCCCTGGTTCAGGTGATTGCAGGGGGCGTCAACCGCCAAGCATCCACACTCAAAGGCCTCAAAGCCTTGGCCGAGGATGCGCCGCACAACATTTTGATCCACGACGGTGCCAGGCCGTTTTTGGATGGCCGAACCCTGTCGGACGTGATGGAAGCGCTGGAAGAATATGAGGCGGTGGATGTGGCCATCCCCACGGCCGACACCATCATTGCCGAGCGCGACGGGTTCATCGAAAGCATCCCCAAACGGAAACATTTGCTGCGCGGCCAAACCCCGCAAGCTTTTCGTTACAAAGATTTGGTCTCGTGCTACCGAACTTTGGGCGAACAAAAGCTCGAGCAATTCACCGACGACTTTTGGCCTGCAACCCCGATGCGCGCGTGCGCATCGTCAAAGGCAGCGAAGAGAACATCAAGGTCACCTATCCGATCGATTTGATCCTGGCCGATGAGATGTTCCGCTTGCGCTCGCAAGCCGCTGGCGCCGACAAGCCCGGTGTGAACCTGCGCGGCAAGCGGGTGGTCATTTTTGGTGGTACCCGGGGCATTGGCAAAGCCATGTCCGACATCCTGTCGGGTGGCGGCGCACAGGTGGCGGTGTGCTCTCGCGAAAGTGGTTGCGACATCACCCGCGAGGACGATGTGAACCGGGCCTTGCGGCATGCTGCAGATCAATTTGGCGGTATCGATGTGGTGGTGAATGCGGCGGGACTGCTGAAAAACGGCAAGTTGCACGAACAAACAGCCGCTGAAGCTGCCGAACAGATCAACGTCAATTTGATTGGGGCTTTGAATGTGGCACGGCAATCCCATGTTTGGCTGGAACAAACCCAAGGCTCATTGCTGTTCTTTGCATCGTCCTCTTACACCCGGGGGCGAGCTGGCTCGGCGGTTTATTCGGCCACCAAAGCTGCCATTGTCAATTTGACACAAGGGCTGAGTGAAGAATGGGCCGAAGACGGCATCCGCGTGAACTGCATTGTGCCTGGGCGCACGGATACTGAAATGCGGACGTCCAATTTTGTCTCAGAGAGTCAAAACAGTCTTTTGAATCCATATCAAGTCGGCTTGACAGCCGTAAAGACGATGTGTGAAGATGAAAATGGAAAAATTGCCAGAGCTTATTAATTGAATATACTGGTTTTAAAATGAATCATAAAACATCCATCTTTTACGACTGCACTAAATTGGTCCAGTTGATTAATTCAACCCAATACAATGGCATTTTAAGAGCCGACGTTGAATATTTGAGTAATTTCATTGCCAGAAATGAAGAATTTAATATTTTCGGTGTATTTGAAGCCACTAAAAAAGATGGTAAAAACTATTTGGTGCTGCTTTCGAGTGATTTGGTTTGTAAAATTTCCGATATTTTCGATCCACGATGGCTTGTCGATGCTGAGATGTTAAAGGCAAGAGATGAAAGAATAAAAAAAATAACTGATGAAATTGCCTTGTCATTTAAGAATATCAGCCTATTGCCTGGTACCAGAATAGATATAAATATCAATAATTTTTCGGATGCTACCTCTGTGTACATCAATTGTTCATTCTTCTCCATCGTTAATCCGGATGGGCACGCTGAACAAATTAAAAAATCCGGATTGAAGCCCTATTATGTAGTTTATGATCTGTTGCCATTGGAGTTTCCTGAGTTATTCTGGAACGACGAAATTCCTTTGCGGCATTTTAACATTGTAAATGCAATGGCTTCTGGCGATTCAACATTGATTTCAATATCTCATGATGTCAATCAAAAACTTCAAAACATGGTCAATCAAATCGGAGTCAAGTGCAAGAATTTTTCGGTTTCTCAATGCGGTGTCAGTGAGGTTTTTTTAAATAATAAATTGAATTTCGAAAAAATTCGGACTATTGATAATAAATTCACTATTTTTTGTACCATCGAGCCAAGAAAAAATCATATTTTATTGCTGAACGTTTGGAGAGAGATGATCAATTCTGGCGCTGCTGACATCCCGAAGTTGTCCATTATTGGTCGGCGCGGTTGGCACAATGAAGATGTTTTCAGATTGCTTGAGAAATCTCCAGCAATCCAGCAATATGTGACTGTTTATAACAACCTTAAAGATGATGAAATGATCAAAGAAATTAAATCATCAAGAGCAACTCTTTTTCCAAGTTTCGGCGAAGGCTGGGGTTTGCCTATTGTCGAATCCATGGCGATGGGAGTTCCTGTTATATGCTCGGATATTCCTGTCCATCGAGAATGTAGTCAAGGACTTGCGACCTATATTCATCCACTGGATGGATTGGGTTGGCAGCAAGAAATATTGAAGCAAAGCAAATATTCTCAACAAGATGACTTGCAGCAAAGACAGAAGATTGCCAGTTTTAATCCAATTGCATGGGCCCACAGTGCCAATGCAATTTGCTCCGCCATTTTAAAAAATTAAATCATTGAGATTTTTATGATCAGTTCAATGAAGGCAATTATTTTGGCGGGTGGCTTGGGTACGCGACTGTCAGAGGAAACACACCTCAAGCCAAAACCGATGATTGAGATCGGTGGTCGCCCCATTCTTTGGCACATCATGAAAATTTACGCCTCGCATGGCGTGAACGACTTCATCATTTGCTGCGGTTACAAGGGCTATGTGATCAAAGAGTACTTCGCCAACTACTTTTTGCATATGTCAGATGTCACCTTTGACATGACCAGCAACCATATGGAAGTCCATCACAAGAAAGCAGAGCCGTGGCGCGTGACCCTTGTAGACACAGGTGACGAAACTTTGACGGGTGGGCGTCTCAAACGTGTGCAAGAGTATGTGCGAAATGACGATGCTTTTTGCTTTACTTATGGCGATGGTGTGGCCAATGTGAATGTTTCAGCGCAAATCAAATTCCACAAGCAACACGGTAAATTGGCCACCGTTACGGCGGTGCAACCGCCAGGGCGCTATGGAGCTCTGCTGCGCAGCGGCACAGTTGTGCATGGTTTCCAAGAAAAACCACCAGGCGACGGTGCTTGGATCAATGGCGGTTTCTTTGTATTGAGTCCTCAAGTGATTGACTTCATCCAAGGCGATCACAGTTCATGGGAAGGGCAGCCACTGGAGACCATTGCCCGCAATGGGCAACTTGAATGCTATGAGCACCCTGGCTTTTGGCAGCCGATGGACACCTTGCGCGATAAAAACCAGCTTGAAGATCTGTGGTCAACTGGCAAGGCACCTTGGAAAACTTGGCAATGAAACAGTTCAGGGACATCTACCGGGGAAAGCGCGTTCTTGTGACGGGTCATACCGGTTTCAAGGGCAGCTGGCTGTGCCTATGGCTGAGTCAGCTGGGCGCAGAAGTCGTGGGGATGTCTTTGCCGACAGAAACCCAGCCCAACCATTGGGACTTGTTGAACCTCGAAAGTGTCGTCCAGCACAACCTGGACATCCGAAATTTTCCGGATGTGGCCAGGGTGATCAAGGCCAAACAGCCCGAGATAGTTTTCCACCTGGCGGCCCAACCCTTGGTTCGGCGTTCATACCGCGACCCACTCGAGACCTGGTCCACCAACGTCATGGGCACGGCGAACGTGCTGGAAGCATGTCGACAAACCAGCCGCATGCAGGCCATTGTGGTTGTCACCACCGACAAGTGCTATGAAAACCAAGAGTGGACATGGGGCTACCGTGAAACCGACCGCCTTGGTGGGCATGATCCTTACAGTGCCTCTAAAGCCGGGGCTGAATTGGTCGTGGCCAGTTACCGCAGTGCTTTTTTCCATGCCGAACAGGCACCTTTGCTGGCCACAGCAAGGGCCGGCAATGTGATTGGTGGTGGTGATTGGTCTGCAGATCGTTTGATACCTGATTTGGTGAGGGCTGTGGCTGCTCATGAGTCACTTGAAATCCGTTCCCCCAACGCGACGAGGCCATGGCAGCATGTGTTGGAGTCCCTCAGCGGCTACCTTCTTCTGGGGCAGCAGCTGATCGAAGGGCATCGACAATTTGAAGGCGCTTGGAATTTTGGCCCAGAGCGAAGTGGCAACCAAACGGTGGCCGAGGTGCTCGACAAGCTCCAAGCCCAATGGCCGGAAATGCAATGGCACCAGACGGCCACAGGTCAACCGCATGAAGCCAAGTGGCTTTATTTGGACAGTGCCAAAGCCCAGAGCCAGCTCGGTTGGCAGCCCGTGTGGGGTTTGGACACGACCTTGCAAAAAACCGCAGACTGGTACCGTGCCTTTTTGGACACGCAAATACTGAGCAGTTCGCAGCAGCTGTCCCAATACCTTGAGGCCGCGAAAAATGCGCAAGTGGGATGGATCTCGGTATGAAGATCCAACCGACACCGATTCCAGATTTGCTGATCGCACAAAGCGGGATGCATAAGGATGGGCGGGGCGCTTTTGCAAGGTTGTTTTGTGAACAGGAACTGTCCTGCGCGCTGGGTCAAAGAAAAGTTGTTCAAATCAACCACTCCTTCACCGAAGCGGTTGGCACCGTTCGTGGCATGCATTTTCAGCGTGCCCCACATGCCGAAATGAAACTGGTGCGTTGTTTGAAAGGCAAGGTTTGGGATGTGGCGGTGGATTTAAGACCCACTTCTGCGGCCTACAAGCGTTGGTATGCACAAGAACTTTCACCTGAAAACGCCTATTTGATGGTCATTCCTGAAGGTTTTGCGCATGGGTTTCAGGTCTTGGAGGCGGGCAGCGAACTGCTGTATTTGCACACTGCCGCCTACAACCCTGACGCTGAGGGCGGGGTGCGGTATGACGATCCTGAGTTGGGCATCGCTTGGCCCTTAGCTGTCAACGGCATTTCTCACCGTGATGCCAGCCACGCTTACATTGACGAGCGCTTTACAGGGATTGATTTATGAAGTGCCGGCATTGTGGTGCGCCACTCACGCATACCTTTTTGGACTTGGGCTTCGCCCCACCTTCCAACGCCTACCTGACGGAGGCCGATCTTTCGAGGCCAGAAAAATTCTATCCACTCAAGATCAAGGTGTGTGACCAATGTTGGTTGGTTCAGACCGAGGACTACGCCCAAGCCGACGAGTTGTTCAACCCCGAATATGCCTACTTCTCCAGCACTTCATCGGGCTGGTTGGCCCACGCGAAACAGTATGCAGAAAAAATGACCACGGAACTGGGTTTGAATGCCCACAGCCTGGTGATCGAGGTGGCTTCGAATGACGGTTATTTGCTGAAAAACTTTGTGGCTGCCGGTATCCCTTGCCTGGGCATTGAACCCACTGACAGCACCGCTGCAGTGGCAGAGCAGTGGGGCGTACCGGTGTTGCGGACATTTTTTGGTGAGGCCTTGGCTCAACAGCTGAGCACACAAGGTCAACAAGCCGACCTGATTTCTGGCAACAATGTGTATGCCCATGTCCCCGACATCAACGACTTCACGCGTGGCTTGAAAGCGGCACTCAAACCGGGTGGGACCATCACACTTGAATTCCCGCATTTGATGCGCCTGATTGAGCAGGCGCAGTTCGATACTGTCTACCACGAGCACTTCTCCTACCTGTCCTTGCAAGTGGTGGGTCGGATTTTTGCTTCAGCAGGTCTCAGGGTTTGGGATGTGGAAGCGTTGAGCACCCACGGGGGCAGCCTGAGGGTTTACGGTTGTCACCAAGAAGACCCCCGCGTGACGCAAGATACTGTCACCAGAATGCTTCAAGAAGAGAGACAGCAGGGTCTGCAAGACTTGAGCACTTATTTGAACTTTCAACCCCGTGCTGACAAGATCAAAAATGACTTGTTGGCTTTTTTGATCGAGCAAAAGCGGGCTGGAAAAAAAGTGGCTGCTTATGGCGCTGCAGCCAAAGGCAATACGTTATTGAACTATGCCGGTGTCAAACCTGATCTCCTTCATTTCGTATGCGATTCAGCCCAGGCCAAACAAGGCAAGTTCATGCCGGGAAGCCATATTCCGATTTTGCACCCTGTTGAAATGCTCAACCGTCAGTTCGATTGTGTGTTGATTCTTCCTTGGAACATTGCGCCAGAAGTGCTGCAACAAAATGCAGCGCTCAAAGCCAAAGGTGTTCGATTTGTCACGGCTGTCCCGGAGCTTGCGTTTTTATGAAATCACGCATCCCTTACACCAAACCGTCAATCACCGACCTTGAAGTTCGCTATGCCACAGACGCAGCGGCCAACGGTTGGGGCGAGAACTGTTACGCCTATATCCATCGCTTCGAGGAATTGTTCAAGAAGCACCTGGGTGTTGGCTACGCCATTGCCACCTCGAGCTGCACGGGGGCTCTGCACATGGGCATGGCCGCATTGGGCATTGGCCCGGGCGACGAAGTCATCATGGCCGATACCAATTGGATCGCAACGGCCTCACCCATCGTGCATTTGGGTGCCAAGCCGGTATTCGTCGACATCTTGCCCGACTCTTGGTGCATCGATCCCGACAAAGCAGAAGCGGCCATCACACCCCAAACCAAAGCCATCGTTGCTGTGCATTTGTATGGCAACCTGTGTGACATGGACCGCCTGCTGGCCATCGGAGAAAAATACGGTATTCCCATCATCGAAGACGCCGCCGAAGCCATTGGTTCGGAGTACCACGGCAAACGTGCAGGAGCCCTAGGGAAGTTCGGCGCGTTTTCATTTCACGGCACCAAAACGCTCACCACGGGTGAAGGTGGGATGTTTGTCACCCAAGATGCCGATTTGTTTGAGCGGGTGCTGACCCTCAGCAACCATGGCCGAGCACGCGGACAGACCAAACAATTTTGGCCTGATGAAGTGGGCTTCAAGTACAAAATGTCGAATCTGCAAGCGGCCATCGGATGCGCGCAGATGGAGCGAATTAGCTCACTTATTGCACGCAAGCGTGAAATATTGAAGACCTACCAACAAGCGTTGACATGTCTCCCAGGTCTTCAGATGAACCCAGAACCTGAAAACACAGTAAATGGAGCATGGATGCCAACAGTTGTGTTTGCCGAGGGTATGCAAGTTTCGCGTGAAAAATTAATTGCTTCATTCGCACATGAAAATATTGACGCAAGAGTATTTTTTTGGCCAATATCCAGTTTGGATGTATTTGAATCTTTGCCCGGCAATGTGAATTCCTGGAGTTTTCCTGGGCGCGCAATTAATCTACCAAGCTACCATGACATAAGGTCCGAAGATCTACAGCGGGTTGCTGAAGTTATCAGATCTTCCATCATTCGATTTGATTAATTAAATCATTAACAGGTTAAATAAATGATGACAGGTTTATCTTATGCATAATGACAATCTTGGAGAAGGGGCGATGGTGCTCAGTCGCATTTTCCCAAATTCGCGGGTTCGCGAGTTTCAACGCGGAAGTGCGGGTTTGTATTCGCTTTTCAAAACGATCAGGGATCTCCATGGTGCTGGAGAAATTATTGTCCCCAATTTATGCTGCGAAACGGTGGCTCTTGCGGCCCTTTTTGCTGGACACCAGGTGCGCTTCGCTGATGTGGATGAGCAACGCTTTTGCGTGACCCCCAGCAGCATTCAAAATGTCATGGGGCCGCTGACGCGTGCAGTTGTCGTTGCGCATCTGTTCGGGTTCACCGTGGATGCCAGAGCTTTCGCCGAATTACGCACCTCGAACCCTGGTGTGATTTTCATTGAAGATGTCGCGCACGCCGCTGGGGGGCGGGCCTCCACCGGGTGTGAAGTTGGGTCTGGTTTCGACCATGCGATGTTCAGTTTTTCTCCCACAAAAATCCTCAGAGGCGAGGGCGGTGCGATGCTCAGTTACCGTTCTGATGAGGTCACCACGCGCTTTCACGATCCCCGAAATGCGACTGTGCATGCACAGATCGATCCCTTGCTCGCCCTGAGCCTGAGAAACTCGGTCCATGCTGTCGCTGATCTTCATCGCGCTGGGTCTTTGGGGGCTGGAGCCGACATCAGTTTCGCATTTTGGGAAAGATTTCGCCCTCTAGTGGCCAGTGATGGCCCCTTCACGATCGACAAGCAAGCGGTGACCGACTTAAAGAACCGATTTGATATTCAGGCTCAGCGGATATCTCGAGCAGCACAATATCGTCGGGCTATTCAACACAACGGCTTTAGTTTGGCTGAATTTTCAGAAGTTGAAACCTGCTGGCGTTTTCCAATTCTTGCCGAATCGCCTTCACTGCGACGACGCGCCACAGATGCGCTCCGCCGTGAGGGATTGAATGCTTCGAATCACTATTTCCCACTCAACCGTCTTTTTTGTAAAGATGAACTGCCTGCTTCTGAATATATTGGTGACCGCATAATTAACTTATGGGTCGATGATTCTGTGTCTGACATGGAAATTTCTAAAACAGTAAAAATTATCAACTCATTATAAAATCATGGACAAGATCACACAAATTTTAAAAAATTATCACCAAAAAGTCTTCTCGGAACATGGAGCGACTGCAAAAGGTGTCGACTGGAATAATGAAGATGAGGTTATTCTTCGCTACGATAAAATGTTGAAAGTCATCGACATGGATTTTTACAAGGGGCCAGCGAAGCCTTCAATGCTCGATGTCGGTTGTGGTTGGGGCGGCATGGCCAAGAGAGCGTTGGACATCGAAGCGCCTGTCGACATCACCGGCGTTGATGTTGTTGAAGAAATGATTGTTCACGCTCAAAATCATTATCCAAAATTTAATTTTCAAACCTGTGATATTTTTACTTTACAGGAGACCGAGGCCTATGATTTTGTGGTTTGCAATGCAATACTGACACAGAAGCACAATGTTTCAATCCCAGAAATGGAGATGTTTGCAAAACGCTTGATTCGAAAGATGTTTTCACTTTGTCGCTATGGCATTGCCTTCAACATGATGTCTACGCGTGTGAACTTTACTGTTGGTAATTTGTATTATCAAAACCCAATAGAACTGTTTACGTTTCTTCTGAACGAGGTCTCGCCTCGTGTCGTCATCGACCACGGATACAGCAGCCTCCAGAGTGGTGTTGGCAAATATTACGATTTCACAGTCTATGTCTATAAACACTGATAGTGGTCTTCGCCTGGTCGTGACCCAACCCATGTTGATGCCTTGGCACGGCATGTTCAGCCAACTGATGATGGCAGATCGTATTCTGATTTATGACGACGTTCAACTCCCACATGGCGGAGGTGCGAGTCGTGGTTTTATGACCCGTGTCCAATTGAAGTCTCCTCAAGGCATCGATTGGCTATCAGTTCCCGTGCAACGCGCAGGTCATGGAAATCAACGAATTTGCGATGTGAAGGTTGTAGACAACGATTGGCGAAGTAAGCATTTATCGAAGATTCGGCAAATTTACAAAAAAGCCCCTTATTTTGATGATGTTTTTGAGCATGTAGTCGCACCCATTTATCAGAACAATTCAGAAAATTTATCTGATTTTTTGGTTGATTCAATGAGAATCATCAGTCCATTCTTTGGCGTTACGGCAACATTTGAAAGAACCTCACATGGGGTTTGGTCAAGTGAGTTGTCAGGCACAGATCGTCTGATTGAAATCTGTCGCCAAGTGGGTGCCAGCGATTACATCAGCGGACATGGTGGAATGAACTACATTGATTATGTTCCATTCGAAAAAAATGGTATCAAAATCAATTATTTATCATATCAAATCAAACAATATGATCAACTCTTTGGGGATTTTACACCTTATATTTCAATTATTGATTTGCTATTTTGTGTGGGATTGCAAAATGCGCGTAATTATTTGGAAAATGATTTGGTGTATTGGAAAGATTGGCCCCAAAAAATCAATGGTCGTCCGGCAAAACTGAATTAATTGAATGAATTTATCAAAGAGGTTAACATGACAATCAATCCACATCAATTATTCCTAGATGAACGCCGTAAAAATATTGCTGCGATTCGGGATTCTGAGCATATCTCGAGTCTTTCCAATGAGTGGATTCAAGAGGTCTCTCCATTCAAATATGTATTTAATTTTGATTGGTTAGGTCGCCCAATTATTCAAATGGGGAGCGATATGATCGCAGTCCAGGAGGCGATCTGGCAGACGCGGCCTGATTTGATCATTGAAACTGGCATTGCCCATGGCGGATCGCTTGTTTACCATGCCTCTCTTTTGGCCATGTTGGACATGTGCGAGGCTGCAGAAAATGGTCAACTGCTTGATCCGCGTCGTCCAAAGCGACGTGTTTTGGGCATCGACATCGACATCAGGTCGCACAACCGTGAGGCCATTGAACGGCACCCACTGTATCCCTATATGGAGATGTTCGAGGGCTCTAGCATCGATCCCAGCATGATCGAAAAAGTATCGACCTTTGCTAAGAACTTCCAACGTGTCATGCTCATACTCGATTCTAATCACACCGAGGCGCATGTACTCGCAGAACTTCACGGGTATGCTGATCTCGTTTCATCAGGAAGTTACTGCATTGTCTTTGACACAGCGATAGAAAACATGCCCGATGGTTTCTACAAAGACCGTCCCTGGTCGAAAGGTGATAATCCATTGTCAGCCATCAAAAAGTTTCTCCTTGACCGTCAAGACTTCCATGTCGACCACGAACTGGACGCCAAGATTCTGATTGGCAATGCACCCGGTGGATTTCTTCGCCGCACCCAGTCGTGACTGATGGATCGCGAAGCCATGGTCACGGTTGACTCTTTTGTTGTGGTCGGTGCTGGTCTCCCAGGGATAGTTTCTGCGCTGACGTTGGCGGGGAAAGGCCATCAATGCGTTCTCTTGGAGGCCGCTCCGGACATCGGTGGCCTTCTGCGGTCCTATGAAGTCGATGGTGAAACTTTCGATTTCGGCACCCATTTTGCCAATTTGACTGGAATTGATGAGCTGGACAGATTGTTGTTCGGTGGTCGTGAGGATGCTTGGGTAGAATATCCGGTGCTTTTGGCTGGCAACTTCTGGAATGGACAACTCAATGAAGTCAGCGAAAATCCAGATTTAAATTCGGTCAGTCAAGCAATCCATTATCGGTGTCTTGCAGAGCTATTATCTGCACCGGGATGGCACGGATCAAGTAATCCAGAAAATGCTCAAGAATTTTTGATTTCAGAGTATGGTCAAAATCTTGTGGATGTTTTTTTCAATCCGGTTTTACAGAAATTCACCGGTAAAACATCTGATGCGCTTTTTCATAATGCAAATTTATTATTTAATTTAAAACGTTTCGCTGTGCTGGACGTGCCAACTACAGATGAACTGAAAAGGTCAACCAAGTTCGACTCACGAATTGCATTTCATCACAGAAAAGACTTTAAATTCCACAAGCCTTGCCTTTATCCAAAATCTGGTGGTATCGGTCGCTGGATAGAGACGTTGGAATCAAAGCTGACCATGGCTGGTGTGGATGTCAGAACCAATGCGCACATTGAATCGGTTGGCATTGTTGACAAGAACATCAATGAATTGGTTGTGGATGGTCAGGCGATTGGCGTTAAAGGCCTGCTTTGGAGTGCTGCACCGGCCACATTTTGTCGCCTTGCGGGAGAAGACATTGGTGGCGTCAAGCCCGAATTTCGCTCTACAATTCTCGTAGGCTTGGTTTTTGATAGAAAGTTCTCGACTAACTGCCATTACATCACGGTTTTCGATCCGGATTTTCATTCATTCCGTATAACCCTTTACAATAATTTCCGCCTGATTGAGACAGATTTATTTTCGGCAACCGTTGAATTTTTAGTTTCACCTGAAAAAATTGACAGCTTGGACTGGGTGAGTGTTGCTGTTGATGAAATGATTAAAATGGGCCTTTGTAACAGTGATGCCATCGTCAAAAAACACCATATCAAAACTATTCTTAATGGCTTTCCGGTGCAATCTAATCAATCTATTAAAAATTTAGATGAGCAAGTAAAAAAGGTGAAAGCATTTAAGAATGTCCATTTGATCGGACGTGCTGGTGGAGAAGGATGGTTCTTGGATGGGCTTATTCGCCAGGCATATGAAACCGCATCGATCATTGGTTGAGCGAAATAATTGAAATTAATTATTAGGGATAATTTTGAAAATACTCCAATTCACAACGTATAGCCTTGAAAATCTGGACCATGGCGGTAAGCTCAGAAGCTTTCACATCCGGGAGGCGCTGCGTAGAAGGCACACCGTTGAAACACTCTCGGTTGACTGGGATCATGATGATTTGATCGATGGCTTTCAAGTAACTTTGAAGACTCAAGGTTGGAGTGAATTTAAACTTCCAAATCTTTTTATGGATTGGGGTATTAATTTATATCTGAATAAAAATGAGAAATTATTTCAGGAGATATCTGTAAAAATTCAAGAATACCAGCCGGATGTTTTGTGGCTAGAGCAGCCTTACCTGTGGCCGCTGATTGAAAAAATATTCTATAAATCAAATAATTCCCATAAACCGTTACTTGTTTACAGTTCGCACAATATTGAATTTGAAATGAAGGCGCAGATTTATAAAAAATCGATGCCTGATCCTATTGCAGCCAAGGTTGCTAATTTTGTGCATGATATCGAGAAAAAGTGTATTGCTAACGCGTCCTTTGCGTTGGCGGTGTGTGAGTTGGATGCTGATTTTATTCGAAAGTTGAATCAGGACATTGAGGTACAGATTCGAAAAAATGGAAATGAAATACCTGGTGTCATATCTGATTCAAAATGGGAACAGATAGTCAATGAATCTGATTTTAATTGGGTCTATGTCGGCAGTGCCCACCCACCCAATATTGAGGGATTAACTGAATTCATCACCCAAATCAATTCGCTTCCTAAGCGGGTGGATCTTAAATTTTGGATCATTGGAAGTGTTGGCGAAGCCCATCCAATTCGCAGTGCCGTTGCCAGCGCGCCCTCAGGCGTTTTTCAGGTCCTAGGTCGCTTGGATCAGCAGGAGATCGATACCATCATCAGAAAATCTTGCGGAATCATTTTGCCAATTTACGGTGGAGGCGGTAGTAACCTCAAAACAGCGCAGGCCCTGCTCTCCAGTAAATACATTGCTGCCAGCACCTTTGCATTCAGGGGATTCGAGGAGTATCTGAATGAGGAAGGTGTCCATTTGTCAGCCACGGCCGCCGAATTGGCCAGCCACGTTGTGGCATACAGGGGTGATAAGAACTGTGTCAGAAGTGATGCTGTGAAAGATTTGTCTTGGGAGAAAATCATGTCTGGCTTAGAGGAAAGCTTCTGATCTATGAAAAAACTTTCGATTGTTGTTTTTGGCTTTTCTGCGAAGTCTATTTCTGAATGGTTTGGCAAACATCAAGAGTTGATTGCAAGGCGGGATATTGACTTTCACTTCGCTTATTACGAGGGTTTGATTGACTCCAATGTAAAGCCTTCAAATTTATTTCTGCACAAGGGTGCGGAAAATAACTTCGAAAGAATTAGAAACGTCATCAATTCCATCGAATCTGAATTTGTGTTGCTTGCAGCATCTGATGATCAAATTCTTCAACTTCCGATATTAGAAGATGATTCGACTGTGGATATGATCGTTGGGAATACCTTTTTTTCAAGTCATGGAAAATCGGTTTTGTCTGCTTCCAATACCAACAATTTGAAATTTTGTGAATCTAAAAAAATTAACCTTTTGAGCTATTGGAGTAAACCTTGTCCTGGTGATAATTCAATATATTACTCAATCGTTCGATTATCTATTTTAAAGAAGGTTTTTTTAATTTTCACTGTCAATTTGGCATTTCATGCATCGGATTGGGCATTTGTTCATTTTCTTTTGTCGATTTCTAAGATTCAAAAAAATACGTCATTTGTTCAAATTAGAGATACTACTGCTTCCCATAAATACACCCAAGGCATCATCAAAAAATATCCTGATTTCAATCTCACAACCACTAGAAATTTAGTTTTACAAAATCCTATTGGATATTGTTTGAAATATATTTATGAAAATGATCTTAAAATTTCAGATGAACTGAATTTTGAAATTATGGAGAGCATGTTTCTCTGGATAAATCTCAAACTCGATGAGTTGATCAAGCAAGGTATTTTGGTTTGTTCAAATTCGAGGTCTGAATTGACTTTATTTGCTTTTACCGACATTTTGATCAACTCTTCTTTGGATGAGTTCAGCCAGTACGAGGCTTAAGCCCTGTCTGTGTTTCTTGCTTGCCCTTCTTCAAACCGTGAAAGCGTGTGATGCTGGTCAAGTGTTTCGCTCTCAGTGGCGTTGACCCACCCGTTCCACAAACTCAGTAACGCGCTCATTGGGCACCATGAAGAAATCCCAACAAATGTAATCGCAGCATAGATTCCAGTTGTCGCGGTCCGAAAGATCATTGAGGAAAATATCAAACAGCTGGTAACCCGCATTGGCCGCAAAATCAAACAAAGTGTCTTTGGTATGACCATAAACACTGTAGCTCGGAAACCCGTATTCGACAGAAACCAGGGGTCTGAAGCGGGCTAAGGTTTGTTCTCCACCTTGAAGGCAACCAATTTCTCCGCCTTCAATGTCGATTTTGACAAAGCTCAAATTATTCAGGTGCTGGCAGTATGCATCCAGCGTTTCAACTTGCACATCGATGACCTGAGGATGTGCCTTTTCAGGATGATTGAAGACACGCTGTTTGAGGCCACTTTCTTCAGGTGTCCCTTGGGCAAAAGTAAATTCTGCTCGTCCTGACGTTTTGGCCAGGGCGACGTTGTTTAAAACGGCAATTGTGCCGGAATACTTTCTTTTCAGGACTTCGAAGGCCAATGGCAGCGGCTCGAATGCCAAAACCTGACCTGTTTCACCCACGCAATCCAAGAATGCTCCCAGATGTCGGCCGGTGTGTGCACCGATGTCAAGCACGGTATCGCCTGGCATTAACCAACGACGATATCGTGTTTCCAGCATCATTTCGTAATTGAATTTAATTGCTCCGCTAGAAATCATAAGGCGTGTTTCCTCAAGAAATTTTCTTAAATTTTCATTTGCCATTTTGATCTTTCAAATTAATGATTGCACACGGATTTAATTTTCAGATATTTTGTTTGAGGGTGTGTGGCTATGTTTTTTGAGCCATGGGCCGATGTTGTAGTCGCTGAGAGCTGGTTGCATCCCGACATTTACCCAATTTTATTCACAGTTCCAACTATGTGTTTTCTTCAAACGTTGAGCTCTGAATCCTCTTAGCATAACAGCGGCGGTCTTGACTTGGCCGGGCAAAGTTGGCTCTAAGTCGAGACGAGGTTGTGAGCCGCTCTTGATTTTGTGGAGCCTCCTCAATTTACGAGGCTATAAAGGTGGTTTTTTGTCAAAGGGTCAAGGACAGCAATTACCCAAAATCAAAAGCCAGTCGGGCTGAACCTGACTGGCTTTTGCTCTTCAAAGGTCACCCCGAAGGGTGGCTTGGTCTGTCTTACCGCAACAGCGTCAAGACCGCCTGCGGGGCCTGGTTGGCCTGGGCCAGCATCGCCGTTGCCGCCTGCTGGATGATCTGACTGCGCGCCAGCTCGGTGGTGGCCTGCGCGTAGTCGGTGTCCATGATGCGGCTTCGTGACGCCTGTGCGTTTTGCGAGATGTTGCTCAGGTTGTCAATTGCATAGGTCAATCGGTTCATGGTCGCACCGAATGTGGCACGGTCGGTATCCACAGCGGCGATCGCATCGTCCAGTGTGGACAGCGCAGCTGTAGCACCCGAGGATGTGGTCAGAGAGATGCCACTCAGACCCAGGGCGCTGTCGATGTCGTTGAGGGTGACCGTGAACTGGTTGCCGGATGTGCCGCCTGTGCCCACTTGCAAGGTGACAACACCCGAAACACCGATACCTCCTGCGCTGCCAGCGCTTTCGGCGATGAACAGTTTCATGCCGTTCCACTCGGTGTTGTCGGCAATGCGAGTGATCTCATCGCTCAAAGCGGTCACTTCGGCGTTCAGGGCAGAGCGGTCAGCTGCCGTGTAGGTGTCGTTGGCGGCTTGCACGGCCAGTTCACGCATGCGCTGCAGCATGTTGGTGATTTCCTGTGTGGCACCTTCAGCGGTTTGCAACATCGAGATGCCGTCGTTGGCATTGCGCACAGCCTGGTTCAGGCCGCGGATCTGGGCGGTCATCTTGTTGCCGATGGCCAAACCTGCAGCGTCATCGGCGGCGGTGTTGATGCGCTTGCCGGTGGACAGCTGTTCCATCGCTTTGCTCAGGCTGCGGTTGTTCACAGTCAGGGCGTTTTGCGCCACAAGCGACTTCACGTTGGTGTTGATAACTGACATGGTCTTACTCCTTGAAGAGGTTTATTTCAAAAGGTTGGCAGGAACCCGAAGGGAGTAGGACCTGCCTGATTGGTACAGAAATTCGGATTTGAGTCTCTGTTACTGGGTGATTCGGAAGCTGTTCAACAAGCTTTAGGGGGCGCTGCAATTTATTTGCAAACTTCAAGACTTTTCGTCTTGCAGCAGGCCCTTCACGTCGTCTAGGCTGTGGGCCACGCGCAGCGCGACTTCGCTGGGGATC
>Ga0255128_1000214_pt1 | contig 25153 bp, 24 predicted proteins | sample Law_Miss_RepC_8d_FD_188562 | JGI IMG/M metagenome (GOLD analysis project Ga0255128, IMG submission 188562) | Freshwater microbial communities from St. Lawrence River, New York, United States - Law_Miss_RepC_8d | ecosystem: Environmental > Aquatic > Freshwater > River | place: USA: New York... | reverse complement strand
CATCCCGCTGGCGCTGTTTGGCGGCGGTCATGTGGGCAAGGCTTTGGTGCAAACGCTCGCGCCTTTGCCCTTTGTGGTGCGCTGGATCGACAGCCGCGACGAGATCTTTCCCGACGATGTGCCCCATGGCGTGATCTGCGAACATTCCAACCCGGTGCAAGCCGCTGTGGCCGATCTGGTGCCCGGCAGCCGGGTGCTGATCATGAGCTTCAGCCACGCCGAAGATCTGGACATTGTGGTGGCGTGCCTCAAGCGCCTGCGCGAAAAGGGCGATTTGCCCTTTGTGGGCCTGATTGGCAGCCAAACCAAATGGGCCACTTTCCGCCACCGCCTGGAAGACCGTGGCTTCACGGCCGAAGAAATTGCCCGCATCACCTGCCCGATTGGCGTGCCGGGCATCACGGGCAAAGAACCCGAAGTCATTGCGGTGGCGGTGGCGGCACAACTCTTGCAAACGCTGTGAAGAGGGATGCTGGTTTTCCCTAGGCCACTCAGGCCTGGAGAAACTGGATTCATACCCACAAACTGTATACACTTCGGTGCACTGGTCGCAGCGGCGCAGGTTTCTCCGGGAACATGTTCGCGACCGAATACCCGCTCACAGGGCCCGCGGTGGTGAGGGGGTTGGAGACTCCTTCATGGAAACGTATCTGCTGGAATGGGCCAATTTGTTGTTGCGATGGGTGCATGTCATCACCGCCATCGCCTGGATTGGTTCTTCGTTCTACTTTGTCTTTCTGGACAACAACCTGCAAAAACCCAACTCGCCCGACCTGCTCGAAAAAGGCGTGGGCGGTGCCATGTGGGCGGTGCACGGCGGTGGTTTTTACAACCCCCAAAAGTACATGGTGGCCCCCAAAAAGATCCACACCAAACTGCACTGGTTTTATTGGGAAAGTTACTCCACCTGGCTGAGTGGCTTTGCGCTCTTCACGGTGCTGTACCTCTACAACGCGGGCACCTTCCTGATCGACAAATCGCTGATGGACTGGACCCCCGTGATGGCCGGCTCGGCCGCGGTGGGCATGCTGGTGGCTTTCTGGTTCGTGTACGACGTCATTTGCCGCGTGTTTGGCTTCCGAAAAAACGGCGAGTTGATCGTGGCGGGCCTGATGATCGTGGTGGTTGGTTTTTCGTCATGGCTGGCCAATGAGCTGTTTGCAGGCCGCGCCGCCTTCTTGCTGGTGGGCGCGATGATCGCCACCGCCATGAGCGCCAACGTGTTCTTCTGGATCATCCCAGGCCAACGCAAGGTGGTGGCCGCCATGACCAGCGGCGAAACCTATGACGCCAACGCCCTGGCCATCCACGGCAAGCGCGGTAAGCAGCGCAGCGTGCACAACACCTACTTCACGCTGCCCGTCATCTTTGCGATGCTGAGCAACCACTACAGCTTTTTGTACACGCACGAACAGCGCTGGGTGCTGCTGTTTGTGATGATGTTGGCGGGTGCCTTGATTCGCCAGTTCTTTGTGCAGCGTCACGGTTACCACCTGGGCCGCGCCGCCAATCCCTGGCCGTTTGCGGCGGTGGGTGTGGTGATGATTCTGGGCGTGATCGTGGCCTTGAAGCCAGCCGCTCCCAAAGTGTCGACAACCCCTGTTGCGCCCGCGACCTTTGCGCAGGTGCAAAGCCTGGTGAGCCAGCACTGCCTGACCTGCCATGGTGCGCAAGTGCAAATGAAAAACGTGCGCCTGGACAGCCCCGAGCTGATCAAGCAGCATGCGCAAAACATGTACCAGCAAGTGGTGGTGACCAAGCAAATGCCCATGGGTAACGCCACGGGTCTGACCGAGGATGACCGTGCTTTGCTAGGGCGCTGGTTTCAGGCAGGTGCCAAGCTCGATTGATGCGGGGCAGGTTTTAAAACCACCAAGCCACCGCGTAAGGGATCAGCATGGCCCCCGCGATGCCATGCAAGCCCATGCCCAGGCTGGCATAAGCCCCGGCTTCGGCATTGACGCTGAATGCACGTGAAGTGCCAATGCCGTGCGCGGCCACGCCCAGGGCAAAGCCGCGTTGCCACCAGGCCTTGATGCGCAAGGCGTCGAGCACATAGCGGCCCAGCACCGCACCCAAGATGCCGGTGCTCACCGCAAAGATGGCGGTCAGGGTGGGCGAGGCCTGCACGCGTTCGGCAATGCCCATGGCAATCGGCGCGGTGACCGATTTGGCGACCAGGCCGCGCACCAGCGCCTCGTCCACGCCCAGCCACCGCGCCATGCCCACGGCCGTCAGCACCGAGGTGATGCCACCCGCCAGCAGCGAGAGCAGCAACACCCCCATGCGCCCTTTGAGCGAGGCAAAGCCTTTGTAGATGGGGATGGCCAGTGACACTGTGGCCGTGCCCAGCAAAAAGTGCACAAACTGTGCGCCTTCAAAGTATTGGGCATAGGGCATGTCGATCACACCGATACCGATGCACACCAGCACCACCGCAATCAGCACCGGGTTGGCGAGCGGGTTGCGCTGGCTGCGCTCGTACACGGTCAGGCCCAGCAGGTAAGCGCTGAGCGTCAGCACCAAGGCCAGCAGCGGGCTGCCCGAGAGGTAAACCCAAATCTCGGAAATGGGTGGCAGGTTGTTGTTCATGGCGTGCTGTCTTTTTTGGCGAACAGTTTGAGCACCAAGGCCACCACCGCCACCGTGGCCACCACGCTCAGCACCAGCGCCGCCGTGATGGCCCAGGCGTTCGCCTGCAGCAGGGGCAGGTAAAGCACCACGCCCACCGACGCGGGAATGAACAACAGCCCAAGGTGCTGCAAGATGCTGCTGCCCACCCCGTCCATGGACGCGGGCACATGTCCGCGCAGGGCCAAAAACGCCAACAGCAGCACCAGGCCAAGGACAGGCCCGGGGATGAAGGGCAGGGCGAATTTGGACAGCAGCTCGCCCAGCGCCTGAAAAAGGAAGAGTTGAACGAGGCCTTGGATCATGGCCTCAGTGTAGACAACTCGGCGGTTGCTTGATCAGCGAGCCGGATTCAGTCGGGCTATTGCGGCTTCAGGCCTGGCGGATCATGTCAGCGGCTTTTTCGCCAATCATGATGGTGGGTGCGTTGGTGTTGCCACTGCACACCGTGGGCATGATGGAGGCATCGACCACGCGCAGGCCTTGCAGGCCGTGCACGCGCAGCTGGGCATCGACCACGGCCATCGGGTCGCTGGCCGGGCCCATCTTGCAGGTGCCCACCGGGTGGTATTGCGTGTCGGCACGGCGGCGAATATCGGCCGCGATGGCGGCTTTGTCGTTCTTGTCCACCGGGTAGAGCATCTTGCCGCGAATGGCGTCAAAGGGTTTGGACTCGATGATGGTTTGCTGGATCTGAACGCCTTTGACCAGCAGGTCCAGGTCGCGCTCGTCGCCCAGAAAGTTGGGGTCGATCAGCGGCGCGGTGCGCACATCGGGGCCGGCCAGCGTGACGCTGCCCCGGCTGTGCGGGCGGATCACATCGACGTGGCAAGAAAAGCCGTGGCCCAGGTGCATCTTGCGGCTGTGGTCGTCCACGATGCCGACCACAAACACCAGCTGCAGGTCGGGCGTTTCCACCTCGGGTGAGGACCGGAAAAACGCGCCCGATTCGGCAAAGGTGCTGGTGACCAGGCCCGTGCGTTTTTTCTTCCACTCGCCAATGGCTTGGGTGATCTTGACGGTGCCCGTGGCGGACACGCCAAAGGTCTCGGAGCTGCTGGGCGCACGCCAGGTCTGCACATGGTCGATGTGGTCCTGCAGGTTCTGGCCCACGCCTTCGAGCGCATGCACCACCGGGATGCCGTGGCGCTGCAGCTCGGCCGCAGGCCCCACGCCCGAGACCATGAGCAGCTGCGGCGAGCCAAAAGCCCCCGCCGAGACGATGACCTCTTTGTTCGCACGCAGCTCCTGCGTCTGGCCGCCTTCTTGCACGCGCACCCCCACGGCACGTTGGCCTTCAAACAGGATCTGGCTGGTGATGGTGTGGGTCATCACCGTCAGGTTGGGGCGCGAGAGGTGGGGCGTGATGTAGGCCTTGGCTGCGCTGTGGCGCTCGCCGTTCTTGTGGAAGACCTGGTACATGAAGGCACCGAATTGCTCGGCACCGTTGTAGTCGGGGTTGTAGGGGATGCCGTTCATGGCGCAGGCCTGCAGGAACATCTGGTTGAGCGCACTGGGGCTGCGCAGCTCGGCCACGTTTTGCGGGCCGCCTGTGCCGTGGTATTCGCTGTCGGTGTGTGTCTCGTTGTGCTCGGCTTTCTTGAAGTAGGGCAGCACGTCCTGGTAAGACCAGCCGCTGTTGCCCAGCGACGCCCAGTGGTCGTAGTCGTGCTTGCTGCCGCGCACATAGAGCATCGCATTGATCGAGCTGGAGCCGCCCAGCACCTTGCCCCGGGGCTGGTAGCCCTGGCGGCCGTTCAGGCCTTTTTGCGGCACGGTCTTGTAGGCCCAGTTGTTGAACGGGATGGGCAGCATGGTCACCACACCCGCCGGGGCGTGGATGAACACGCTTTTGTCCGGGCCACCCACTTCGATCAGGCACACGCTCACGTTGGGGTCTTCGCTCAGGCGCGAGGCCACCACGCAACCGGCCGAACCGCCACCCACCACGATGTAATCAAAGGCTTGGCTCATGTTGTCTCCTTCGTTGTTGTGTTGAATGGGGCCAGTCTAAAAACAGCCCGGCTGGGCGACTATCCAGATTTCTGCAAAAGGGGCTCAGACTCACTAGGGATAACCCTGCGAATTGACAGAGCGCACCCCAAAGGGTTCAATTCCGGGCCAGCGTTCATACCCATGCACCCATCCACAGCCACTTCTGCGACCTCGGTCACCCGACTCGATGCCTTCGATCCGCAGGCGCTGGTGCTGGCTTTGCAAGAGGGATTTCTGGAGCATGTGCAGCTGGAAAAGGGCCGCTTTGGCGGGCAGATCGTGCACAGCGTCAGCCCCCAGTGCCGCACCGATTGGGGTCAGTACAACCTGGCCCTGCTGGCGCAGGGAGACCTCTCGCCCGAATGGGTGTCGGTCGGCATCTTTTTGCACGGCCAAGGCGTGTGGCGCGTGCAAGGCCAGGCGCTGCGCAACGGCGATTTGGTGGTCTATGCGCCAGGGCGCGACATGTGCATCAGCCTGCCGCCACAGGCGCAGTGGGTGGGCGTGCAAATGCCGCCGCACAAATTGCAAGCTCTGGGTCTGCACATGGCCCCGGGCGTGAGCGCCTTGCACCTGCCCGGGAAACTGCCGCCGCAGGCGCAGCAGCAACTGGTGGAGTTGTCGAGCGTGTTGGGCCCCAACCGCCAGCACGACCTGGACGCAGCCTTGGTGGACCAGGCGCACGAGCAGCTGCAGCACATCCTGTGGAGCGAGTTGGCGCGGCGCTGGCGACAGCCCAGCAGCAGCGCTGCGCTGAGCCTGCAAACCCGCGAGCGCTTGTTGCAGTCGGTGGACCAATGGGCCCAGGACAACAGCACCACACCGCTGCGCATCGACGCGCTGTGCGAGGCGCTGGAGGTGCCCATCTGGCAACTGGAGCGGGCCTTCTTGCAAACCTACGGCATGGCCCCGCAGCGCCTGATCACGCTGCGCCGCCTGGCCAAGGCCCGGCGGGCGCTGCAACTGCAAACCGGCAGCGTGACCGAAGTCGCCATGGCCCACGGCTTTTGGCACTTGGGGCGCTTTGCAGGGCTGTACAAAAACTACTACGGCGAAAGCCCGTCGGAGACGGTGCGGGCGATGGGGTAAGGGGTGTTAAATACCTGAAACCACAACATCCATGGCTGCGACCAGTAAGCTCGCTTGGGGTGCCAAATTGCCAACCAGCTGGCGCAAGCTGCGAGTGGGCAAGGGCGCCGCGTAGTGGGCTAACGCTCGAAGTGGTTGGCCATTGATCATGACCATCGGGCAGAGCTTGTCCGGCGACTTTTCGGAAAATTCAATGGAAGCCAAAGGGATGCTCATGCGTGTGGCCAAGGCATCGAGCAAGTCGCTTTGAACAACAACCACAAAAGGGATGCCTTGTGCAGCGCTTTCACTGGGGTTCACATAAACGTCAAACTGAGCCATAGCGCTTTACCAGGGGCGCAGGTCTGAACCCGGGATGCCTTGCTTTTCGACCCAGGTGTTTTGCGCCGCAATCCAGTCACCAAATTCGCTTTCAAATTTTTTTTTCCGTGCAGCCAGACTGGTGTTGTGCTGGTTGGCTTGCAAAGCACGAAAGTGATCGGCAGACAGGATGACGGTATCGATCTGGCCCGCCTTTTCCACGAAAACGGGCTCGCGTTTGGCGAGGGCGCAAATGCTTCCAAAACGGTTTTTTGCTTCTGTGGCGGTGATTTGCATGACATGGCTCCTCGTGAATGGCTATTTTAGCTAAAGCATAGCAAGGACGGGCGTAACGCCCATTCAAATCTTTTGCCCGCGGGACTTGGGTATGGCCAACTGGCATCTTTTGCATGCGCATTGGCGCGATCCGATGGTGACGCTTCGCGCCCCAGCGGCGACCATCACGCCATTCGCAACACAAGCACGAACGGAGTTTTTCATGGCATCCACATTTCCCGCAAAACAAGTGGCGCTCGTCACCGGCGCATCGTCCGGCATGGGCAAAGAAACGGCCAAGCGGCTGCTGCAAGAGGGCTTGGTGGTTTACGTCGCGGCCCGGCGCGTGGCGCAAATGGAAGACCTGCGGGCCTTGGGCGCGATACCGCTGCAGATGGACATTTCGGTAGACGCTGACATCGTCGCGGCCGTGAACACCATCACCCAAGGCCATGGCGGCATCGATGTGCTGGTGAACAACGCGGGCTTTGGCATGTACGGCGCGATGGAGGATTCGACCTTGGCCGATGCCCGCTACCAGTTTGAAGTCAATTTGTTTGGCATGGCGCGGCTCACGCAATTGACCCTGCCGCACATGCGCCGCCAAGGGGCGGGCAAGGTCATCAACATCTCGTCCATGGGCGGCAAGATCTACACGCCCCTGGGCTCGTGGTACCACGCCACCAAGCATGCGGTAGAAGGCTGGAGCGATTGCTTGCGCATCGAGCTGGCGCCCTTCGGCATTCAGGTGGTGATCATCGAGCCCGGTGTGATTGCCACCGAGTGGGGCGGCGTGATGCTCGAGCCCATGCTGGCGCGTTCGGGTCAAGGCCCGTACCGCGCCATGGCGCAGGCCATGGCCAATGCCATGCGCAGCACCTATGCCAAAGCGGGCGCCGCCTCGCCGCCGTCGGTGGTGGCGGATGCCATACTGCAGGCTGTGCGTTCGCGCCGGCCCCAAACCCGCTACGTCATCGGCAAAATGGCCAAACCCCTGATGTTCATCCGCAAGTATTTCGGGGACCGTCTCTTTGACATGGCCATCATGAGCCAAGCCAAATAGTCCTTGTCCACGCCGCCTTGCCAGAAAGACCCACACCGTGAAACAGGCCACACGCTTTGCCGTGCAGATGAGCTGGAAACTGCTCATCCTCGACATGGGTTACGCCCCAGCCGAAGTGCTGAGCCTGGCGCGGCTGCCGGGCGACCTGTTTGCGCGCCCGGGTGCGAGCTTGTCGCCCGCGCAGTACTTTGACCTCTGGCGTGGATTGGAGCAAGCCGCAGGCCATGACGAACTCGCCCTGAAGCTCGCGCAGGCCATGTCGGTCGAGGCCTTTGACCCGGCCCTGTTCGCCTGCCTGTGCAGCCCCGACCTGAACACCGCGCTGCAGCGGTTGGCGCATTACAAACGCTTGATTGGCCCCTTGCACATGGCGGTCGACATCCGCGCAGAACGCACGCAAGTCACCCTCAGCTGCTACGGGAGCACCGCACCGATTCCCCGCAGCCTGGGTGTCTCGGAGCTGGTGTTCTTCACGCAACTGGCCCGGCTGGCCACGCGTGAGCGGATCGAGCCCTTGGCGGCTTCTGTACCGGATTTGCCTTTGAAACTTGCACCCTATCAAGCCTATCTGGGCTGCGCTTTGGGGGCCTCTGAACAGATCCAGATCGCCTTTTCAGCGAACGATGCGCGTCGGCCTTTTTTGACGGAGAACATGGCCATGTGGGCGGCGTTTGAGCCGGCCCTCAACAGCCGACTTTGCGATCTGGACGCGCAAGCGAGTATGCGCGAGCGCGTCAGGGCTGTTCTACTGGAGACGCTGCCCGCAGGCATCACCAGCATCGACAAGGTGGCCCAGCGTCTGGCTATCAGCAAACGCTCTTTGCAGCGGCAACTGGCCGACGAGTCGGTGGGTTTTCAGGAACTGCTCAGCGAGGTGCGGCATGAACTGGCGCGGCATTACCTGAGCCGCACCGACATCTCAGCCGGCGAGATTTCGTGGCTGCTGGGCTTTCAGGAAAGCAACTCTTTCATCCGGGCCTTCAGAAGCTGGACCGGCACCACGCCTGCGGCTTACCGGCAGGGACGTGCGGGCATGGATGCCCAGTGGCATTGATACAGAACATGAACCACAGGAGACCTGCACATGGTGAAAGACATGACGGATTATTTTGTCGGGGAGAAGCAGGAAAGCGTGCTCTTCATGTTGGCAGTGACCCGTCCTGCCAGAGGTTGACACCTTTTCTTGAAAGAAAAGGCAAGTCATATGGAATCAGGCATCAAGAGAACTCAGAAGGACTACACGCTGGCTTTTAAACTGGCTGTGGTGGAGCAAGTAGAAAAAGGCGAGCTGACCTACAAACAGGCGCAGCAGCGTTATGGAATTCAAGGTCGCACGACGGTACTGGTGTGGATGCGTAAGCATGGACGCCAAAGCTGGGGCATTCAGGCATCATCGGCAGCCATGCCCCGAGACAAAACACCCATACCGTTGACACCCGAGCAGCAAATCAAGGCCTTGCAAGTTCAACTGAAAGAGGCCAAGGAGAAGGCCCAGTTGTTCGAGGCGGTGCTGGACGTCCTGAAGAAGGACTATGGGGTGCGCGTCGTAAAAAAGCCTTTGGGCAAGTCCTCTCTCAGCAACTCGTCCAAGGGCTGAGTGTGAAGAGGGCTTGCCGCCATATGGGGGTGAGTCGCCAGGCTTTCTATCAGGGCCAGCAGCGTCACGCCCAGCGTGAGAGTCGAAGCCAGGCGGTGGTGAGGTTGGTGCGAGATTGGCGTGTCAGGCAGCCCCGGCTGGGCACACGCAAGCTGCACCATGTGCTGCGTGAGCCTCTGGCGCAGGCGGGCATTGAACTGGGGCGCGATGCGATGTTTGATGTGCTGCGCAACGCTGGCATGCTGGTGCCGCAGAGGCGGGCGTATCACAAGACCACTGACAGCCATCACCGGTTTCGCCGCCACCCGAACCTGCTCAAGGCTGGGGAACAGCAACTGCGCGCTACAGCCAGCGAACAGGTGTGGGTGGCTGACATCACGTACCTGCCCACGAACGACAAGTTCGTTTACTTGAGTTTGGTCACTGATGCCTATTCGCGCAAGATCGTGGGCTGGCATGTGCACGACAGCTTGCAAACCGAGCCGGTGGCACAAGCCTTGAAGATGGCCTTGCGCACACGCCAAAGCGATCAACGCCTGGTGCATCACTCAGATCGGGGTATCCAGTACTGCTCGAACCATTACCAAGCCATTCATCAGCGCCACGGCCTGCTGTGCTCGATGACCGATGGCTACGACTGTTACCAAAATGCGCTGGCCGAGCGGGTCAACGGCATACTCAAAGGCGAGTTGCTGTTACAGCGCCCAGCTGATCTGGAGCAAGCGCGACGGATGGTGCGAGAGTCAGTGCAGATCTATAACGGCGAGCGCCCACATTTATCGCTGAAAATGCAAACGCCCGATGCGGTGCATCGGGCGTCGTTGGCCGACATTTGTCGGCTTGAGTCATCGTCCAAGGTGTCAACCTAATTCAGGACGGGTCACAGCCTTGATGGCCATAGGGCTGGCGCTTTGGCTGTGGACCCACGGCCACCGCCTGCGCTGGATGGCGCTGCCTTTGGTGGTGGTGGCGCTGATGCAATTGGTGGTGGGCGTCACCATTTTTGCGCGAACCGATGCGCAACTGGCCAGCCTGAGCACGCAACTTGACAGTGCACCGGCTCAGTTCAAGTCAGCAGAAACCGAGCGCATGCAAACGGTGATGGCCAACTTCAAACTGTACAAAACCGTCGAGTTGGCGCTGCTCGTGCTCGGGGCCTGCCTGATCGCGTTCTTCTCCAAATGGGACGCGGCCACCGCAATCGGCATCGGGCTGGTGGTGCAGGCGGGCTTCACGCTGGCGCTGGACTTGTTTGCCGAGGCGCGTGGGGATGCTTATTTGAGGGCGCTGGCGGGTATGGCTGCTTAGCTCAGTTCACACCCAAGGCCAGCTGCATCGCCAACTGATTGTGCCGCTCGATCAGCGGCCCCATGTCCACGGTGGTGATTTGGCCCTGGCGCACCACCACGCGGCCATTGACGAGGGTGTAGTCGGCGTTGTCGCTGGCGCACAGCAAGAGCGCCCCCACCGGGTCGTGCACCGCGCCGCCCGCCATGCTCAGGGTGTCGGTGCGGAACATGGCGATGTCGGCGCAATAGCCTTCTTTGATTTGGCCCAGTTCGTGGGCGCGGCCCAGCACCTGGGCGCCGCCACGTGTGGCCAGGCGCAGGGCGTCGCGGGGTGTCATGTCTGATGGACCCAAGTCACAGCCAAACACGTTGCGCCCGTTTACGGCGCGCGGTGGCTCCATTGACCTGCCCACACGCGCCAGCAGCATGGCTTGGCGGGCTTCGTTCAGCAAATGCGCCGCGTCGTTGCTGGCGCTGCCGTCCACACCCAGGCCAATCGGTACGCCTGCGTCGAGCATTTTGCGCAAGGGCAAGATGCCGCTGGCCAATCGCATGTTGCTGCAAGGGCAGTGGGCGATGCCTGTGCGCGTGCGTGCAAATAAATATGTGCCTTCGTCGTCGAGTTTGACGCCGTGGGCGTGCCACACATCGTCGCCCACCCAGCCTAGGTCTTGAGCGTATTGGGCGGGCGTGCAGTTGAACTTCTCGCGGGTGTAGGCGATGTCGTGATCGTTTTCGGCCAGGTGGGTGTGCAGGCGCACCCCGTGGGCGCGGGCCAACTTTGCAGATTCGCGCATCAGGTCCTGGCTCACGCTGAAGGGGGAGCAAGGGGCCACGGCCACATGCGTCATTGACCCGAAGCTCGCGTTGTGCCAAGTCTCGATCAGGCGCTGGGTTTCTTTCAGGATGGCGGGTTCTTGCTCGACCACGCTGTCGGGTGGCAAGCCGCCTTGGCTTTCGCCCACACTCATGCTGCCGCGTGTGGCCGTGAAGCGCATGCCGATGGTGCGCGCCGCTTCAATGCTGTCGTCCAGCCGCGCGCCGTTGGGGTAGATATAAAGGTGGTCAGAGCTGGTGGTGCAGCCGCTCAGCAACAGCTCGGCCATGGCCACCTGGCCCGACACACGCACCATTTCGGGCGTGAGGCCCACCCAGATCGGGTACAGGCCTTGGAGCCAACTGAACAGCTCGGCGTTTTGCACCGCCGGGATCGCCCGCGTGAGCGACTGGTACATGTGGTGGTGCGTGTTGATCAGACCCGGCACCACCACATGGCGGCGCGCGTCGATCACCTCGTGGACCTGCGTTAGCAGTTCATCAACGTTTTCATTGGCAAGGATGATGCGTTCGATGCGGCCGTCGCGGATCAAGAGCGAGGCGTCTTGCACTTCGGTGTTCGCATCGTCCATCGTGGCGATGCAGCGGGCGCGGTGGATCAGCAATGTGGTCATGGACTTGTCCTTGGCAAGGTGTGAAACAAGTCGCGGCCGAATCCCCTGGCCCCCGTGTAAAGGGGGAGGGCGAGCACCACGTTGCCGCGCGTCCCGGGCTGTGCAGTGGGGGCGATTTTACGCAGACACCTTTAGCGCCTCACACCTTGGCAAGCCAGCGTTCCACCAGCTTGACCCAGTAGGTGGCGCCAGTGGACAAGATGCGGTCGTTGAAGTCATAGCCCGCGTTGTGGACCATGCACCCGCCCACACTGCCTACGCCGTTGCCGATGTTGATGAAACAGCCGGGTACCTTCTCTAGGAAGAAGGCGAAGTCTTCACTGGCGGGAACGGGCTCCGGGTTGGGCACCAGGCCGGTCTCGCCCAACCAGTCGCGCACCAGGTCCAGGCAGAACGCGGTTTGGGCCGGATCGTTCATGAGGACCGGGTAGCGGCGCATGTAGTTCACCTCGACCGTGGCGCCGTAGGTTTGCGCCACGGCGTTGGCGATCTCGTGGATGCGGCGCTCGAGCAGGTCGCGAATCTCGGGTTGCATGGCCCGAACGCTCAGCCGCAGCTCTGCTGTGCCCGGGATCACGTTGGGCGCGTCGCCCGCCAGAAACGCGCCCAGCGAAATGATGCCAGTCTGCAGGGGCGGCACATTGCGCGACACGACGCTTTGCAAAGCCATGACGATGGCCGAGCCCACCAAGATGGGGTCAACCGCGTTGTGCGGAAAGGCCGCGTGGCCGCCCACGCCCTTGACGGTGATGATGCAGGTGTCAGCGCTGGCCATGGCACAACCGGGCACGGCCATGAACTGGCCTTCAGGAATGCCGGGACCGTTGTGCATGCCGAACATGGCGTCGCAGGGGAACAAGTCCAGAAAACCGTCTTCGAGCATCTTGCGGGCACCGCCCAGACCCTCTTCGGCGGGCTGGAACACGGCATGCACAATGCCATCGAAGTGGCGGGTGGCCGCCAGATGGCGTGCCGCAGACAACAGCATGGCGGTGTGGCCGTCATGGCCGCAAGCGTGCATCTTGCCGAAGACCTTGCTGCTCCAGGGCTTGCCTGAAGTCTCCTCGATCGGCAAAGCGTCCATGTCGGCACGCAGGCCAATGCGGCGCGTGCTGGTGCCTGCACGCAAGGTTCCGACCACGCCGGTGCCACCCAGGCCGCGGTGCACCTCCCAGCCCCAGCGCTCAAGCCGGCTGGCCACGATGTCGCTGGTGGCGTGTTCTTCAAAACCCAGCTCGGGGTTGGCATGGATCTGGTGGCGAATGTCCACCATCTCGGCTTCGTGAGCGCGGATGGCTTCCAAGGCGGGCGGGAGCAGGGCGGTGTCGTTCATGGTGGGTCCTGGTCGTGACTGGGAGGATGACCAAATGTTAAGGCGGGTCAAAGTGTCTGATGTTGCTTTGCATGACAGCTGGTCCATCAAGGCCTGGCTGGCCTGAACGCCTCGGCCACAAAGTCCACAAACGCCCGGACCCGCGCCGCCGATTTGTGTTGCGCGGGGTAGACCGCATAAATGTCGGCGTCGGGCGTGTGGTGCTGCGGCAGCACCTGAACCAGTTGGCCTTTGGCCAGGTGGTGCCGGACGTCCCATTCGGCCCGCAGCAAAATGCCATGACCCTCGAGCGCCCATTGCACCGCGATGCTGCCGTCGTTGGTGGTCAGGTTGCCGCGTGTCTTGATGGTCTCGGTTGGGCCTTGTTTGCCCCGTGTGAGCTTGAGCACGCCATAGGCTTCGCCCCCTTGGCGAATGCTGATGAAGTTGTGCCGCGCCAGATCGGCCGGGGTCTTCGGTTCGCCGTGCTGCTGGATGTAAGCCGGTGAAGCGCACAGCAGGCGCTGGTTGTCGGCGATCTTGCGCGCAATGACGCGGGTGTCGGGCGGCGGACCAAAGCGGATGCACACGTCAAACGCATCGTCTGTCAGCGATGGCGGGTCCACCGACAACTGCAGCTGTGCGTCCACTTGCGGGTATTGCCGCACAAAGCGGCTGATCAGTGGGCCGATGTGGCTGCGCCCAAAGCCCAGTGTGGCGTTGATGCGCAGCAGGCCGCTGGGTGTGGAGCGGCTGGCGCCCAGTTGCTGCTCCAGATCGGCCATCTCGGCCAGGATGCTGCGGGCGTGGCGCAACATGGTTTCGCCTTCCACCGTGAGGCTCATGCGGCGGGTGGTGCGGTTGACCAGGGGCACGCCCAGGCGCGACTCCATTTGCGACAGGCGCTTGCTGACTGCTGCGGTGGTGATGCGCATCTCGCGTGCGGCGGCGCTCAGGCTCCCGGCCATGGCCAAAGCAGAAAAAAAGCCCAAATCGGCAGGCTGTAGGCGTGCTTCCATTGTTGATCTCAGGTTAACAATGAATTGAATTTTAAGGTGTTTGTTGACGCTTCTCGGCGACACAATCGGACCATCTTCATTCACATCCCAAGCAGCTTCACCATGAAAACCTACCGCATCGCCACCATCCCCGGAGACGGCATTGGCAAAGAAGTCATCCCCGCAGGCCAGCAGGTCATGCAGGCCCTGGCCAAGGCCTGTGGCACCTTCGCTTTCGAGTTCGAAAACTTTGGCTGGGGCGGCGACTACTACCGCCAGCACGGCGTGATGATGCCCGCCGATGGGCTGGACGCCTTGCGTGGCAAAGACGCGATTTTGTTTGGCTCGGCTGGTGACCCGGACATCCCTGACCACATCACGCTGTGGGGCCTGCGCCTGAAAATTTGCCAGGGCTTTGACCAGTACGCCAATGTGCGCCCCACACGCATCCTGCCGGGCATCGATGCGCCTTTGAAGCGCTGCACACCCCAAGACCTCGACTGGGTCATCGTGCGCGAAAACTCCGAAGGCGAATACTCCGGTGTGGGCGGTCGCGTGCACCAAGGCCACCCGATCGAGGCGGCCACCGATGTGTCCATCATGACCCGCGCAGGCGTGGAGCGCATCTTGCGCTATGCCTTCAAGCTGGCGCAGTCGCGTCCGCGCAAGCTGCTGACGGTGGTGACCAAGAGCAACGCCCAACGCCACGCCATGGTCATGTGGGACGAGATCGCGGTGCAGATCTCCAAAGAGTTCCCCGATGTGAAGTGGGACAAGGAGCTGGTGGATGCGGCCACCGCCCGCATGGTCAACCGCCCGGCCACGCTGGACACCATCGTCGCCACCAATTTGCATGCCGACATCCTGAGCGATCTGGCCGCTGCACTGGCGGGCAGCCTGGGCATTGCGCCCACGGGCAACATCGACCCCGAGCGCCGTTACCCCAGCATGTTCGAGCCCATCCACGGCTCGGCCTTCGACATCATGGGCAAAGGCCTGGCCAATCCGGTGGGCACCTTCTGGTCGGTGGTCATGCTGCTGGAGCACATTGGCGAGCCCGCTGCGGCCCAACGCCTGATGGCAGTCATCGAAAGCGTGACGGCCGACCCCGCCTTGCACACCGGCGACCTGGGTGGTCAGGCCCGCACGGCGGAAGTGACCGAGGCCGTGTGCAAAGCCCTGGTTTGATGCGGGGGCGATTGACTTGTTAAAGTGCTTGTCCCGATCCACGATGGCGTGTCCCTGACTTTCTGAAAGGTTTGAACATGAATTCCAAGTTTCTTCCCGTGGCGATGGCTTGTGCCGCGCTGGTGTCTGTGAATGCTGTGGCGCAGGACTATCCTGCCGCCAACAAGACCATCACCTTCGTGCTGCCCTACGCTGCGGGCGGGCCGACCGACAAGGCGGCGCGCGATCTGGCGCAGTCCATGAGCAAGGCCATGGGCGGGCACAGCATCGTGATCGACAACTCGGCCGGTGCGTCCGGCTCGATCGGAGCGAACAAGGTGGCCAAGGCCAATCCCGATGGCTACACCCTGCTGTTCACGCACATTGCGCAGGCCACCTTGCCCAGTTTCTTTCGCAACTTGCCCTACAACGTCGAGAAGGATTTCGAGTACATCGGCCTGGTCAGTGAAAACCCGATGAACCTGATCGGTCGCCCCAACTTGCCAGCCAACAACATGGCGGAACTGGTGACCTGGATCCGCAGCAACAAAGGCAAGATCAACATCGCCAATGCAGGTCCTGGTTCCGCGTCGCACCTGTGCGGCATGCAGTTCCAGACCGCGCTCAAGGTGGACATGACCTCGGTGCCCTACAAAGGCACGGCCCCGGCCATGACCGATTTGATCGGCGGTCAGGTGGATCTGATGTGCGACCAGACCACCACCACGATCCCGCAGATCGAGGGCAAAAAGGTCAAGTCTTTCGCCGTCACAACGCCTGCACGTTTGTCTTCGCCCATCCTCAAAGACATGCCGACCATGCAGGAAGCCGGACTCAAGGATTTCAGCGTCACGATTTGGCAAGGCCTGTATGCGCCCAAGGGCACGCCCGCTGCGGTGCTCAAAAAGCTCAATGACGCCCTGAAAGTGGCGGTGAAGGATCCCGAGTTCATCCGCAAGCAGGATGCCGGTGGTGCGTCTGTCATCAACGATGTGCGCAACGATCCAGCAGGTCACAAAGCCTTTGTCATGGCTGAAATAGCCAAGTGGGCCCCCGTGATCAAGGCGGCGGGCGTTTACGCCGATTGACGCTCACATCCAACCCACAAAAGGGTGCACTGACCTTTGGGCTGGTGCACCCTTTTGGCTTTGATGGGTTGTGGGCTCAAATGTCTTTATCCTTTGAGCCTGTTCTTTTGCCCGAGACTGTCTGAACATGATCGACCCTCAAACCGCGCTGCGCCACCTCTACGATGCGGCCGTGCAACGCGCCCTGCCTCTGCACAACACCGCAGCGCATTTGCCTACCCCGCCAGATCCTGCGAGGGGCCGCACCCTGGTGCTCGGCGCTGGCAAAGCCGGGGGCGCGATGGCACAAGCCGTGGAGGCCCTGTGGCCAGCAGATGCGCCACTGTCGGGTTTGGTGGTCACGCGCTACGGCCACACGCCGCCACGGCCTGCGGGTTTGCCCGAGCGTATCGAGGTGGTGGAGGCTTCGCACCCTGTGCCTGATGCTGCGGGCCTGCAAGCGGCCGAGCGCATTTTGGAATTGACCAAGGGTCTGACGGCCGACGATTTGGTGCTGTGCCTGATCTCGGGCGGCGGTTCGTCGCTGCTGACCTTGCCTGCCGACGGCATCAGCTTGCAGCTCAAGCAAGACATCAACCGCCAGTTGCTGGCCAGTGGGGCCAATATTTCTGAAATGAATTGCCTGCGCAAACACCTCTCGCGCATCAAGGGCGGGCGGCTGGCGGCGGCCTGCGCCCCGGCGCGGGTGGTCACGCTCACCATCAGCGATGTGCCGGGCGACGACCCGTCCATCATCGCCAGTGGCCCCACCGTGCCCGATGCCACAAGCTGTGCCGATGCGTTGGCCATTCTCAAGCGCTACGCCATCACGGTGCCCGACGCGGTGTTGCAGGCTTTGCAGTCGGGGGTGTGGGAAACGCCCAAACCCGGATCGCCCCTGTTCGCGGGGCACAGCGTGCACATGATCGCCACGCCCCAGCAGTCGCTGGAGGCGGCTGCAGCGGCCGCCCGTGCCCAGGGGCTGAATGCCTACATCCTGAGCGACGAGATCGAAGGCGAATCGCGCGAGGTGGGCAAGGTCCACGCGGCGCTGGCCCGTGCGGCCGCCAAAGGCTTGGGGCCTTTCACCAAACCTTGTGTGATCTTGAGCGGTGGCGAGACCACGGTGACCATCAAAGCTCAGCCCGCAGGTGCAGCCAAAGGCCGCGGGGGCAGGGCCGGTGAGTTCTGCCTGGGTTTGGCGCAAGCCCTGCAGGGCCAACCGGGCGTCTGGGCATTGGCGGCCGATACCGATGGCATCGACGGCATCGAGGACAACGCCGGGGCACAGGTGAGCCCGGACACGCTGGTCCGTGCCAGAGCGCTGGGCCGCAAGGTGGATGAGCATTTGCAGCGCAACGATGCCTATGGTTTTTTCCAGCCCTTGGGCGATCTGGTGATCACCGGACCCACGCACACCAATGTGAACGATTTCAGGGCGATGCTGGTGCTCTGACGGGCGCGAAGTCTGCCAATCAAGGCGGGTTTGCCTGGCCAAGTCCTGGCCGAAATGCAGCTGTTGGGGTGTTATTGATGTGCGTCAAAGCACCGCCTCCACGGCTCTGGCAAATTCGGGTCCACCATGTTGGATACTTCTTTGTCCCCTTTGCCCGAGTCTGCAGCCCCCTTGGCGGCAGGCACCGTGTTGCTGCACCGAGGTGACACGGTGGACCGCATCGTGCACGTCATTCAGGGGCGCGTGGTGCTGGGGGTGATGGCGGATGGCCAAATAGCGCATCAGCTGGGCGTGGTCGAAGGCCCGTTCTGGCTGGAAGCCGCTTCGGGCCTCTTGGCGCTGCCCCACGCGGTGGACGCGGTGGCCGAGACCGAGGTGCAGGTGCAGTACGTGAGCGTGGGCGATTTTGTGGCCGAGGTGCAAGCCTTGCCCGAGGCCTCGCAGAACCTGCTGATGGACATGGCGCGTTCTCAGCGCCAGCAAACCGAGCTGGCTGTGAGCCGCCTGGCCAAGGACGCCGATGCACGCTGCGCCGAATGGCTGTTGCGCCATGCCGAGCCGGTCGACCTGACCGGCAGCCTGGCGGTGAAGCTGACCGAGCGCAAACGCACCATCGCCGCGCAACTGGGCATTGCACCCGAAACCTTTTCACGCGTGCTTCGTCACCTGCGCGAGCGCCAGCTGATCAGCGGCGGCGGGCGTGTGCTGGGCTTGCCCAACCCGCAAGCGCTGCGCGAGCTGGCCGGGGTGTGATTCTCAGTCGCCCGTGATCTTGCGCTCGCGGATGATGGCGCCAAAGCGTTGGGAGTCGTTGGCGGCGCGGGCTGCAAACTCGGCGGGGGTCAATGGCAGGGCCTCACCACCCAGGTTCTGGATGCGGTCCTTCAGCGCCTGAGTGCCCAGGATGCGATTGATTTCTCGGTTCAGGCGGTTGACCACATCGTTGGGCGTGCCCGTTGGTGCGTAAAAGCCGAACACCGAGTCGGCGTCAAAACCTTTGAGGCCTGCTTCATCCAGCGTGGGCACGTTCGGGAACAGGGGCGAGCGCTTCAGGCTGCCCACGGCCAGCAGCTTGAGCTTGCCTGCGCGCACCTGGCCCAGGCCAATGCCCGGGTCAAAGTAATAGTCGAGCTGACCGGCCAGCACGTCCTGCAAAGCTGGTGCTGCACCCCGGTAGGGCACATGCACGGCGAACAGGCCGGCCTGGCTTTTCATCATCTCGCCGGCCAGGTGGGGCGAGCTGCCGTTGCCTGCGGAGCCGTAGGACAAACGCCCTGGGTTGGCCTTCACATGGGCCAGAAATTCCTGAATGGTGTTGGCCGGAAAGTTGGGCTTGGTCACCAGAAACACCAGCACGCGCGCGGCCGAGGCCACGGGCACCAGGTCTTTGGCCGGGTCAAAAGGCATGCGGGCATAGATGTGCGGGTTGACCGAGACCATGCCGCCCGAACTCATGAGCAGGGTGTAGCCGTCGGCGGGTGATTTGGCCACCACCTCGCCGCCCAGGTTGCCGTTGGCACCACCCCGGTTTTCCACGATGACAGGCTGGCCCAGTGCCTCGCCCAGGGGCACGCCAATGGCGCGGGCGATCTGGTCGGCCGCGCCGCCCGGTGGAAAGTTGACCACGATCTTGACGGGCTTGGTGGGCCAGCTTTGCGCGGCGGCGCTCAGGCAGAGGGCGGGGCCGGCCGCGATGGCGAGCAAGGCGGTGCCGAGTGCGCGCCGGGTAAAGATAGTTTGGTTCATGCTTGTCTCCTTGTCGTTTTGAAATGTCAGGTGGCCATCATGGGGCCAGTTCAGGATTTTTGCAGCCGGGGATTTTTCATCCACAGCACGGGTTGTTCCTTGACCGGACGGGCGGGCGCGCCGTGTTGCAGCAAGGCCTGGTCAAGCGCCTGACCGGCTTCGTCTTGCAGGGCGGCTTGGCGGATGCGGGCCACAGCCTCGGCTTGCTCGGCCACAGGCACTGAAGAGGCCGGGCCGCACACATGGCGCAGGATGTGCAGCAGGTTGTCCTTGCCGCGTTCGTTGGTGCTGCCGTAGCCTTTGATGAGCTGGCCACAACGCGCCAGCTCCAGGCCCAGCGCGGGCGAGTGGCGTGTGGCGGCTTCGATGCCGCCCAGCCATTCTTCGATCAGGGCTTGCTCCGTGGCGTAGCGGCTGCCCAGCGGACGCAGCACACGCAGGCTGGCCAAGAGGCGCAAACTGGCCATGCCCCACAGTGCGTGCCGCGCCACCTTGAGCGGCATGGACCAGGGCGCTTGGCCCCGCGCCACACGCGCGCGGTCCCATCGCAGCAGTTTGTTGGCCAGGCCTTGTGGCAACAGTGCAGCCAGCTCGGGCACGCCGGGTTTGAAGTGGTCATACACCTTGAGCACATCGCCCTCTTTGGCCTTGACCTCTTGCGTGACGCGTGTCCAACGGCTGGCGCGGCTTTTGAGGTCGGCCACGCGGATGATGTCGTCAAACGCCATCCACAGAGCCAGCCAGCGGGTGGCCTCAGCCGTGACGGGGTAGGCGCTGTTGGCTGATGCGGATTCGGCATCGAGCAAGCGTTCGAGCCGCTGCACATACACGCGGGCATAAGCAGCGCCTTGGTACTCGACCAGGCGTTGGTGCGCCAGGCCCATCAAGGGGTGCAGCACGGCGGGAAACTTGGCGGCCACATCGGCAGGCAGGGCAGCGAATGCGTCAGGCTCAGACACCGTCGGCTTCATCACATGCTCGACATACTGCGCCTGTTCGCGCTGCCGCGTGACCAGGTCATAGGCCAGTGCAAAGCCGCGCAAGCTCGCCTTTGCCGAGCTGCTTGGGCCCGCCAGCACGGCTTCGTAATGCGCCCGCTCAAAAGGCAGCAAGCCACTGCCTGCGATCGCCCCCAGCATGACGGCGCTGACCATGGTGCCGCTTTGCTGGCACAGACTGGCCATGTCCATCACATGGTGGCGCAGGCTGTGCGCGGCCACCACATCGAGCAGCGGGCCTTCGGGGCGGCGCCCGTCGCCCATGGTCATTTTTTCGGCGGTGGTGAGCGCCCGCGACGAGGCGCTGATCACCAGCGTGCGGTCGGCTGAAGCCAGGCCGTTGCCAATCTGGCGGGCGGTTTCCAGCAACTCGGAAGACACCAACGCGTCGAGCCTGCCCGACAGCGGGTTCAGGCCCAGCACCGGCAAGCGGCCTTGCAGCTGGCTGTAGGGCAGGGGGTAGACCTCAAGGTAATAGGTGGTGGCCCCGGTGCGCTGCGCGACGCCAGGAATGGAGGTGGCTTGCGCCGGGTGGCCTGCGTGGCGGGCCACGTCGACCAGCCAGTCGGCCAGCACGCCGCCGCCTTCGCCGCCCAGGGCGCACAGCAAGATTGAAATCGGTTGGGTCATGGTGAATTTCTCAAATGGGCGTTTCAAGCCGGTTGCAACCAGCGTGTGGCCAGGCCTTGCCAGCGGGCCCACAGGCGTTCGTGCCACTTGGGGTTCTGCACCACTTCGGCGCGGTAAAACGAGGGGCACAGCGTGGCGGCGTGCGCGTTCTCGCCGCACAGGCCGCAGCCCACGCAGCCGTCGATCACGGTGGCCACCGGGTCGACTTTCAGCGGGTCGGGGTTGTCTTTCAGCGTCAAGGTCGGGCAGCCCGACAGGCGAATGCAGGCGTGGTCGCCATTGCACACGTCTTCGTCCACGCCGTATTTCACGCGCTCCACGCGCTCGCCCTTGGACAGCAGCGAGGCCAGCCAGGGCTTGATGCGGCGCTGGCGCTCCAGCTGGCATTCGCCTTCGGCCACGATCACTTTCAGGCCTTGGAATTCGGTGGTGAAGGCCTCGGTCAGCGTGGCCTGCATGTGGCTCACTTCATAGGTGTGCACCGTGCGCAGCCACTGCACGCCCAGGCCTTTGAGCGTGGACTCGATGGTCTGGTTGGTGTGCACCATGCTCTGGCGTTTGTCACCTGCCAACTCCTTGGCGATGTCGGTGGGGGTGTTGATGATGTCCTGCGTGCCCGTGGCCGAGGTGTAGCCGTTTTTGAAGATCAGCAGCACCGCATCGTCGCCGTTGAACAGCGCACTTTGCACGCCGGTGAGCAGGCCGTTGTGCCAAAAACCGCCATCGCCCATGACCGACAGCACACGCCGCTTCATGACGGGCGACACACCCGCCCGGCTGGCCAGGCTCATGCCGTAACCCAGGATGGAGTGGCCAAAAGAAAACGGCTCGAAGGTGGCCAGCGCGTGGCAGCCGATGTCGCCCGCGATGTGCACCGGACCCACGTCTTGTTGCGCCAGTTTGAGCGCAGAAAACACCGGCCGCTCGGGGCAGCCAATGCACATGCCCGGTGGCCGCGCGGGCACCGGACTGCCCAGTAGGGCTTGCACTTGCTGGCGGCGCTCGCCATTGGTGGCCAGCCATTGGCGTGTGGCCTCGGGCACGGCGTCGGCTTGGTGGCGGTCCATGAATTTCAGCAGGCCCTGGGCCATGACCTCGGCGGTGTACTCGCCGCCAGAGGGCAGCATGTCTTTGCCATGCAGCGGGGTTTGCAGGTCAAGGCGGCGCAGCATCAGCGCCAGTTCTTGCTCGATGTATTCGGGCTGGCCTTCTTCGAGCAGCAGCACGGCCGATTTGTCTTTGCAAAAATTCACCAACTCGTCAGGCACCAGCGGGTAGGTCACGTTCAGCACCAGCACCGACAGGCTGGTCACGCCAAAGGCATCGGCCAGATCGAACTGCTGCAGGGTGCGCATCAGCGTGTTGTACAGGCCGCCCTGCACGATCAGGCCCAGGTGGCGGTGGGTGCTGCCTTCAAAGTGCTCGTTCAGGCGGTTTTCTGCGATGTATTGGCGTGCGGCGGGCAGTCGGTGCTCGACTTTGCGCTTTTCCTGCGCAAAGGTCACGGGCGGGTGCGCCAGGCGCATGTAGTTGAAGCCTGCGGGCTCATCGATCAGGTGTTTTTTGGACAGCTTGGGGGCCTGGTTGTCCTTGGCCACAAACTGCCCGCGCACATGGCAGGCGCGGATGCGCAGCTCCATCATCACCGGCATGTTGGATGCTTCGGACAACCGGAAACCGTGCTCCACCATGTTGACCATCTGGCCCAACTCGGGGCGCGGGTCGAGCAGGCACATGCCCGATTTGAGCGCATAAGCGTGTGTGCGCTCTTGAATGACGCTGGCGCCTTCGCCGTAGTCTTCGCCCACCACGATCAGCACGCCGCCCGTCACGCCCGGTGACGACAAATTGGACAGCGCATCGGCCGCCACGTTGGTCCCCACAATCGACTTCCAGGTCACCGCGCCGCGAATCGGGTAGTGGATGGACGCGCCCAGCATGGCCGCGGCCGAGGCTTCGTTGGAACAGGCCTCCACATGTACGCCCAGCTCGTCCATGTAGGGCTTGGCCTGCACCATGACATCGAGCAGGTGCGAGACCGGGGCACCCTGGTAGCCGCCCACATAGCTCACCCCCGACTGCAGCAGGCCCTTGGTGATGGCCAGGATGCCTTCGCCGTGAAAGACCTCGCCCGCGCCCATGCGCAGGGCCTTGATTTCTTCGTGAAATGAAACTTCCAAAGCACGCTCCTTGCGTTGTGATGCCTGCCCTTTGCGGCATAAAGACCATCTTACGTATAAGTGCATAAAATATTCAGAATAAACGGTATGCTTTAAATGAATATCAAAGACTTGGACCTGAACCTCTTGCGTTTGTTTGACGCGGTGTGGCGCACGCGCAGCGTGAGCCTGGCCGCGCAGCAGCTGGGCATGTCGCAGCCAGCGGCCAGCCAGGGGCTGGCGCGTTTGCGGGCGGTGTTGGGCGATGCCTTGTTCGAGCGCAGTGGGGTGGGCGTGCGGCCCACGCCGCGTGCCGACCGGCTGGCGCAGGCGGTGCAGTTGGCACTGGGCACGATCGAGGATGCGCTCAATGCCTCGCAGCTGTTTGACCCGCAGCGCTCGGCCCGCGTGCTGCGTGTGCACCTGAGCGACATTGGCGAGGCGCGCTTTTTGCCCGAACTGGTGCTGGCGCTGCAGCACCACGCGCCGGGCATGCGGCTCGAAGCCATGCCGCTGCCACACGACAAGATTGGCCCCGCGCTGGACAACGGCCAGCTGGACCTGGCCATCGGTTTTTTGCCCGAGGTGAGCGATACCTTGCAACAAGCCTTGTTGAGTGACCGCTATGTGGTGCTGATGCGCCAGGGGCACCCAGTGGCCAGGCGTTGGGCCCAACTCCAGAAAATCGGCAGCCCGCAGTCCGAGGAAACGCTCGCACTTCTGGCCGAGCTGGAGTTTGCCGCTGTGCGCACCCATTCAGACACCTTGCGCATCCTGGAATTGATGCATTGGCAGCACCGCTTGCGCTTGACGGTGAGCCACTTTTTGTCGCTGCCCGGCATTGTGCGCAGCAGCGATCTGGCGGTGTTGATGCCGCGCAATTTTGCGCAAGGCTTTGCCGAGGCGGGGGCGCTGGCCCTGATCGAGCCCGAGTTGCCCTTGCGCGATTTCACCGTGTCCATGCACTGGAGCGCCCGCTTTGACAAAGACCCCTGCCTGTTGTGGTTGCGGGGCACCGTGTCCCGTTTGTTCAGTTCAACCGAGGTGAGCCCATGAGCCTGTTCAAACCCTATCTGAGCGCCATCGAAGCGCCCAGCCTGACCGAGGTGCAGGCCTTGTCTGGCCTCACGCTTTTGGAATTTGGCACCGAATGGTGCGGCCACTGCCGCGCTGCCCAGCCCCAGATCGCGCAGGCGCTGGCCGATCGGCCGCAGTGGCAGCATCTGAAAGTGGAAGACGGCTCGGGCCGTGCGCTGGGCCGCCATTACCGCGTCAAGCTCTGGCCCACCCTGGTGGTCTTGCGGGATGGTCAGGAAGTGGGGCGGCTGGTGCGACCTGCAGCTGCGCAGGAAATTCAGACCGTGATGGCAAAGGCCTGAGTCATGCCATGACCGTTTGTGACTCCGGGCGCTGACGCTGGCCCCCGAGAAAGAGGGTTTCATTCGCAAGGCCGATGGCGGGTTCCTGCCAGTCCTCACGCGAAGGGAGGAGGGCCAACATCCGGGTTGCAGACGGGCGGTGGCATGCAAATACTGTATAAATGAACAGCTATGCAGAAACCACCGATCGCCATCCCGATCAGCCAGATCAAAGGCCGCGGCAGCGCCACGCGCCTGGCGCACCGCTTCGAGCGCGATGCCCGAGAGCCGTTTGACGACGGCTGGACGGTCGACCCCGAGGAAGCCACGCGCATCGCCACCACCTGGACTTGGGAAGTCGCCAAAAGCGCCATCAGCCGCAACACCTCACCCGACATCGGCTTTGACCGGTCCATCAACCCTTACCGGGGCTGCGAGCACGGCTGCAGCTACTGCTATGCCCGCCCCTCGCACAGCTATCTGGGCTTGTCGCCCGGGCTGGATTTCGAGACCCGTTTGATCGCCAAGCGGGGCTTGGCCGACCGGCTGGTGCACGAACTGGCCAGCCCGC
>Ga0255128_1000212_pt1 | contig 25206 bp, 24 predicted proteins | sample Law_Miss_RepC_8d_FD_188562 | JGI IMG/M metagenome (GOLD analysis project Ga0255128, IMG submission 188562) | Freshwater microbial communities from St. Lawrence River, New York, United States - Law_Miss_RepC_8d | ecosystem: Environmental > Aquatic > Freshwater > River | place: USA: New York... | reverse complement strand
GTGCTTCGCTGTAAATTCTCTCGGGGGTCCAGCCAGCCGTGATGTCTTTGGGGGTGTTGGCACATCCTGTTAGAAACAAGCTTGTAGCCAACAACAAGCCGGCTGGAACCACCGATAATCTGAAGCTTTGCATCTCTAACGTCCTCGTACTGTTCAAACGAATTGATTATATCTATCCCCCCCGACAATGATGACCTGTTTGGGTCATCAAACGACGAGCTAGACAGAACTGTCGACGCCTCTGAGGTCGAAGTGCGCAACATCACGGTGCCCATGACCTTGCATGGGCAGAGACTGGACCGCGCTTTGGCGCAAATGGTGCCTGAGTTTTCGCGCAGTTACCTGCAACAACTCATCGAACAGGGGGACGCCCTGATGGATGGGCGGGTGGTGACCAAGGTGTCGAGCAAAGTCCGTTTGGGGCATCTGCTAGAGGTCACGCTTCGGGCCACGCCCCAATCCCAGGCCTTTGTGCCTGAAGCCATGCCGATTGAGGTGGTCTACGAAGACGCCCATCTGCGCGTGATCAACAAAGCTGCGGGATTGGTGGTGCACCCAGCACCGGGCAATTGGCGGGGCACCTTGCTCAATGGGCTGTTGGCGCTGGACCCTTTGGCGGCCGACGTGCCCAGAGCGGGTATCGTGCACCGGCTCGACAAGGACACCAGTGGCTTGATGGTGGTTGCCCGCACCCGTCAAACCATGGATGCTTTGGTTCATCAAATTGCAGCCCGAGAGGTGCACCGGCAATATTTGGCCCTGGCCCACAAGCCTTGGACAGGTCCATCTTCTTTGAAAATAGAGGCGCCCATTGGGCGCGATCCGGCCAACCGTTTGCGTATGGCGGTGGTAGACCTGAGCTACCAATCGGGCAAAACAGCCGCCACCACCTTCCGGTTGTTGGACCAAAACGGTCTGGGGTGTTTGGTGCATTGCACGCTGCACACGGGCCGCACGCATCAGATCAGGGTGCACATGGCCCATGTTGGGCACCCTTTGGTGGCCGATGCGGTGTACGGCGGGAGTCAGACCGCAGGCATGGCGCGTCAGGCTTTACACGCCTGGCGCTTGGCCTTTGTCCACCCGATCACGGGCCAATCCATTGATTTGACATCTGCTTTGCCTGCGGACATGGCGCAGGCCTTGTCGGTTTGGGGTCTCAGCTACAATGCAAGCCCTCCCTGACGTGCTTATTTGGCTCTAAATAAGCACGATCCCTGCACTTATGACGCCGTGAGGCGTCTTTTTTCCGAAAGATTGACACATGAATACGGCGCAAGCCAAACGTGTCCTGGAAACGGCCTTGCTGACTGCGGGTCAGCCTTTGTCAATGCGCGACATGCGCGTTTTGTTTGACGATGCGCTCGGAGCAGACACTTTGCGGCAAATGCTGCAAGATTTACAGCAGGAGTGGTCTCAAAAAGGCCTGGAACTGAGCACGGTTGCCACCGGCTGGCGGTTTCAAAGCCGTCCCGAATTGCGTCAGTATCTAGACCGTCTGCACCCCGAAAAACCCCCTAAATACACCCGTGCCGTGATGGAAACCTTGGCCATCATTGCCTACCGGCAGCCGGTTACACGCGGCGACATGGAAGACATTCGGGGGGTCACGATCAATTCGCAGATTCTGAGGCAACTGGAAGACCGTGGTTGGGTTGAAGTCATTGGTCACCGGGAAACCGTGGGTCGGCCCGGCTTGTATGCCACGACGCGTCAGTTTTTGGACGATTTGGGTTTGGCGTCGCTCGATCAACTGCCCATGTTGTCTCAAGTTGAGGGTCAAAACCCGGTGTTTCCAGGGCTGGCAGAAGACCTGCCCATGCAACCCTCTTTGTCCTTAGAGGACGCCATCAACGCCTTGCCATTTGACATGCCCATCGTGAATCCCGAGTCAGATTCGGGCCCTGATGCGAATGCGGCCAACACGACCGCCCTCCCTATGGTGGACCCGTTGTTGCCTGATTCAAGCGCAAGCACGTTCGAACTTCAAGACGCCGCAACAGGCGTCGATTCCGGTCACAGCGATGATCCTAGCGCGTCTGCTCCTGCAGACGCACCCCTTGACCGTCCGCTGAATGGCGAAGAGTCCACCAATTCATGAACCAAAATCCTCAAAACGACCGCCTTTCGAACGCCCCCGATCAGGAGGGACGCTCTGCAAAGGCCCTGGCTTCAACTGAGTCGGTTTACAAGCCGATTGAGTTGGCTGATGTCGTGTCCGGCCAGTTTGACGACGAAGAGGCCAGCGCTGAGGTTGTGGTCGATTTGGGCAAACGCGTACTGGCCCCTCAAACCGATTCGCCCAAACTACACAAAGTTTTGGCCCAAGCAGGCATGGGCTCTCGGCTAGAGATGGAAAAGCTGATTGTGGAGGGGCGGATATCGGTCAACAACGAACCCGCTCACGTTGGTCAGCGCGTGCAGTACGGGGATCAGATCAAGGTCAACGGCAAAGCGATTCACATTCGCATAGATCCGCCACCTGCCCGCGTCATTGCATATCACAAGCCTGCTGGCGAAATTGTCAGCCATGACGACCCCCAAAATCGCCCCTCGGTTTTCCGCAAATTGCCCCGTTTGCAAAACGGCAAATGGCAATCTGTCGGCCGCCTTGACCTGAACACCGAAGGCTTACTCCTGTTCACCAGCTCGGGCGAGTTGGCCAACCAGTTGATGCACCCACGTTTCGGCTTGGAGCGTGAATATGCCGTGCGCGTCTTGGGCGCTTTGAGCAAAGATGAAAAACAGCGCTTGTTAGACGGCGTGATGCTGGAAGATGGCGCGGCCCAGTTCGGCTCCATTGAAGATGGGGGAGGAGAGGGCTCCAACTGCTGGTACCGGGTGACGATTTCCGAGGGGCGCAACCGCGAGGTGCGGCGCATGATGGAGGCGGTTGGGCATGCAGTAAGCCGTCTGATCCGTATCCGTTACGGGGCTATGGTGTTGCCCCATGGCCTGCGCCGGGGTGCTTGGCTGGAGCTGGACGAAGCCGATATTCGGTCCCTGATGCGTGCCGCTGGCACCACCGAACGCCCACGCAGCACTGAAGCCAAACCGGTCAGTCGGACCAACCGCAACGATCGCCGCCCCCGTACCGGCGGGCAAGGCCGTGCCGGAACAGCCTTGCCGCGTGCCAAACCTCCCGTGAAGCCCAACCGGGTTCAAGGAGCCGATTTGGGTGCAAATTCTTCAGATGCAGTGAAATCAGGGCCCTCTTATATTGGAGCAGAAAGTTTTAACCGGCTGAAGAAAACGCCGGGTGCCCCAGGCCGTGGTGGCCGTGGCAGCCGAGGTGGCGGGAGCCGCAGCCGTTAATTTCTGCTGCTTGCGTGGGGCCATGTGGTTTCGCGCTCCTGATGCGCTGAATTGCTCAGGTTAGAATCTAGGGCTTTGCCGCAGGGCAAAAATGCTTAAAAATCACTCTGTTTACAGGAAAAAATCATGGCCATCGAACGCACCCTTTCCATCATCAAGCCCGACGCAGTCGCCAAGAACGTCATCGGTCAGATTTATGCCCGTTTCGAAGCCGCTGGCCTGAAAGTGGTCGCCGCCAGAATGGCCCACTTGTCGCGTGGCGAAGCCGAAGCCTTTTATGCCGTGCACAAAGCGCGTCCTTTCTTCAAAGATTTGGTTGAATTCATGATTTCCGGTCCGGTCATGATCCAGGCCCTCGAAGGCGAAAACGCCATTGCCAAAAACCGTGACCTGATGGGCGCTACCGATCCCAAGAAAGCCGATGCAGGCACCATTCGCGCTGACTTTGCAGACAGCATTGACGCCAATGCCGTGCACGGTTCCGACGCCCCAGAAACCGCTGCCGCTGAAGTCGCTTTCTTCTTCGCCGGCATGAACGTTTACACACGCTGATAGCGTCGCGGCTTTTGCGCGACCTCATACCCTCATGACGGCCAACCTTCTCGAATTTGATCTGGAGGGTTTGGCCGTTTTTTGTGAAGGTCTGGGAGAAAAGCGTTTCAGAGCCACCCAGTTGTTTCGTTGGATTCACCAGCGAGGTGCAGCGGATTTCGATTCAATGAGTGATTTGGCCAAATCGTTGCGCCAAAAACTCAAATCTCATGCGCACGTTTCAGCGCTTCCCCTCATCAGTCAACACATCTCGACCGATGGCACCATCAAATGGTTGTTTGATGTGGGCGATGGCAATGCCATTGAGGCAGTTTTCATACCCGAGGACGATCGGGGGACCTTGTGCATTTCATCCCAGGCGGGTTGCGCTGTGGGTTGCCGATTTTGTTCAACAGGTCACCAGGGGTTTAGTCGAAACCTGACCACGGGTGAAATTCTTGCCCAATTGTGGTTCGCTGAGCACTTTTTGCGCCAGCACCTCAAAACCGAAGAGCGCGTGATCTCGAATGTGGTGATGATGGGCATGGGGGAGCCTTTGCAAAATTATTCCGCTTTAGTCCCCGCTTTGCGTGCCATGCTCGATGACCACGGTTACGGTTTGTCACGTCGCAGGGTCACAGTGTCGACCTCTGGGGTGGTGCCCATGATGGAGCGCTTGTTAGCCGATTGCCCCGTGGCTTTGGCGGTTTCGCTGCACGCCCCCAACGACGCCTTGCGCGATCACTTGGTTCCGCTCAACCGTAAATACCCACTGGCCGAGTTGATGCAAACCTGCATAGCGTATTTGGCCCATGCGCCGCGTGATTTCATTACTTTTGAATATTGCATGCTGGATGGGGGCAATGACCAACCCGAACATGCCCACCAATTGATTGACCTGGTGCAAAAGTACGCCCGTCAAGGGCTGCGGTGCAAATTCAATCTGATTCCATTCAACCCTTTCCCTGCATCCGGTTTGCTCAGATCCTCTGCGGCCCGGGTTCAGTCTTTTGCCAAGCAATTGCAAGAGGCGGGTTTGGTGACCACGGTTCGCAAAACCCGGGGGGATGACATCGACGCGGCCTGTGGCCAGTTGGCCGGTGATGTGAAAGACCGCACCCAGGTTCAAACTCGTATGGCGCAGCAGCGCACCATCATGGTGGTGCCTGTCCCTATGGTTCAAACCGAGGAGTCTGGCAATGCCTGAAAACGCTCAACTTGATGAAAATCAAGGGTCTCCTTCCCCGCCTCATCCTGCGGCCATAACGGCAGGTCAGGTTTTGAAACAAGCCAGGCTCAAGGCCGGTGTGCACCTGGCTGTTATATCCCTGGCCTTGAAGGTCCCGGTTCGCCAGTTGGAGGCCTTGGAGGCCGATCAGTACCTGACCGACCAAAGTCCTGTGTTTGTGCGCGGACTGGCCTCTAGCGTATGCCGACATTTGCGCATCGATGCGGCCCCTGTTTTGGCACTCTTACCACAACCTGACCGTTATTCAGAGCCTTTAGTCCCTGCACGGCAAGCCGATGTGGCACCTGTCGAAATGGGCATGATGCAGCCCACATCAGAGCGTTTTCCGAAAAAGGCCTTTTGGTCCGCCCTAGCCATGGCCTTGTTGATTGCCGGCCTGATCTGGTTACCCGGACCATCGCAATGGACGTGGATGGATGAAGTGAGCAAATTACTCAAATTGACAAATTTGACTCAGGCTGTCCCTGCACCTGAAGCGACAACCGAAGGGGCAAGCAAGGGAGCAACTGCAGCTGACGCGCCATCTCTTGGGGCCGTCACCATCGTGCCTTTTGAGCCTGTACCACCTGTTGCAACGCCGCCTTCAGCAGTGCCCTCAAGCCCTGTTGCGCAGACCAACACGCCTGCTGTTGCCCAGCCTGATCCGGCTAAAGTTCCCTTGGCAGCAAGTAAAACCGGCGCACCCGAGTGGGTATTTACAGCCACGGCTGAAAGCTGGCTGGAGGTTCGTGATGGCCAGAATCAGGTGCTCTGGAGTGGCATTTTGAAACCCGGTGAGTCCAGCCGTTTGCAGGCGCCTCTGCCCGTCAGTGTGGTGGTGGGCAGGGCAGATGCGCTGCAGGTACGTTTTAAAGGTCAAGCTTTTGATCTCACGCCCCATAGCAAAATGAATGTGGCCCGTTTTGAGGTGAAACCATGAACAATTCTTCAAATCTTGCCTTGCCCATTGGCATAGCCCTGCCGGCAAAGCGCAAAAGCCGACAGTCCAAAGTGGTTTGGGGCTCTCGTGTTGTCACCGTGGGTGGGGGCGCACCCGTGCGCGTTCAGTCCATGACCAATACCGACACCGTTGACGTCATTGGCACCGCCATTCAGGTCAAGGAACTGGCTATCGCGGGCTCCGAAATGGTCAGGATCACGGTCAACACCCCAGAAGCCGCCCAAGCTGTGCCGCACATTCGCGACCAGTTGGACAAAATGGGCATCGATGTCCCCCTGATCGGCGATTTTCATTACAACGGGCACCGTTTGCTAACCGATTACCCGGCCTGCGCAGAAGCCCTGTCCAAGTACCGCATCAACCCCGGCAATGTTGGCAAAGGCGATAAACGGGATGTGCAATTCGGTCAAATGATCGAGGCCGCCATGCGCTTCAACAAGGCCATCCGAATTGGTGTGAACTGGGGCAGTCTCGACCAAGAACTTCTGGCCGACTTAATGGATCAAAACAGCCAGCGGGCAGAGCCCTGGGAATCACGTCAAGTGATGTACGAAGCGCTGATATCTTCGGCCATTTCATCCGCCGAGCGGGCCGAGGACATGGGGCTCAATGGCGATCAAATTGCCTTGTCCTGCAAGGTTTCGGGTGTTCAAGACCTGATATCTGTTTACCGCGAACTGGGTCGACGCACCGATTACGCCTTGCACTTGGGCTTGACCGAGGCCGGCATGGGCACCAAAGGCACGGTGGCGTCAACCACGGCTTTGTCCATTCTTTTGCAAGAAGGCATTGGCGACACGATTCGTGTTTCCCTAACGCCCCAGCCCGGCGAGGCCAGAACCCAAGAGGTGGTCATTGCCTCTGAGATTTTGCAATCGCTGGGTTTGCGCATATTTGTGCCCAGCGTCACGGCTTGCCCCGGTTGTGGGCGCACCACCAGCAGCACGTTCCAAGAATTGGCCAAGCAGATTGACGATTTCCTGCGTGCCCAAATGCCAGTTTGGCGTGTTCGCTACCCGGGCGTCGAAAATCTCAAGGTCGCGGTCATGGGTTGCATCGTCAACGGCCCTGGTGAAAGCAAACATGCCGACATCGGCATCAGTTTGCCCGGCACGGGCGAAGCCCCGGCTGCCCCTGTTTTTATCGACGGTGAAAAGCGTTTGACTTTGCGGGGTGATGGCATCGCGCAAGAGTTTCAGGTGCTGGTTGAAAACTACATTGAGAACCGTTTCGGTTCTGTCTCTGCCCCATAAAAATGAGCAAATCCCTTAAAGAAAAAATCCCATCCAGCGCCAAAAACCAGCGCTTGGTCGGCGTCAAAGGCATGAACGATGTTCTGCCACCCGAATCCGCTCGTTGGGAGTGGCTGGAAGCCAAGGTCCGCCATCTGATGTCGCGTTACGCCTATCGCAACATCCGCACCCCCATTGTGGAGCCCACCGCCTTGTTTGTTCGGGGTCTGGGCGAGGTGACCGACATTGTCGAAAAGGAAATGTATTCTTTTGAAGACCGCTTGAATGGCGAGCAACTCACTTTGCGCCCGGAGTGCACGGCTGGGGTGGTGCGCGCGGTGGTAGAGCACAACCTGTTATACGAAGGCGGCAAGCGCCTTTATTACATGGGCCCCATGTTCCGCCATGAGCGGCCGCAGCGTGGCCGTTACAGGCAGTTTCACCAGATCGGGGCCGAGGTGTTGGGTTTTGCTGGCGCCGAGGTCGATGCCGAATTGATCTTATTGGCCGATGCTTTGTGGAAAGAATTGGGCTTGCGGGATGTCCGTCTGGAGCTCAACAGCCTTGGACAGCCCGCCGAGCGCTTGGCCCACCGATCGGCTCTGATTGCCCATCTTGAGCAACACGCTGATGTGTTGGACGAAGAGGCCAAGCGGCGTTTGCACAGCAATCCCTTGCGGATTCTGGACACCAAAAATCCGGCCTTGCAGCCTGTGGTTGAGTCTGCGCCTCGCTTGCTCGACTTTTTAGGCGAAGCGTCTTTGGCGCACTTCGAGTCGGTCAAAGCCATTTTGGACGCCAACGGGGTGGCTTACAGCATCAACCCCCGTCTGGTGCGGGGCATGGATTATTACAACCTGACGGTGTTTGAATTCGTCACCACGAGTCTGGGCTCTCAAGGCACGATTTGTGGTGGTGGGCGGTATGACTACCTGATTGAACAAGTGGGTGGCAAGCCGTCACCCGCCGTGGGTTGGGCCTTGGGCATGGAACGCGTGCTCGAACTCATCAAAGAACAAGGGGAGGCGATGCCCGACATTGCCCCCGATGCCTATGCCATTGTTCAAGAAGTCACGGCTTTGCCCGTGGCCATGAAGGTGTTGCAGACCCTTCGAGCACAAGGCGTTTCAGTGCAAATGCATGCCGGATCAGGCGAAAGCATGGGCAGCATGAAGTCCCAATTTAAAAAAGCAGATGCCAGTGGCGCACGTTATGCGCTGGTTTTCGGATCAGAAGAGATCAACCAAGGTCAGGTGGCCGTGAAGTCGCTTCGAGACGGCGCTGGCGCACAACGGACCGAGGCCTTGCAGCACGTTAACGATTGGGCCCAAAGCCTACAATCGCCCATCCCATCGAACTGAGCAGTAAAGACACCATGGCAACCCCTCTCGACCTTGAAGAACAAGAACAACTTGACCAGATCAAGCATTTTTGGAAAACCTACGGCAATTTGATTTCCTGGGTGCTGATTGTCATTTTGGGCAGTTACGCCGCCTGGAACGGCTACCAATATTGGGAAAGAAGCCAGGCGACCAAGGCTGCGGCACTTTTTGACGAAGTCGAACGTGCAGTGACCTCAGGTGACATCGCGCGCGTGGAACGCAGCTTGGCCGACATGAAAGATAAATTTGGCGCCACCCAGTTTGCCCAGCAGGCGGCACTGTTGGCAGCCAAAACATTGCAAGAAAAAGGCAAGGCCGATGCCGCTCGCGAGGCCCTGAGTTGGGTGGCCAATGGCGCCTCTGACAAGGCCTACCGGGACATTGCCCGGTTGCGTTTGGCTGCCTTGCATTTAGATGCCAAGGCTTTTGATGAGGCATTGAAATTACTGGGCCTTGAATTCACCCCCGCCATGACCGGTTTGGCATCGGACCTGCGGGCTGATGTTCTGCAGGCCAAAGGACAAAGCACTGAAGCCATTGCGGCTTATCAGCAAGCATGGCAAAAATTGGCAGATAACCCTGATTACCGCCGACTGGTTCAGGCCAAACTTAACGCCTTGGGTGTTGACCCCGAAAAGAGTGCTGGATCGGAGACTACCAAGTGATGACTGCATTTCCTCATGCCCTGACCCGCTGGGTACTTTGGGCCGCAGTGGCTGTGTCCCTGGCGGCTTGCTCCAGCACACCGGACAAACCAAAGCCTGGCCCCTTGCCTGAAGTCAAAGGCCAACTGGCGGCTCAAAAGGTCTGGGCCAGCAGCCTGGGTCCTATCACCACGCCCTTGTTTGCTTCGGTGAACGGGGATCGGCTGGCTGTGGCAGCAACGGCTGGGCAGGTGGCCTTGATCGATGCCCGTACAGGACAGGACGTTTGGCGTCTCAAGCTGGATGACACCCTCCAAGCAGGCGTGGGGGGAGATGGCAACCGTTTTGCTGTGATCACGCAAACCAACGAAGTGGTGACCATTGAAGCCGGTAAGGTGATTTGGCGTTACCGTTTGCCTGCCTTGTCTTACACCGCGCCCTTGGTGGCAGGAGGACGTGTTTTTGTGCTGACGGCTGACCGTGCCGTCACCGCCCTCGATGGCGCTTCGGGCCAAAAACTCTGGACTCAGCAACGCGCTGGTGACCCCTTGGTCCTCAAGCAGGCTGGCCTGTTGCTGCCCTTTGGCGATACCTTGTTGGCCGGATGGGGAGGGCGCTTGGTGTCCCTCAACCCGACCACCGGGGCGGTTCGATGGGAAAGTTTGGTGGGCGCATCGCGTGGCACCAACGAAGTGGAGCGGCTGGTGGACTTGGTTGGCGGGGCTTCGCGGCAGGGCAATTCAATTTGTGTGCGGGCGTTTCAGTCCACCGTTTCTTGTTTGGATGCCAGCCGTGGCACCCCTGTTTGGAGCCGTTCTGCCCAAGGGCATGAAGGCCTGGATGGTGATGAGACTCTGGTTTTTGGCACCGAATCCGACAGCAAAGTCCTGGCATGGCAGCGTCAGGGGGGCCAGCCCGCCTGGACCCAAGACGGTTTGCGCTTCAGGGGCTTGACGGCACCTTTGGTCTTGGGCCGCTCGGTCGTGCTGGGGGATGACACAGGCGGGGTCCATTTTCTGGCGCGTCAGGATGGTCAGCCAGTGCTGCGTTTGAACACCGATGGCAGTCCCATCATGGGCAAGCCGGTGGCTGCAGGCCAAATTTTGGTGGTCATGACACGCAATGGGGGGATCTTCGGATTTCGCCCTGAATGATGGATCGGAAAATCTTTAAGTGAAACCAGTATTGGCCCTTGTGGGCCGCCCCAATGTGGGCAAATCTACGCTTTTTAACCGTCTGACAAAAAGCCGGGATGCCATCGTGGCAGATTTTGCGGGGCTGACCCGGGACCGGCATTACGGCAACGGTAAGCAAGGCCGCCAAGAATTCATCGTCATCGATACCGGCGGTTTCGAGCCCGATGCCAGTTCGGGCATCTACAAAGAGATGGCCAAGCAAACGCAACAAGCGGTGGCTGAGGCCGATGTGGTCATTTTTGTGGTGGATGCGCGTGGCGGTTTGTCAGCGCAAGACCACGACATTGCCAAATATTTACGCAAAATAGGCAAACCTTGCATGTTGGTGGCCAACAAAGCCGAGGGCATGCTCGAAGGCATTCAGCTGACCGAGTTTTATGAACTGGGCCTTGGCGAGGTGATCGCCATATCGGCCGCCCATGGTCAAGGCACACGCGGTCTGGTGGACTTGGCGCTTGAATCGCTTCATTTGCCGGACGAACCTGAAGAATCTGAAGAAGACCCCTCGGTTATCAAACTGGCTGTGGCAGGCCGTCCCAATGTGGGCAAATCGACGCTCATCAACACCTGGTTGGGGGAAGAACGGCTGGTGGCCTTCGATATGCCTGGCACCACCCGCGACGCCATTTCGGTGCCTTTTGAGCGTCAAGGCCAAAAATTTGAGTTGATCGATACGGCCGGCTTGCGTCGAAAAGGCAAGGTATTTGAGGCCATCGAGAAATTTTCGGTGGTCAAAACGCTGCAAGCCATTGAGTCTGCCAACGTGGTCTTGCTGTTGTTGGATGCCGAGCAGGGCGTGACCGATCAGGACGCGCACATTGCAGGTTATGCCTTAGAAAGTGGCCGGGCCATGGTGTTGGCCGTCAACAAATGGGATGCCGTGGACGAATACCAGCGCCAATTGGTGCAGCGTTCCATCGAGACCCGGCTGCCATTTTTGAGCTTTGCCAACATGCATTTCATTTCGGCCAAAAAGCGCCAGGGTCTTGGGCCGGTTTGGGCCTCCATCATCCAAGCGCAAAAATCGGCCATGTGCAAGATGAGCACCCCAATTTTGACCCGCCTGTTACTTGAAGCGGTGCAGTTCCAAAGCCCACAACGCGGTGGCATGTTCCGTCCCAAGTTGCGTTACGCCCACCAAGGCGGTATGAATCCGCCGGTGATCGTTATCCACGGCAACTCGCTGGAACATGTCAGCGACACCTACAAGCGTTTTCTGGAAGGCCGTTTCCGCAAAGCTTTCAGTCTGTCCGGCACGCCGCTTCGAATTGAAATGAAAACGTCCACCAACCCATTTGCCGACAAAGATTCCAGTTGATATTTGAGGTAATCGCAATTTCAACAAATATCATTGGCAGGCCCTGTGGTAAGGTCAGCCCTTCAAAAACTTCAGAACACGGAGAATATCGTGAGCAACAAAGGTCAACTTTTGCAAGACCCTTTCCTGAACGCACTGCGCCGTGAGCATGTGCCTGTGTCCATTTACTTGGTCAATGGCATCAAACTTCAAGGCCAGATCGAGTCGTTCGACCAATACGTGGTTCTTTTGCGTAACACTGTCACCCAAATGGTTTACAAACACGCTATTTCAACCATCGTCCCCGGTCGCTCCGTCACTTTCAGCACGCCCGAAACGGGTGAAATAACCGCTTGATGCGGTGTGGTTTCGGCGGTGGGTTCTGACCCACCCCCGAAGATTGCTGACATTGTCCGAAAAATCCTACAACCCACCCGCGCCGACCTTACTGGTCGGCGTTGACTTTGGCCTGCCTCATTTCGATGCCGAGCTGCAAGAGTTGGGTTTGCTGGCTGAATCCGGTGGACTCAAACCTGTGGCGCGCTTGACTTGCAAGCGCAAAGCCCCTGACCCAGCCTTTTTTGTCGGCAGCGGCAAAGCCGACGAAATCAAGGCGCTGGCCTTGATGCATGGCGCTGTCGAGGTCTTGTTTGACCAAGCCTTAAGCCCCGCCCAACAACGTAATCTGGAGCGTCACATTGGCTTGCCAGTGAACGACCGCACCTTGTTGATTTTGGAAATATTCGGTCAACGTGCGCGCAGTCACGAGGGCAAGTTACAGGTTGAGCTGGCGCGCCAGCAGTACCTGAGCACCCGTTTGGTGCGCCGCTGGTCGCACCTAGAGCGCCAAAGTGGGGGCATCGGTATGCGCGGGGGACCGGGTGAAACCCAGATCGAACTGGACCGCCGCATGATCAATGACTCGATCAAACGCATCAAGGAGCGATTGGTCAAGGTCAAGCGCCAGCGCAACACCCAGCGCCGTCAGCGTGAGCGGCGCGATACCTTCAATATTTCATTGGTGGGCTACACCAACGCCGGAAAATCGAGTTTGTTCAACGCTTTGGTCAAGGCCCGAGCTTTTGCCGCCGACCAATTATTTGCCACCCTGGACACCACGACCCGACAGTTGTATCTGGGCGAAGCGGGGCGTTCGGTGTCACTTTCTGACACCGTTGGGTTTATTCGTGATTTGCCACACGGTCTGGTCGAGGCCTTCCAAGCCACCTTGCAAGAGGCCACCGAAGCCGATTTGTTGTTGCATGTTGTGGATGCCGCTAACCCAGATTTCCCGGAGCAAATGGCACAAGTTCAAAAGGTTTTGGCCGAGATCGGGGCCTCTGACGTGCCTCAACTGCTGGTGTTCAACAAACTTGACGCCATTGACGCTGCGCATTTCCCCCTGCAAATGCAAGACCAATATGAATTGGACGGTTTGCCGGTTTCCCGAATTTTCCTGAGTGCCAAAACTGGCCAAGGTCTCGATTTGCTGCGTTCGGCATTGTCCGTGGTCGTCAAAACGGCGCTTCCCCTTGAGGCAATGGCAGCATCAGATCCCCGTGACATGACCGGGGAATATACCGGTCAACTTCCTTGAAACCACTGCGAATTCGGCACAATAGAGATTCGTCATCCTGACAAAGACACTACAAAATGAATTTTCACCTGCCAGCCCTTAGATGGTCCTTGCTCCCGGCAAAGATTCGAGGCATGTTCAATCTAAATGACCCTCGTTGGGGTCGTGACGATGACAAGTCATCGACGGATTCAGACAATAAGCCTGCCAACGATGTGCCTCCGCCCCCGGGTCGCAAGCCTGACCCTTGGGCCGACCGTCCTGGCCGTGGTTCACAACCCCAGCAAAGCGGTCCGCCGGATCTGGATGAACTCTGGCGCGATTTCAACCGCAAGCTCGGTCAGTTGTTTGGTGGCAAGGGTGCACCCAAAGGGCCGCAAGGTCCTGGGGGTCCAGGGGGGTCAGGCGGCTCGGGTGGCGGTTCTGGAGGCCCCGGCATTCCTGTTTTCTTAAAAAATCTTGGCATTGGCGTGATCGCTGGTGCCGCTTTGTTGGTTTGGCTGGGTACGGGCTTCTTCATTGTGCAAGAAGGTCAACAAGCAGTGATCACCCAGTTTGGCAAGTACCACTCAACGGTGGGTGCGGGTTTCAACTGGCGCATGCCTTACCCGATTCAGCGTCAAGAATTGGTCTTTGTGACCCAAATCCGCTCAGTCGACATCGGCCGTGACAACATCATCAAGGCCACGGGTCTGCGCGAGTCGGCCATGCTGACCGAAGACGAAAACATTGTCGAAATCAAGTTCGCCGTTCAGTACCGACTGAACGATGCCCGGGCTTATTTGTTTGAGAGCCGCAACCCAACCGAAGCCGTGGTGCAGTCGGCCGAAACCGCAGTCCGCGAGGTGGTCGGCAAAATGAAGATGGATTCGGCCCTGGCTGAAGAGCGCGACCAGATTGCGCCCCGTGTCCGCGAGAAAATGCAAACCATTTTGGACCGTTACAAAGTCGGTATCGAGGTGGTCGGTATCAACTTGCAACAAGGCGGCGTACGCCCCCCAGAGCAAGTACAGGCCGCTTTTGACGATGTGCTCAAGGCCGGTCAAGAGCGCGAGCGAGCCAAAAACGAGGCGCAAGCCTATGCCAACGATGTTGTGCCTCGCGCCGTGGGTGCCGCCTCACGCCTGAAAGAAGAAGCCGACGCTTACCGCGAACGCATCGTGGCGCAAGCCGAAGGTGATGCCCAACGCTTCAAGTCCATCCTGCCCGAATACCAGAAGTCGCCGCAGGTCATGCGTGACCGCATGTACACCGACACCATGCAGCAGATCTACAGCAACGTGACCAAAGTCTTGGTGGACAGCAAACAAGGGTCAAACCTGTTGTATTTGCCGCTCGACAAAATCATGCAGCAAGTCAGTGCCGTGGCCCCTCCTGCTTTAGACAATACGGCGGTAACGCCTGCAAGCAATGCCAATGGGGCTGGTAATGGTGCGGTGGACACGCGTTCACGCGATCTGCAACGTTCACGCGACCGTGATCCACGATAAGGAAGACTAAAAATGAATCGCATTGGATTGTGGATATCTACCTTGCTGGTGGCATTTATGCTGTTCAGTTCAACAGTGTTTGTGGTCGATCAGCGCCAATTTGGCGTGGTCTATGCCTTGGGTCAAATCAAGGAAGTCATCACCGAACCGGGCCTGCATTTCAAACTGCCCCCACCCTTGCAAAACGTCAACTACATCGACAAACGCTTGTTGACGCTGGACAGCCCAGACAACGAACCCATGCTGACGGCCGAAAAACAGCGAGTGGTCATTGATTGGTATGTGCGCTGGCGCATTGCCGATCCACAGGCTTACATCCGTAACGTTGGCCTTGACGAAAAGGCAGGCACCAACCAACTCAATCGCGTGGTTCGTAACGCCTTTCAAGAAGAGATCAACAAACGCACCGTGAAAGAGTTGCTGTCTCTTAAGCGTGAAGAATTGATGGACGACGTGAAAGATGCCGTGCTTTTGGTGGTCAAAGGCGCCAAGCCCTGGGGCGTGGATGTGGTGGATGTGCGCATCACCCGGGCCGACTACGTGGACACGATCACCGAATCCGTTTACCGCCGTATGGAGGCAGAACGAAAGCGCGTGGCCAACGAATTGCGCTCAACAGGTGGCGCTGAGGGTGAAAAAATTCGCGCCGATGCCGACCGTCAGCGTGAAGTGACCATTGCAAACGCATACCGCGAAGCCCAAAAAATCAAAGGGCAGGGCGATGCCAAAGCGGCCAGTTTGTATGCCGAGTCCTTCGGCCGTGACCCCCAGTTTGCCCAGTTTTATCGCAGCTTGGAGGCTTACAAATCAAGCTTCAACAGCAAAGGCGACGTGATGGTGCTGGACCCCGGCAGTTCCGAGTTCTTCAAAGGGATGCGCGGTTCTGCTGGCAGCACGCCTGCGCGGAAGTAAATCTTGTTCGAAACCCTCCTGCTGGCGTTGGGCCTGATGCTCATCCTGGAGGGTTTGATGCCCATGCTTTCGCCGCACCGGTGGCGGCGTTTGTTTGAGCAGCTTCTGCAACTCGACGATGGTCAAATCCGATTCTTCGGAATGTTCATGGTCATTTGCGGATTGCTGTTGTTCTGGATTGTTTCCTGAACCAAATCCCGGAAACTGGCTTCCAAGCCGGTAAAATCTCGTTTTTAACAGTCTCCCCCTCATCCACATGTCTGCTTGGGTCCTTCCGGATCACATTGCCGATGTCCTGCCTTCCGAGGCACGCCACATCGAAGAACTCCGTCGCGAACTGCTCGATACGGCCCGTGCCTATGGTTACGAGCTGGTCATGCCGCCCTTGCTTGAGCATTTGGAATCCCTTTTGACGGGCACTGGCGAGGCGCTGGATTTGCAGACCTTCAAACTGGTGGACCAACTTTCCGGGCGTACGCTGGGTTTGCGTGCCGACACCACCCCCCAGGTGGCCCGAATCGATGCGCATTTGCTGGGCCGTGCGGGCCTGACCCGCCTTTGCTACTGTGGCCCGGTGTTGCACACCCGGCCGGCAAGGCCCCATGCCACCCGTGAACCCCTCCAATTGGGTGCTGAAATTTACGGTCATGCGGGTCCAGAGGCCGATCTGGAAGTACTTCAGTTGGCCCTCGATTGCCTGCGCGCTGCTCGTGTGGGCGATTTACAAGTCGATTTGGCCGATGCCCGCATTGTCAACAGCCTGCTGCAGTCCGAAGACATCTCTGACACCCTGCGCCACGACATTCATGCCGCATTGGCCATCAAAGACGGCAGCACCATTGCACGACTGACCGCTGGTTTTTCAGCGTCTGTACGCGACGGTTTGCGTGCCTTGGTCAATTTATATGGCGATGCCCGCGTGCTGGATGAAGCCGCCAAGTGCCTGCCGTCCACCCCTGCAATTACGGCCGCCTTGTCTCAGTTGCGCTGGCTTTCTGAGCAAATCACAGGTGCAGCCATCAGTTTTGACCTGGGTGATTCGCGCGGTTATGCCTATTACAGCGGCATGCGCTTTGCCATCTATGCCAAAGGCGCAGCCGATGCTTTGGCCCGTGGCGGTCGCTACGACGGTGTCGGGGCCGTTTTTGGGCACCGCATTGACCGTGATCGGCCAGCGGTGGGTTTCAGCCTCGATTTAAAAGAATTGGTCTCGGCCGTGCAGCCTTTGGCGCTGCGTGCTGCGATCCGTGCGCCCTGGGGCAACTCAGCCTCTTTGCGCCTGGCCATTGCGTCGTTGCGCAGTCGGGGTGAAACCGTGGTTTGTGTCCTGCCAGGGCACGAAAGCGAAGTGGATGAATTTCATTGCGACCGCGAACTGATCGAAGCATCAGGGCAGTGGTTGGTGCAAGCTCTTTGAGAAAGAAAATTTCAAGCATGAACATGAAGCAAGGCCGTAACGTGGTCGTCGTAGGGACCCAGTGGGGCGATGAAGGCAAAGGCAAACTGGTCGACTGGTTGACCGAAAGCGCTCAAGGCGTGGTGCGTTTTCAGGGGGGGCACAACGCAGGCCACACCTTGGTGATCAACGGTGTCAAAACCGCTTTGCACCTGATCCCCAGCGGCATCATGCGCGCGGGCGTCAAGTGCTACATCGGCAACGGTGTGGTCTTGTCGGTGCCCAAATTGCTCGAAGAAATTGCAGGCCTCGAAAAAGCTGGCGTTGAGGTGCGTTCGCGTTTGCGCGTGAGTGAGGCTTGTCCGCTGATTCTTCCTTATCACGTTGCACTGGATGTCGGGCGTGAAGCGGCCAAAGAAAAGGCCGGAACCGCCAAAATCGGCACCACAGGCCGGGGCATTGGCCCTGCCTACGAGGACAAAGTGGCGCGCCGAGCCCTGCGCGTGCAAGACCTGAAATACCCTGAGCGCTTTGCCACCAAGCTGCGTGAAAACCTGGCTTTGCACAACGAAGTTCTGGTCAATATTCTGGGAGCCTCGCCGGTTGACTTTGACACCACTTACAACGAAGCCATGGCCTACGCCAAAGACTTGTTGCCCATGGTGGCCGATGTCTCTAGGGAGCTGAACGACGCCCACAAAGCCGGTGCCAACCTGCTGTTTGAAGGTGCACAAGGCACTTTGCTGGACGTGGACCACGGCACTTACCCCTTTGTGACCTCGAGCAACTGTGTGGCAGGCAACGCAGCAGCAGGCGCGGGCGTTGGCCCCGGCATGCTGCATTACATCTTGGGCATCACCAAGGCCTATTGCACCCGCGTGGGCGGCGGTCCGTTTCCCACCGAGCTGGACTGGGAAACCCCCGGTACTCCGGGTTATCACATGTCGACTGTGGGAGCCGAAAAAGGCGTCACCACGGGCCGCTCACGTCGCTGCGGTTGGTTTGACGCCGCCTTGCTCAAACGCAGCGCGCAGGTCAACGGCTTGTCGGGTTTGTGCATTACCAAGCTGGATGTGTTGGATGGCCTGAAGGAATTGCTGCTGTGCACCGGCTACGAGTTGGATGGCGAAACCATCGACATTCTGCCCATGGGTGCTGACGAAATTGCCCGTTGCAAACCCATTTACGAAGTCATTCCCGGCTGGACGGAAACCACGGTGGGCGTGACCGAGATGGACAAACTGCCCGCCACTGCACGCCGTTACCTCGAGCGCATTGCCGAAGTCACGGGGGTGCCGGTGCATGTGGTGTCCACCAGCCCAGACCGGGACCACACCATCTTGTTGCACAACCCCTTTGCAGCCTGAACACGGGCTCTTGGCCCCCAAACACCCACCTCAAACCCTGACTTTTTTGGAGCAGACCCATGTTGACCGAAGACGGCAAGCACCTGTACGTAAGCTACGACGAGTACCACAACCTCATCGAAAAGCTGGCCATCAAGATTCACCAGTCGGGCTGGGAATTTGACAACATCCTTTGCCTGGCCCGTGGCGGCATGCGCCCCGGCGATATCCTTTCGCGTGTTTTTGACAAACCGCTGGCCATCATGTCCACCAGTTCCTACCGGGCTGAGGCGGGCACGGTGCAAGGCCATCTGGACATTGCCCGTTACATCACCACACCCAAGGGCGAAATTGCCGGCAAAGTGCTGTTGGTTGACGACTTGGCCGACACCGGGCACACCCTGCGTGCCGTGGTGGACCAGTTGAAAAACAACTACAAACCCATTACTGAGTTGCGCACCGCCGTGATCTGGACCAAGGGCGTTTCGGCTTTCAAAGCCGATTACTCGGTAGAAGAATTGCCAACCAACCCCTGGATTCACCAACCTTTTGAGCCGTATGACAACATGCGCCCCGAGAAGTTGCTCGAAAAATGGAGCGTTTGAGCGGTTTATATTAGACGCAGCCCAGCGCGATTGACCTCACACAGCCTCCTTTTGGAGGCTGTTTGCATTAGGATGACCCGATGAAAAATGCCGATCTTTCCAAGCTCATGACCGGGTTGATTCACCACCCTTACACCCCTCCTGCGGGTTTTGAGGCCCCTCAGCCCGGGGTGTTCAAGGCCTCCACGGTTTACTTTCCCACCGTGGCCGATATGCGCCAACGCGAATGGAAAGACAAATCGGCCTACACCTACGGTTTGCACGGTACCCCCACCACTTACTTGCTCGAAGAACGCTTGTGTACGCTGGAAGGGGGGTCGCAATGTTTGTTGGTCCCCAGCGGTTTGGCGGCATTGGCAACGGTGGCTTTAGCGCTGCTGCAAAGCGGCGATGAGCTCTTGCTGCCAGACAACGCCTACGGCCCAAACAAAGCGCTGGCTGAAGGCCAATTGCGGGGTTACGGCATCACGCATCAGGTTTATGACCCGATGGACCCCGACGATTTGGCCCGCAAAATCAGCCCCCGCACCCGTTTAGTCTGGTTGGAAGCGCCGGGCTCGGTCAGCATGGAGTTTCCTGATTTGCCTGCAATGGTGCGCATTTGTAAATCACAGGCCGTGTTGTGCGCCCTCGACAACACCTGGGGGGCAGGGCTCGCGTTTAAGCCCTTTGACTTGTTTGGCCATGCCCCAAGTGCCGAACCCGCATTGGCAGTAGACATCAGCGCCCATGCCTTAACCAAGTACCCCAGTGGCGGAGGCGATGTGCTGATGGGCAGCATCATCACCCAAGACCCGGCGCTGCATTTGAAGCTCAAGTTGTGCCACATGCGCTTGGGTCTGGGGGTAGGGGCCAACGACGTAGAGGCTGTGCTGCGCGCTTTGCCCAGCATGGGTTTGCGCTATGTCGCGCAAGACCGCACTGCGCGCACCCTGGCGGCTTGGTGGCAAGCACAGCCGCAGTGTGCGCAACTGCTGCACCCGGCATTTGAGGGCGCGCCAGGTCATGGGCACTGGCAAACCCTTTGCGAAACTCAAACCGGGCAAGGCTTGGCAGCGGGTTTGTTCAGCGTGATGATCGATGCACGCTACCCACAAGCTCAGGTGGATGCGTTTTGTGACGCTTTGAAGCTCTTCAAGATTGGCTACAGCTGGGGTGGGCCGGTCAGTTTGGTGGTGCCCTATGCGCTGGGGGACATGCGTCAAGTCTGGCCCGAACATTTGAAACGCGGCACGCTGGTGCGCTTTTCAACTGGCCTTGAATCCGCTGAAGACCTGATTCTTGACTTGAATCAAGCTCTACACGCCCATTTGCCCTTGCCTTGAACCGCACGCGACCGCTTCAAGCGAATGTCTTGATCTGCGTCAAAGTTGCTGGGTACTTACCTGACTGTTCATCGGGGCTGTTGAGGGCTAATCTGGGCCTCTCATCAAAAGTGGGATGCCCATGAATGACGACCCATCGCCTTCGGTTTTCGGTCAACACACTTCCTTGCCCACCATGGCCACGCCCTATGTGCCGCCGCCACCCGAAGGGCCGTTATCGCGCATGCGGCCGTTGGGCTTTGCAGCGCCTTGGGGTTGGTTGGCAAAGGGCTGGCAAGACATGGTGCACCACCCCGGCATCGCCTTTTTTTACGGTTTGGCCTTCTTCTGCATGGCCCAATTGCTGGCCTTGTTGTTCAAACACAAACCCGAATACACCTTGACCGGGGTCTCGGGTTGTTTGTTGATCGGGCCTTTTCTGGCCATGGGCCTGTACGAGGTCAGTCGCAAAAGAGAACGCCAGCAAGCCCCTGATTTGGCCTCTTCCTTGATGTGCTGGGACCGTCATATCAAAAGCATGGCCCTGTTGGTGTTGGTGCTCATGGTGCTGGAGTTGTTGTGGGGGCGGGCCTCTTTGGTGGTGTTTGCGGTGTTCTTTAACACCGGAATGCCGTCCACCACGGGGGTGGTTGAGGCCGTGTTCAATCCCCAAAACTTTGAATTTTTGTGGGTCTATTTGAGCGTAGGTGGGGTCTTTGCCGGTTTGGTTTATGGCCTGTCAGTGGTCTCCATCCCCATGATCCTAGACCGTGACACCGATGCGATTTCGGCGGTGCTCACCAGCTTGCGCGTGGTGATGAGCCATCCGGGTGTGCTGCTCATGTGGGGTTTTTTGCTCAGTGTGCTGGTGCTGGCCGCCTTGTGGCCATGGGCTTTGGGCATCATCGTGGTAGGCCCCTGGCTAGGCCATGCCAGCTGGCACGCTTACCGGGGCAGTGTCGAATGGGAAGAAGCGCCCTCCGAAGCTGTTACATTGGTCAGCTCAAATTAAAGGAGCCATCTTGGCAACACCCAATTACGGATTCGAAAAGCGCCAGAAAGAATTGGCCAAGAAACGCAAAAAAGAAGACAAGCTCAAGGCCAAGTCAGATCGCAAATCGGGTTTGCTGCCAGAAGATGGTTCAGACCCCGATGCCGAAGAGGGCGACGATGCTTCGCAGTCCCCAATGACAGGCGATGCACCTGATTTACCTACTGCACCAGCTGCGCCGACCTGAACGGGCCTCAAGCCTCGCTTGAAGCCGCGGGTTACACAAGCTATCGCACCAGCTTTTGCACCAGATTTTGTGCCAGCAACAACATGTCCGAAAGGTTGTGACTGGCTGGCGCAATCAAAGGCGCTTGGGCGTAATGCCCAAAGTTTTGCCCTGTAGACGTCTCATAACCCGGATCGTAATGGCCTGACAACAGCTCGGTGACCACTTCGCGCATCTGACCCTTTTCAAACATTTCTTGCCAGCTTTGCACCACGGCTTTGCCCCGCAGAGCCGAAAGGCGTTCTAGGCGGTCGGCAAACAGGGCGCGGTCTTGGGTAAAAAAGGCATAGTCTTCCAGCAGCAAATCCACCCGGTTTTCCAGCGATAAATCTACCCGCAGGCAAGGGCTGGCCCGCATGGCCACCATCAACTCGGCGGGCACCGCCAGATTGCCGACCTTTTTACTCTCGGCTTCCACAAAGACCGGTTGGTCTGCTCGGAACTTGCGCAGCGCATTCCAAACTTGCGTGTCAAACGCCTTTTGAGTGGGTTGCGGGGTGCCCGGAATCAGGCCCAACACTGAACTGCGGTGGCAGGCAATGGCCTCCAGATCCAAAACCTGGGCACCGCTTTGGGCCAAGGCTTGCAACAAACGCGTCTTGCCCGAACCCGTGGGGCCACACAGCACCTGAAATTGCAAACGCTGGGCTTGGCGGGGCGTGTCTTCCATCACCTCTTTTCTGAAGGCCTTGTAACCGCCCTCAATCAAGTGCACCTTGAAGCCGATCTGCCCGAGGATCAGTGCCAGCGAGTTGCTGCGCTTGCCGCCGCGCCAGCAATACACCAGAGGTTGCCAGTTTCTGGGCTTGTCCATGACCTGCGTTTCGATGTGCCGGGCGATGTTTTTGGCCACCAGAGCGGCGCCTACTTTTTGGGCCTCAAAGGGGCTGACTTGCTTGTAAAGGGTGCCAACCTTGATGCGCTCTTCGTTGTTGAGCGATGGCCAGCTTAAAGCGCCGGGCAGGTGGTCTTCGGCATGTTCGCCCTCGGAACGCGCATCCAGAATGGCGTCAAACTGGTCCAGTTTGGCCATGGCCTCGGCAGCCGGAATCAGGTGAACGCTCATTTCAGTTGTTTCTTCAAAGTGGGCCAAACATTGGCCAACATGCGCGGCTGCGCAGCTTCATTGGGGTGAATACGGTCAGGCTGGAACCATTTAAGGGGTTCGGGGTCATCGCCAATGCCTTGCAAAAAGAAGGGCACCAGCGCTGTTTTTTGGGTTTTGGCCACATTGGCAAAGGCCGCTTCAAACTGGCGCGCCATATCGGGGCCGTAGTTTGGCGGCATTTGCATGCCCAGCAGCAGCACTTGCGCACCCGCTGCTTGGGCAGCACGCGCCATGTTCAGCAAGTTGTCTTCGGTCATCTTGAGGGGCAAACCGCGCAAAGCATCGTTGCCGCCCAACTCGATGATCACATGGCTGGGTTGGTGTTTTGTAAGCAAAGCCGCCAGACGCGAGCGGCCGCCCGAGGTGGTGTCGCCGCTGATGCTGGCATTGACCACTTCAAAACCCAAGTTTTCTTGGGCCAGTTTTTTTTGCAACAAGGCCACCCAGCCAGATCCACGAGTCAAACCATATTCCGCGCTGAGCGAGTCGCCCACCACCAAAATTCGCTTGGCCGGATTGGCCGCCAAAGGCCTTACAAAGCCCCAGCTGGCAAGGGCCAGCAGGCTCCAGTTAAAGTCACGTCGTCTTAACAAAGGTTTGTGCATGCCTGAATCCATCATTGCCGTGCGTGGCGTATCGAAAAGTGTGCAAGATGCCAGCGGCAAGCTGGACATTTTGCGCGATATCGATTTCTCTTTGAACGCTGGCGAAACGGCCTCTATTGTCGGTGCATCCGGTTCCGGAAAAAGCACCCTCCTGGCCATTTTGGCCGGATTGGACACCCCCAGCACGGGGCAGGTGGTGTTGGCCGGGCAATCGCTGTTTGATTTGTCTGAGGACGAACGCGCCGCCTTGCGTGCCCGGCATGTCGGATTTGTGTTTCAAAGCTTCCAGCTCATGCCCAACCTCACGGCACTGGAAAACGTCATGTTGCCACTGGAGTTGGCCGATCGGCCCGATGCCCGCAGCACAGCTCTGGCCATGTTGCAGCGTGTCGGATTGGGTGAACGCCTGAAGCATTTGCCCAAAGTGCTTTCTGGCGGAGAGCAGCAACGTGTGGCATTGGCCCGTGCCTTTGTGGTGCAACCCGATGTGCTGCTGGCCGATGAACCCACGGGCAGCCTGGACCACGCCACGGGCGAGGCCATCATGGACCTGATGTTTGCGCTCAACCGCGAGCAAGGCACCACGTTGTTGTTGGTCACCCACGACCGCCAGTTGGCCGCCCGCTGCGAGCGCAGCCTGGTGATTCAAGCCGGTCGTTTGTCCGAAGTCACGGCCCTTAAAGTTTGAAAACAACGGTTGTTGCGCCAATAGACCAAGCTTGGACGCCTGTTACCGCCATTTGGACCAACGATAATCCAGTCCATGTCATCCCATAAAGTGTTGTTCGGCTTTCATGCCGTGGGCGTTCGCCTCAAGATCGCCCCCCAATCCGTTGTTGAAATCCACTACGAGGTCACGCGCCGCGATGCCCGCATGCGGCAGTTCATCGACAAAGCCCGTGATTCGGGCATGCGCCTGATTGAATCCGATGGTTTGCGCTTGGCCAAACTGGCTGGGGGTCATGGTCATCAGGGTGTGGTGGCCATGGTGGCCCCGATTCCCCAAATTCACTCGCTGGACGATTTGCTCGACAGCGTGGAAGGGCCACCGCTGTTGTTGGTGCTTGACGGGGTGACCGATCCGCACAACCTAGGCGCTTGCCTGCGGGTGGCTGATGGGGCAGGGGCCCACGCCGTGATTGCCCCCAAAGACCACGCGGCGGGCATCAACGCCACCGTGGCCAAGGTGGCCAGCGGTGCCGCTGAAACCATGCCGTATTTCATGGTCACCAATTTGGCGCGCACCTTGGGCGAACTTAAAGAACGCAGTATTTGGGTGGTTGGCACCAGCGACGATGCGCCCCGCAACGTTTACCAAGCCGATTTGAAAGTGCCCACGGCCTTGGTTTTGGGGGCCGAGGGGGCCGGTATGCGGCAACTCACTCGCAAAAACTGCGATGAACTGGTCAGCATTCCGATGCGGGGTGCGGTAGAGAGCCTGAACGTCTCGGTGGCCAGCGGCGTTTGCCTGTACGAAGCTTTGCGTCAAAGGACCCTGTCATGAAACCCTACAAAAACATTATTTTGTTAGCCGCAACGATTTCACTGGGTCTGCTGGGGGCGTGTACCCAAGAGCAACAAAACAAGATCAGCCGGGATATCCAAAACTGGACCGGCACCAACGGCGTCATGGAGGTCTATGCCGGCGACAAGGTGGTGCGTCGTTTTCTGAAGGTAGACAAAGTCAGCACGGCCTTGGGTACCGATGACGGCAAGCCGCGCGCTTACCGCTTTGGTTATGGCGTGCTGGACGAAAACCTGAACATGATCGCGGACCCGGGCGAGAAAAAAGTCTATTTTG
>Ga0255128_1000210_pt1 | contig 25292 bp, 27 predicted proteins | sample Law_Miss_RepC_8d_FD_188562 | JGI IMG/M metagenome (GOLD analysis project Ga0255128, IMG submission 188562) | Freshwater microbial communities from St. Lawrence River, New York, United States - Law_Miss_RepC_8d | ecosystem: Environmental > Aquatic > Freshwater > River | place: USA: New York... | reverse complement strand
AACTGAGGCAGCCGCGCAAGCGCACTCAAATGGCGTTGCGTCAGGCGAGGGTTCAACGAGCAAGCAAGCTCAAGTGATTGCCTTGCTCAGGTCGGGCGCCGGGGCCTCAATGGCTCAGTTGATCGAGGTGACCGGGTGGGTTCCGCACACCGTGCGCGCCATGATCAGCACTGCATTGCGCAGGCGGCTTGGCCTGAATGTTGAGCTGAAAGTCGAAAACGGTGTACGCGTCTACCGGATTGTGGGAGTGGCTGGCCAATGACGGAGCTGGAAGTTATCCGGGCGGCCAGACGGGATCTCCTCGTGACCCGGTGGCAGGCGTGCTTTAACGTCAATCCACCACCCCGGGTTCACACCGAGCTCTTGCGCCGCGTTTTGGCCTGGCATGTCCAAGTCGAGGCCACCGGTCAGAAGGTGACCCTGCATCGTCCTAGCTCGGCATCGGTAGATCGGACAAGGTCGCTACTTACGCCAGGCACTCGGTTGTTGCGGGAGTGGCGAGGCATTACCCATGAGGTTTCCGTCGGCCCTGATGGGTTCGACTACGCAGGGAAGACCTACAAGAGCCTCTCTGCCATCGCTCGAGCCATTACCGGTACACCATGGTCGGGTCCCGCGTTCTTTGGGATCAAGCGCTGATGGCGGCCAAAAAGTCAGGGGGTCTTTCTGCTCCCCATGTCGATCCCTCGCTGGCCTGCGCGATTTACACCCGCAAGTCTTCGGAGGAGGGCCTGGAGCAGGACTTCAACTCCTTGCATGCCCAGCGTGAGGCGTGTGAGGCATTCGTGCTGAGCCAGAAAAGCCTTGGCTGGACCCTCATCCCGACTGCCTACGACGACGGGGGATTTTCTGGTGGCAACGTCGATCGACCTGCTCTCAGACGCCTCATTGCCGACATCGAGGGGGGCAAGGTCAAGGTGATCGTGGTCTACAAGGTCGATCGCTTGACCCGGTCGCTGGCTGACTTCGCCAAGCTGGTGGACCTGTTCGATGCCAAGGGCGTCTCCTTCGTCTCGGTGACCCAACAGTTCAACACCACCACCTCCATGGGGCGCCTGACGCTCAACGTCTTGCTGTCCTTCGCTCAGTTCGAGCGCGAGGTGACCGGTGAGCGCATCCGCGACAAGATCGCCGCCTCCAAGAGAAAAGGCTTGTGGATGGGGGGAGTGCCACCGGTCGGCTACCTGGCCAAGGGACGCACGCTCGAACCCGAGGAGCCCCATGCAAGTCGAGTACGGGAGATCTACGGCTTGTATCTCAAGCTCAATTGTGTGCGCTTGGTCGCGGCAGAACTGAAGGCACGGGGATGGTTGACGCCAGAGCGTGAAAACAAGCGAAAGGGGTTCGGTGGGAACCGGGCTTTCAGCCGCGGGCACCTCTACCGGATCTTAGGTAACCCGATCTATGCGGGCATGGTCGGCCACAAGGGCGAGAACTTTCCCGGGATGCATCCGGCCATCGTCGAGATGGATCTCTGGACGCAGGTCCAGCAGCGGCTGGAGGTCAATCGACAAGGTCACAAGACCCAGGTCAAGGCGAAGAATCCCAGCCCATTGAGCGGCAAGCTGTTTGATGAAACGGGTCGCCGGCTAATCCCATCCCACACGCGAAAGGCCAACAAGCGGTACCGTTACTACGTGACACCGACAGACGACCCAGGGGAGCCTATCCGACTACCTGCGGATGATCTGGAACAGCTCATCGTCCAGGCCATCGTGAATTGGTCTTCAAACGACAAGGAGGTACTGAATGCCGTGGGATGGAAGGACGCCAAGAGGGCGGCCAATGCCCTGAATGAGGCGAAGCAGCTAGCCACGGTCTTGCAGCATAAGCCGAAGACAGAACTTGCTTCCCGAGTTGCTCGGGTCGAGGTAACGCCCAGCCTGGTCAGGATTTGGCTTGATCTGGCGAGTTTCTGGTTGTGTAAGGACGGCACGGGACCGAAAGAAGCCATCATTGAGGTGGCGGCCGAGCGAAAGCGAAGCGGCATGGCTGTGCGGCTAGTCATTGGTGACCAGCGCCCCGGCAAGTTCCAGATACGCCCACCCGATCCAACCTTGGTTTCCTTGATGACCAAAGGCAAGGCCTGGTTGCAGCAGTTCACTCAGGGTGGGCAGGCGATCGAGACCATCGCCGAGCGCGAAAGGCTCAGCTCCCGATATGTAAACCGGGTGATCAACGTCGCGCTGCTGGCGCCTGACATCGTGCAGGCGATCGAGCAGGGAGACCATCCGGAGGATCTGAACGTGACCAAGCTAATCACGGCAGTGCCATTTCCGGTGGACTGGGATAAGCAGCGAAAGTTATTGGGGATCGGATGAGGGCGGGAGGCAGCCGCAAGTAAGAGGTGGCGTGAAGATCTGAGTGGCCACACCGTACTGGGTACGGCCCACCTTCCACTCGCGTAGCGAAATGCTCAGAGGGGTGACGAAGCCTCTGCGACGGACAATGTGGGCGGTTCAAGCGCCGCCTTTAATGCCCTTATCTTGTTGTTCTCCCTCTGTGCGTGATAGATCATTGCTACCGGAGCGCTAGCAAGCGGAGGTGACGTTCGGAGCCCTGCGACTAGTGACGCAGGCATGTTGCTTAATGTCTCGCTAGGAGCGAACCCCAGGCCGATACCGTGCGCCACCATAGCCATGCTTGTTATGGGGCTATTCACCTCAACGACTGGTGTAGGGGGAACAAGCCCGGCGCGTCGGAACGCCCAATCAATCTCCTTGCGCAACATTGTGGTGGGTCCTGGTAGTACCCACTTCTCCGGAATCAAGTCTGCTAAGGGAATCGGACGGGTAGAGCGGGCGAAGCGGTGATCCATTGGCGCTACAAGTTCATACTTCGATTCGTACAGCTTCTCCAGCTTTAGCGGTATCTGAACCGCCTCCATGTGCTGTGGTGAGTAGTTAGTCACCAGCGCGTCGACCTCACCGGCCTGTAGTGCATGAAAGAGTTCGGGAACAGCGCGTTCGAGCAACACCACATCGACAGGCGGCTTTGATGCGGTCAGCCGGTGGATCACCGTTGGCAAGAGTCCATGTGCAACTGGTTGAGGTGCTCCTATGCGAATCACCGCAGCAGTATTCGTGCCGAGCCTTATTTCTTGAGGCACACGTGTCAACTCCTCAAGAATGTATCGCGCACTACGTGTCGCTGCGATGCCGTGTCCCGTCGGTGTCAAGCCACGTGCCGTTCGCTCAAAGAGCTTGACCTCGAAAACGCTCTCGATCTCCTCCAGCATTCGGCTTAACGCCGGTTGCGTCACATGCATTTCCTGCGCAGCAGCTCGAAGGCTCCGTTCGCGCTCAAGCACCTCTAGCAACTGGAAATGCCGAAAACGCAAGCGAGAGGCAAGGTGGTCTACGGCGCTGTCCATGGCGATAACTCCTTGTATTCACTCGATCAGTACATATTATTTTACATGATCAGGGAGTGGTCTTAAAGTCTGTAGTCGCTATCTCGCATCAAATGAAACACAAGGAAATTCAGGATGACAGCAGAAGTTCTTCCGTCTGTACAGATGCCCAAGTTTTTGGCGCAGGGGGCGCCGAGTATCAAAGCAGCCTTTGATACCTACAACAGTCGGGCAAAAGCCGATGCATTCGAGTCTCTGGGCCCTAAGCTATCTACGTTAATTAGTGTTGTGATTAGTTTGGTCATGTCGAGTAAACCGCTCACACTAGTCCATCTTGAGGCAGCTAAAAGTTTGGTAACCGAGGCCGAAATTGCGGAGGCGGTGATGGCTGCTGCCGCGTTGCGTGCGGGAGGAGCTATCGGATATGGGCGACTTGCCTTCAAACTCATTGAAAATCGGCAAAGCGGCGAGCCTGAAGAGGATCTCACCCAGATACAGCGGGATCGTCAGTACATGACACAACTGCGCAAGGCCAACCCAGGGTCATTCGATTGCCTGCATAGATTTATGGAGTCGCTGCATAAGCCGCACTTGGTGATTCCTGCTAAGCACTACGAACTGATGGCTGTGGCTGGGGCTACGATTACTCAGTGCGTGTACTGCTTGGAAAAGCATGTCAACGATGCAAAAAAAGCCGGCGCAAGCGATCGCGAAATCGCAGACGTTGTCCACATGGCGGTGGTTTTGCGCGCTGAGAGCGTTATTGGAGAAGTAGCGTCCGATGCATGTATGCCAGAGTTTTCTGGCTAATTTGCGATGATTTCTTAGCGCCTGAATCTCGATTGCATGGATTTTTTAAGGAATTCGAGAATGAAATATGCACTAATGAAGCTCTTGGGCATGGTTTTACTGATGTTCTGCGCAGGGACAGCGGTGGCATTCCCGACGAAGCCAATTATCCTGGTCATCCCCGGACCGGCAGGAGGGACTGCAGACGTAATGATGCGGCTCATTACGGAGCCGTTCGCGAAGACGCTTGGCCAGCCGGTCATCCTTGAGTTCAAGCCAGGCGCAAGCGGTGTCATCGCGGCGAACATCGTTTCCAAGGCGCCTGCAGATGGGCATAGGTTACTGTTCGTATACACCAGCCATGCGATCAATCCATGGCTGCAAAGAAGTCTTCCGTACGACAGCGTCAAGGACTTCGCGCCAGTGGCGCAGCTTGGTGAAATGCCGTTGCTGTTGGCTGTGCCCGCAACCGGACACAAGGACGTCACCGAACTGATAGCGGATGCGCGTGCTAATCCGGGGAAGCTCAGTTTCGCGGCGCCAACTCCCAATAGCGCATCTCACCTCGCGAGCGAAATGTTCTCGCAAATGACTGGCGGTAATCTTCTTATGGTGCCTTATACGGGCACCGCGCCTGCTACGGTTGATCTTGCGGAGGGTAGGGTGTCAATGATGTTGGACACTCACCTAGGGCTGGCGCCGCTTGTTCAAGCCAAGAAGATAAGGATTCTTGGGGTTGCAAGCGAGCGGTCCTCATTGGCGTTCCCTGAGTTGGAGCCAATCGGACGCCAATTGCCTGGTTTCAAGAGTTCGGCATGGTTCGGTGTGCTTGCGCCAGCCGGTACGCCAAGCCACATCTTGGCTAAGTTGAACATTGCATTCAATGCAAGTTTGAAGGATCCGGCAATTCGAGATCGATTGATTGCTCGTGGTTTCGAGCCTCGCCCAAGCACGATCCTAGAGTGGCAGAACTTTCTAGCGCGTGAGAACTCGCGATGGGGTGATTTAATTCGAAAAACGCGCACTGAAACAAAAGCAAAGCGTTGAGCTGCCAATTGATTGTGGAGACTGCGGTGTACCTTGGTGGCGCTGTCTGATGAATGCGTGCGAAATCGGTTTCGCAGTTGCTATGAAGGTTGAGGTGGGTATCTCAAATCATGCAGGTGCGGACAAAAGAAGGACTGGTATTAATTTTTGGAGACGATAGTGATTGATGGTCTGACGATGGGAAATGTGGTTCGTAGATCTGCTGAGCAGTATCCAGAACGAGTAGCAATGATTTTCCGTGAGGAGCGTGTTACATACGGGGAGTACAATTCTCGAGTCAATCGATGTGCCAATGCGCTTCAAGGACTCGGCTTGAGGAAGGGGGATCACTTTTCGGTGCTCGGCCGTAATTCAATTCAGTATCTGGAGATGTGCCACGCATCGGCTAAGGTGGGGACGGTGTTTGGGCCGCTTAATTGGCGTCTTGCCCCGCAAGAGCTCGCTTTTATTGTGAATGACGCCGATAACCGTGTGCTAATGATCGAAGCTGGTTTGCAGGACCTGGTCAGTAGATTCGCTCACGAGCTGAAGGATGTCCAGCTGGTGGTCTACGGCGGAAAGCCGACGTTGGAAGGGGCGATGGATTACGAGAGCTTGGTGGCATCCGCTAGCGGCGAGGAGCCACAAGTCGAAGTGGAGGGTGCTGATGAGGCGCTGATTATGTACACCTCTGGCACCACAGGACTGCCGAAGGGTGCCGTACTAACACATGCCAACATCTGCTGGGACTCGCTGGCTGCGCTCACTTACGTACCTCCGCAACAGAACGATTGCTTTCTGCTTTCGATGCCTATGAGTCACGTCAGCGGTTTGCATACGCAGACAACGACGTTTATAGCGCGGGGTCTTCCAATGGTGATCATGGATCAGTGGGAGCCTGAAGAAGCCTGTCGCCTGATCGAGCGTTATCGCGTCACGATAGCCTACATCCTTGTTACGCCATTGCTGCAGTTGCTCAGCTCTGAGTCACGGCGCAAGTACGACCTTACTTCGCTGCGCAGATTGATGACTGCGGCGGCCAAGTACACGCCAGAATTCACGATCCGGGCACTACAAGAGTTGGGCGTTGAAAGCGTCTACTTCATGTACGGTTTGACCGAAGCTGCTCCCATTGTTACGACCACTGAATTCACGGTGCAGATGATCGCCAAACCCAACACCTTGGGACAACCGGTTTGGTACAACGACGTACGTGTGGTTGATGACGACGATTGCCCGCTGCCTAGAGGACAGATTGGCGAAATAATTGTGCGTGGCCCAAATGTATTTAAGGGCTATCACAAGCGACCAGAAGCGAACGCGCTAGTCCTCAAGGGCGGTTGGTTGCACACGGGCGACCTTGGTTACCTTGACGAAGACAACATGCTCTTCTTCGTCGACCGCAAGAAGGACATGATCAAAAGCGGTGGCGAGAACGTCTACTCACTCGAGGTCGAACTCGTCCTACAGAAGACTGTTCCCGAGTTTATGGAGGTCGTCGTCGTCGGTGTTCCCGATCCCAAGTGGGGGGAGGCAGTCACCGCTTTTGGCGTGCTAAAGCCGGGTGCTCAGATAACGGAGGCAGAGGTGATCAGCCGTAGCCGCCAACTGCTTGGCGGCTACAAGCTGCCCAAGCGCGTGGTGTTCCGAGCGGAACTACCCAAGAACGTTTCGGGCAAGGTGCTTAAACGTAAGTTGCGCGACGAGTTTACCTCCAACTGAACGAAGGAAGCAACCATGTACAAGCATCTGACGGTTCTGCAGGAGGGACCGGTAGGCGAACTTCGCCTTTGTCGACCTGAAGTGCGCAACGCATTTAACCGAGCCCTGATCCAGGAAATTGAGGAAGCGGTCCGCGCGTTTAATAATCAACCTCGGGTGAAAGTGGTCATTGTGTCCGGCGAGGGCATGTCTTTCTGCGCCGGATTCGATCTGAAGCAGTTCTCAAAACTGTCCGATCCATCCGATGTCAGGGCCACCGTAGATGCGGGGCGCCGTATGGCGCAGGCCGTGGCAGGAATGCGTGCTATCACGGTAGCGGCCGTGCAGGGCCATTGTGTCGGCGGTGGTGTTGTCCTGATGATGGCCTGTGACTTCAGGCTGGCTGCAGAGTCGGCCAGCTTCAACCTGCCGGAGACCGATATCGGCATCCCTCTGGCGTGGGGCGGGGTCCCCGCCCTCGTGCGGGAGATGGGGCCGCTGTTTACGGCGGACTTCATCCTCACTTGTAGGTCGGTTACTGCACGTGAAGCATTGCAGAGGGGCATGGTCAACGAAGTCATGCCTGATGGCAACCTTCGAGGAGACGCTCAAGCGCTGGCCCAGCGTATCTCTAGGCACTCTCCCTTGGTGCTGGAAACCACCAAATCTCAGCTGCTTGCCAGCAAACAAGCCCTTTGCCCTGACTCCCACACATTCAACGACGCCCACGTCCTTCACTCAGCGCTGCTCGACTCCGCCTCGCAACAATCGCGCGCCCGATATCTAGAAGCGCGGCAAAAGACTGCGCGTTCCTAGCGCGGTTGTTTTTCCTGAAGTCACGAGGAAACATTCGATGAAAAACATCCGCATCTTGTTTGAAGCTATGGTCATTTCGGGAGCCGGAGCAGCGTTCGCACAAGACGTCAAGCTGAAGGTCGCGGACTGGTTGCCGGTGTCCCATTACACCTATGCCGAGGGCGGCAAGGCATTCATGGACAAGGCGACTGAGTTGTCCAAGGGGCGCATCCAGTTCCAGCATTTTCCGGCGGAGCAACTGGGGAAGGCCAAGGATGTTGTCACGCTCGCTCAGTCGGGTGTGGCGGATATCGTCAACATCGCCCCCGCCTACATCACCGAGAAGTTTCCACTGTCAGGAGTGATAGAGCTGCCAGGAATTTATGAAGGAGCTTGTCGCGGTAGTCGCGCCTTGACAGCACTCGTCAAGCCCGGGGGTGTGCTGGACCAGAAAGAGTACAAACCAAACGGTGTTCGCGTGCTATTCGTCGGGGTACTAGGCGCGTATCGCGTCCTGACAGCTAAGAAGCCGCTGAACACGGCGGCAGACCTGAACGGTCTGAAATTGCGCACGGCCGGCGGCCCTATGGACCAAGCCGCCGCCCTGCTGGGAGCCAACTCGATACGCTTGCCCGGCCCCGATGTGCTGCCGTCGCTGTCACGCGGCACGCTGGACGGCGTGTTCTGGCCTTTGCAGAGTGTGAAGCCCTGGGGGTTGGAAGGTGCTCTGAAGCACATGGCCCTCAATCTGAGCGTCGGCAGCTTTAGCATGGTCTATGCAATCAGCGATCGCTCTTGGCAGAAGCTGCCTGGCGATTTACAGATGGTGCTGCAGGAGGCCGGCGAGTATGCGACCAAGGCCCATTGCGAGTATGTAGACAAGACCGAGTCAAAGACGATCGAGGAGTTGAAGTCTCTTGGAATAGCGGCCTCACACCTGCCTGACGTGGACGTGCAGAAGATTCAGCTTGGCTATAGCAAGATCTATGCCGATTGGGTGGTCGCCTTGAACAAGCGTGGAAAGTCTGGCGCCACAGTACTGGATGAGTTCCAGAAGGCACTGGTCTCGAAGTGATGTCAGGGAAGCACACTTCATGAATGGCCTCCGAAGGATGCTCGTCTGTTGCGAGAACGTACTGGCCATCATGGCTGGTACCTTGCTTGTGCTGATGATGGTCATCACGAGCTTGGACGTGGTAATGCGTTACGTTTTCCATTCACCCCTGTCTTGGGGCTTTGACTTGGTGACCCACTACTTTTTAGTGGCCGCTTTCTTCTTTTCCTTTTCGATCGCGCTGAGAGAGGGCGGTCATGTGGCCGTGGACTACTTCGTAAGCCGATTTCCGGGCGGTTTTCGGCGTAGCGCCATCGCGCTTGCCTGGGGAGGTTGCGGTGTGCTGGCAACGGTGGTTTCTATCACGTCGGTAATCGAAGCCGCCCATGCACTGAGCGCAAATGAGGTGGTGGCGGGCATCATTCCTTGGCCTGTTTGGGTGCAGAAGGCCATCGTGGCACTGGGTATGGTCCCTCTAGGACTTCGGCTCTTGCTAATTTCGACAGGGGCTACGCCCTCACCGTCGACTGATGAAGAGTTCCCCGGGGCTTTCCATTAAAGCTACTAAGCAATGACATGACACTTCTCGTCCCCCTAGCTCTACTGGGCCTACTGCTGGCAATGGGCTTGCCTGTTGCTCTCTCATTGCTCCTAGCCGGCTCATGCGGACTATTGCTGGTCGGAGGCACAGACCTGGTCATCGGTGTACTGGGCTCTGCGCCCGCGTCGTCGCTGGGCAACTATGAGTTGCTCACCATCCCGATGTTTCTGCTAATGGCCGAATTCATGATCGCCAGTGGCGTGGCATCTCAACTTTTTGGGGCGATAGCCAATTGGACTGGCCGAGTCCCCGGAGGTCTGGGCGTCGCCACCGCCGTCGCTGGCGCCGCGTTTGGAGCCATCTCGGGATCGAGCACAGCCGCAGCAGCGACTCTGTCGAACACCAGCATACCAGTCATGATGAAGCAGGGTTACAAGCCAGATTTCGCAGCAGGCATCGTGTCCATCTCCGGCACGCTGGCGATGATCATTCCGCCTAGCATTGCCATCATTTTTTACGGGCTACTTAGCGGAGCCAATATTGGTAAGCTGCTGATCGCAGGTCTCGTTCCGGGCGCGCTCGTCACGTTGGCCATCATGCTGACGATCTGGGTACTAATCATGCGTGACCCAGCGTTGGCACCAGCGGCATCGAGGACACCTTGGCTGCTGAAGGTGCGTTCACTTAGCGTGGCAGGTCCATTTTTCCTTCTCTTAGGATTGGTCACCGGTGCTATCTATACCGGAGTAGCCACGCCGGTTGAGGCTTCGGCCCTGGGAGCCCTAGGCGCTATGCTTCTGGCTCTGTCCTATGGGCGCCTGAAATTCGTGACCCTCAAGACCGCAGTACTTAACACCTGCATCACGAGCGCGATGATCAGTTTAATAGTCGTCTGCGCACAGGTGTTTGGCTATTTCCTGACCATGACTGGTGCCACGCAGAATTTGGTGGACTGGGTGAGCTCTCTGGACGTGTCGCGCTATGCAGTACTTGCCTTCTTGGTTGTGCTGTACTTGGTGCTCGGCTTCTTCTTGGATCAATTGTCCATTCTCATCCTGACTGTGCCAGTCGTGCTGCCAGTCGTGACGAAGCTGGGCTTTGACCCGATCTGGTTCGGCATGATTGTCATCCTGCTCGCAGAGGTAGGCATGGTGACTCCACCTGTGGGCATGAACGTGTTCGTGGTATCACGAACTGCCGGACTGCCCGTGGAAAAAGTCTTCAGAGGCGTGTTTCCCCATGTCATAGCACACCTCATTCTCATTTGCCTGCTAATCATCTTTCCGAGCATCGTGCTTTGGCTCCCTAACAAAATGGGGTAATGCTGTAGGCTTGGATGAAGGTGATGACACCGGAGTCGTCGCGTGCAACGGGTCGGTATCGCGGCGTGGAGCGGGCGATGCCGCTGGTCTGGCAAGCAAGTCGCTCGCTCATGCCGTGCTCGGCCGCGAGGGCCTGCACACCCTGAATCGCCCCGGGTTTGAACTGACCCCCAGAAGTTGGACGGCCACTATGCCGCCGGTCAGACGGTGCTTCTCAGCCGGTATTGCACTGGACTGAGTCCCTGCAACCCGAGCTTGATGCGCTCGTGGTTGGCGGTAGCTGTCGCGGGAGAGCCCCACAAGACGGCACGCTCGGCGTTCGGACAAATGGTGCTCGCTCACCATGCGCCTAACCGCCTCGCGCCTGGCCTGTGGGGCTAGCGCTTTACCCCCAGAACGCTCTTGAGGGCGTGCATGTCCAGATGGGCCTCGGCCAGCAGTCGTTTGAGCTTGGCGTTCTCGGATTCGAGCTCGCGCAGACGCTGAGCTTCAGAGACCTGCATGCCGCCGAACTTGGCGCGCCACTTGTAAAACGTCGCGTCGCTGAAGCCGCCGTTGCGGCACAGCTCCTTGATCGGCATGCCCGCTTCGGCCTGCCGCAGGAACCCAATGATCTGTTCCTTGCTGAATCTGCTCTTCTTCATGTCCGTCATTCTCCTGGTGGTTGACGGACTTCACTAACTTCAGACTGGTACGGCTGGTGGGGGGCAGGTCAAGCAAAGCCGCCTTTCCCGACTACCCACTTGAGACTGGCTCCCGGCGCTCGCCATGGATGGCATAGACGTCCACTTTCGTACGACTTAGTTGAAAAACTTTTTGCGGTCGTGGCGAGTCTTTGGGGGTCAAAGCGGCGACCTCCCAAACCGCGCAAGATCGACAATCGCATGTCGCATGATCAGACGATCTCCGAAAGCAGAGCTGCAGGCGCACCAGTAAGTTTCAAAGGAATCGTCCTAATGCAGACGTCCGGGTAGAGAGCTTTTCGCGCGCGTCGACTACCAGGCCCTCATGCGGAAGAGTCGGCCCTCATCGCCCTCATCGTGAAGGGTCAGCACGATCTCGTCTTGGCCAAACACGGGCACCTCTGCCTCTACGCGAGGTGGCATATCGGAGTCGATCAGCGTGATGACCGACTGCACGCCGAGCTCAGCGTACTCACGGATCACTTTGAGAAGGTTGACCTTCTTGCGGTCGTCCAGTGACTCGAACACACCGTCGTGATAAACGAAGTGAGGGAATCTATCCTGAATATGGGCACGTAGCACCGCTAGATCAAAGGCTATGCACAGCAGTTTCCGATAGGTATGCCCCAGATCGGCACTTGTGGTCTTGCCCTTGTCGTCGAGAATCTCGGCCCGAAACTCAAGGTGGCCATTCGCGTTCGGAGAGACGCTGAGCAATGCTTTGTGGGCCAGGACTTCTTCGACGATCTCGCTGAAGTACACGCGAATCACTGAAAAAAGACTGGCTTGATCCGTATTCTGGGATTCAACGTCTGCCTCAATCTGCGACTGTAGATGCACACAGGCCTCTGTCAGCGCACGAATCTCCGCACGCAGCTCCTGCAATCGGCGCAAGAAGCCCTGCTGCTTCTCAAGAGTCCCAATGTCAGCGCGCAGCGTCACGAGGTCGTCAGTGACTTGCTTGTACTTTGTGAACACGTCGGTGCTGCTCAGGAAACTTAGCGCATCCGACCGACGTTTACCGAGATTATCAAGCTCATCTGCTATTACCCTCAGTTCCGCCTCGATCTCAGCGCGCTCTTCTTGCAGATATCCACGCCGCTCGTCCGTTATGGCACGGTTGAAGGCGATAAGCTGGCTGAAGTCCTTCTTGATCTGTCCGGAAAACAGAATGCCTACTTCGTTAAACAGCTTCTCCGCCTGATCAGGCTCGAAAAGAATTTGGTCTTCCTCCAGTGACGCGATGATCTTGCGCCGGGCCTGGTTGAGCGAATAGCGACGCGCGTTCAACTCAGCAACGCGTGCGTTGATCACCTCGACGAGCTTCTCAGTCTGAGCTTTATCTTGGTCTCGGAAGTCGAAAGCGTCAAGAAGTTGCTGCTTCTTGTCAGCCTCCTTCTGCTTCAACAGAAGGATGCCCTCGATCTTGCTTAGGCCATCGACCGACCCGCCCAGTTCGGCCTGTACGGTTTGCGCGATGGCCTTCTTATCTTCCAGCTCTTCGAGCTTCGAGTAATGCTCCTCTATCAGCGTGTGGTCGAAGCCAAGAATGTGTGCGACGTACGGCTTCCAGTCCTTGTGCTTCCCAATTGCGAACCGCCGTAGTTGAAACACGTCCTGATAGTCGTCCTGGCCCCGCAGCTGGTAGCCGAGCCCCTTGCGGAAGTCCCACGGTGACACGGCACGCCAGTCAAGGAGGCTATCAAGCATCTCTCGGGCACGGTCAAACGACAGATTGAAGTGATCCCAGTCGGCTTCTGCTAGCTCCGTGAAGTCCTGATGTGCTGACTCGTGCTTCTTGAAGCTTATCTTCGTGTGCTCGCTCACACCTCGCCGGACGGTAAGGTAGGTCGCGTCCGCGAGTCCAACCTCTAGGAAGAATACGAATTCCTTGAAGGTGTCTTCCTGCTTGAAGAGGAAGAAATTCTTGTCACGCCCGGCCAAGAAGCAGAAGTCGATCATGCGTCCCAGCGTGGTCTTGCCGAGGTTGTGCGTGTCCTTGTCTTTGTTCTTTGGCAGCCTGATCTCTGCAAGGACCACGTTTAGGCCCGCACGGAACTCGATCGGCCCGAAAAGATCGGGCCTGTTGCTGTAGAGCCTAGATAGCTTCATTTGGCCCCACGTATTCGATAGCGTCGGTTTTGGGCCGGTACTCGATCAGTCCAAGCAGGAACAGGAAGTTGAGAGCGGGCAGGAAAAGAACATCGCCGCCTGTGACAGCCCTTATGGCGAAGGCGCGCAAGTCGCCGTAGCGATCAAAGCGGCGCTTGCGCAAATGCTTCAGCAACAGGAGGGCTACGTTCACGACTGTGCGATCAGGGTGGGAGTGCTTAGTGGGTCGTAGCATCTTCGCCTTCCCCAATGTCACAGTTCCAATACATGTAGAAGAGCATAACGCGCGTCAAGCTTTTGTTAGCCCGCAGCAGCGGATCTCGCTCCACGAGCAAGCGCGCGAGATGGTTCATCACCTCGTCAAATGTCTGATAGTCCTTCCGCTTGGCGATGATGCTGAGCTGAAACTCTTCAACGATGGACTCATACAAACCTAAAAGGCCTTCGTTCTCAGGTGCCGCAAGGAAGGCCTTAACTTGGGCCGTGTCCTTTAGATATCGCCGTCGAAGCTCCTTCGCGTACTCCGGCGTCATCTTGTTGAGGACGTTCTTCGTCTCGTACTTGGTCCGGGGCGTCGGCGGTGTATCGACATCACTCGCCGCGCTCTTCAGGTGGCGAGCAAGAGCCTGCACAACTTCGGAAAGCTGATCGGGGCTCACGATCAGGGGCGAGTCAATCGGGTCGAGATTGACCTGTGAGGCAACCGCAGGGAAGTCTTTGAGCCAGCCCTCAAGCTGCTCAATCCCGCATAGCATGATGGACGGCTCCGGGATGCCGCACTCTTTGGAGATGTGCGCGCGGATAATGCTCTCTGCGCCACCCGTCAGCTTGCGATTGGCGAACAACATGTAGTGGTCCAGTTGCTTCGCCGCCCGTAGCTTCTTGATGCGCGGGACCTCTTCGCCGAGGATGTTATTCGTTGACTTTGGGTTGAAGAAGTCAGTCTCGGAGAAGCTGCGGTTGAAGCCGTAGGTGTGCTTGGCCTGAACGATGACGGTTCCGCTCCACGGAGCCTGCCTGCTTGGGAGCAGCTCTGCTGTACCTACAAACTTGGCATCACGTCCTCCGTCGGGGCCCTTGGCAAAGCCTTGGGTGGCCATGCCTAGAAGGCGTCGGCACAGTGTTACAACAAGTTCTTCAAAACGGGTGTCCCCCAGGTCTTCGTACGCGTACTTCATACCACCGGGACCTCCGGCGCCCGGTTTTCCGGCATCAGGCAGCCCTCCCTTGCACTGGCTTCGTCTGGCGTTTCCCCAGCGATGCGCTTGGGTGGGGGCGCGTCGGAGGCTCCGCAACCTCGCCACCTGCTTTTGTCTTGGCGACCTTCAGGTCGTACCGCGCTTGAAACGCCATACACTGTTCTGGGTATTCGCCGAACCAGCGCGTGAGAAGTAGTGCTGAATATCCGGTGACGGTACGCTTGCCATTCACGATCTGCGTGATGCGGTTTGCGGGCACGTGAAGCTTCCAAACCAGCTTGGTCGCTGTTAAGCCAAGTGCCGCAAGCTTTTGCGCCAAAACTTCGCCTGGGCGGCAGGCTGTAGCATTCATTGGTTATCCCCTTGGGGAACAGCCCGGTGGCTCTGACTCCCTTTTTCTTAAGGTCTTGGCTGGAAAGATGCTGTAACGACGTACAGCACTCGTGAATTATGCCTAACTGCTCGAAGCGCGAGAAGTCGCCTAGTCTTGGGATAACGCGGCGCCCATCCGCACCGCGAAGTTGTCGCCTGGCCTAAGGGCCCTCCCAGTGAAGGGACGGTATACGGCCGGATCCGTGAGGTCATTCGTGGACGCCGACCGACCGCAATCGCTGCACTACTGCCTCTCGGTCCCGCAAAGTCTGTTCAAGGCTGATTGCTGAAGTTCACCAATGACAGCTTCGCTGACTTGTAGGCCTGGGCGGCGAGTCCAAGGGCAATTTCGTCGCGCGTCTTGCTAGGCCGCCGGCAGAGAACTCGACGCGCTGGCATTCGACGCTGGGCTATCTCAGTCCCGTACAGTTCGAGCAGGCTAAAAAAACTTAGGTCGGTGTCAACAGAACCGGCAGCAGCCAGTGAACGCATTGAACGCTACCTCGTTGGCGTCGACAAGAGTGCTGGACATGGTGCGTTGAGTCATGGAGGCGTTGATGGTTGGAAGATCCTTTCACGCACCGCGAGTTTCGCTTTGCTCCTTGGCCAAGGTGCCCAGCAACTTCAGCGCGGACCGTACCCCAGACCCGACCGGGTGCCCGACGTTCAGGCGCAGGTGCCGCGTGAAGCGGCGGTCGGCCGAGAACAGCACACCCGGTGCCGTGCTGATGGACTGCGCCATGGCCTGGCGATGCATATTCAGCGCGTCCACACCCGGGGGCAGCTCCAGCCACACGAAGTAGCCACCCTGGGGTTCGGTGATGCGAGTGCCCTTGGGAAAGAAACGTTCAATCAGCGACCGAGCTGCCGTGTGCTGGGTCTTGAGCGCCTCGCGCAGGTGGCGAAGGTGACGGTCCAACCCACCTTGCACCAGGTACTCAGCCACGGCGAGTTGAGGCGGTATCGGCGACGCAAGAGAGGTCATCATTTTCAGGCGCTCCACGTCCCGGGCATAGCGCCCGGCGGCTGCCCAGCCCACCCGGTAGCCGGGTGCGAGCGACTTGGAGAACGACGAGCAGTGCAGCACCAACCCCTCCTGATCGAAGGCCTTGGCGGGTAGGGGGCGACGCGGGCCGAAATGCAGTTCGGCGTACACATCGTCTTCGATGAGAGGCACCCCATGGCGGGCCAGCAGTTGCACCAGAGCCTGCTTTTTGGCGTTGGACATGAGCGCACCCAGCGGATTCTGGAAGGTCGGCATGAACCAGCACGCCGCCACCTTCTGGTGCTTAAGCAGCGTCTCGAGTGCATCCAGCCGAACACCCTCGACCGGATCGGTTTCGACCTCGACAGCCTTCAGGTGAAGGCGCTCCAGCGCCTGCAGAGCCGCATAGAAGGTGGGCGACTCAACCACCACCACATCCCCTGGCTGCGTCACCGCTTGCAAGCAGAGATTGAGCGCTTCCATAGCGCCGTTGGTGACGATGAGTTCGTGGGGTCGCAGCGACACGCCGTTGAGCGCATACCGCCGCCCGACCTGAGCCCGTAACGATTCATCGCCAGCGGTCAGCGCACCCGATATCTGCGCCGGGCCCATACGGCGCATGGCGCGAGCCCCACCCCGCGCTAGGGCCTCAAAGGGAAACAATTCCGGCGCCGGGAAAGCAGAACCCAGCGGTACCACGTCCACGTCGCGCGTCGACCCCAACAGATCGAACACCAGCTCGCTGATGGCCACCGGGGTGACACTTCCGCTGGTTTGCGCTGCCTTTGGAGGCTGACCCGATAGCGGGCGCCGCGCCCGAACAAAATAGCCTGAACGCAATCTGGCCTCGACAAGTCCTTGTGACTCCAACTGCGCATAGGCCTGGAAGATGGTTGAAGGACTGACGCCTCGCTGGCGGCGCAGGTCACGCACCGAAGGCAGGCGATCACCCGGTCGCAGAACACCCGTACGGATGCTGAAGGCCAGTTCATCTGCCAGCTGCTGGTAGAGCGTCAATGTGCCGGACGACATGTCTTCGAGAACCTCCAGTGGAAGTCTCGATGGTAGGCCGTTCGACGCATTTGGAGTCATGTCTCAGCCCAGAAACAGTGAACACAACAGGGCGGTGACCAGCGCGTTGCCGCACATGCCCGCCACCGCCAGCTCCAGGTGGGCGGGGTGCTGGGCCTGGGCGCGCACCAGTCCGATGGCGTGAGCACTCAGGCCCAACGCAAACGCCTGCACACGTTCGTCTGTCACGCCGGCCCAACGCAGGGCCATCGGCGTCAGCAAGGCACCAAACAGACCGGTGAGGAACACAGCCGCCACCGCCACCGCCTGATGTGTTGCATCGCCCGCCACCAGGCTCAGCGCCACGGGCATGGTGGCCGCCTTGGGAGCGATCGCAACCGTGATGTCCCACGGCGCGGCTAACCACCAGCCCGCCAGCACCACCCCGACCACCGATAACGCCGAAGCCACGAGCAAACCCAGCAGCATGGGCATCAGCAGGCCACCCAGACGACGGCTCACCCGGTGCAACGGCACGGCCATGCCCACCACCGCCAGGTCCATGGCGAACTTCAGTTCCTGCGTATGGCCCACAAAGTCCAACGCATCCATGCCCAGCATGGCGCACGCGCCCAGCACCAGCAGCACTGAGACGAACACCGGCAGCGCCAGCACATGACCTCCACTGAGTCGAAACAGAGCCCGGGCCGCGAGGTAACACACCAGGGCCAGCAGCAGGGCTACCGTTTTTTCAAGCGTCATCGGTGGCACCCTCCTGGACTTTGAGCGCGGACATCACCAGGCCCCCCATCACGGCCATGACCACGGTCACCAGCAGGCCGGATACCAGCAGCAGCATCGTTGCGTCGGCCATCAGCTTCAGCCCCACAGCGGCGGCCACCAGCGACGGCAGCAGGAACAAGGTGAGGTGGTTCAGCAGCCCGTCGGCGGCGGCAGACAAAGCCTTGGGCAAACGCCTGCTCCCGCTCAGCACCAGCCACAGCACAAGGAACCCCCAGAAACTCCCGGGCACCGAAACGGCCAGCCAGTGCGACAAGGCATCACCCAGCAGCTTCAGACCTGCCAGGGTCACTAGGCCAACAAAAACAATCGGAGAACGCGTCATCTGCTGGAGTGTCCGCGCATTTACACGGTGAGGGCCGTATCAGAAGACGTCCTTTACAAAGCGATCAGCCGACAACTGATACGGTGATTTTTCGTGGCAACTGAATCCTGCGCATCAGACGGGCTCGCGAGACGATTGGCGCATGCTGATCGAAACCCAATCCCCCGCTACCGAGCCTCGCCACGGCAAAGATTCTGCTCAGCGACTGGCTGCTATCGCCCGCAGTGGCTATTTGCGGGTCGGCGTGCCGAGCCGCCAGGGTGGCGACGGCGGAACGCTCGATGACCTGTTCCAGGACACGGTCGCAAGGCAATGGCTGCGCGATCTGCAGTACCCGGACCTGTTGATTTTCCGCTCGCAACGGCTGGTAGTGGAAGCGGTCCTGCAGACCGACAACGTGGGACTTCGAGAGTTGGTCTTGCCCTCCTTGCTGAGCGGCGAGACATCAGGCGCCTCTGCCATCGGATGCCCATGTCTGGAGGCCAAGCCAGCCGGCCTGGGTTGGCGATTCCATGGCCGGCTCACCGGGGTACCCAACCTCCAGTGGGGTGGCTACCACCTGTTGTTGCCCGTGCAGGTTAACGATCAAGTCGAAGGCCTGATGCTGGTGCGCTCCGAGGAAAACGATGTCACTGTCCAACCCGGCGAAAACCCCGAACTGTGGGAGCAGGCGTCGTGCGGGACCGTTTCGTTTCAGAAGGTGTTCCTGCGTGCCGACGAGTGGCTGGGAGATCCGCCCCTCTGGCAGACGCTGACAAATACCCACCGGGCTTTGTGCCAGAGCCTGAGCACGGCCATCAGCCGGTAAGTGACCATCCAAGAGGCGAGCATGAACAAGGTCATCCCCATTCAACCGGCCAGCGACTGGATCGCTGGTGAAAAGATTCACGCCCGTGCCGTCTCGGGCACATTCGCTCGCTGGCGATGGGTCTTCGTCTGGTTGACACAAGCGTTTTTCTATGGCGTTCCCTGGCTGACATGGAACGCCCGGCAGGCCGTGCTGTTTGACCTGGAAGCCAAACGCTTCTATCTCTTCGGCGCGGTCCTGTTCCCGCAGGACCTGATCTACCTCGCGGCATTGCTTGTCATCAGCGCACTGCTGTTGTTCTTTGCAACCGCCGTGGTGGGCCGGGTCTGGTGCGGCTTCGCCTGTCCGCAGACCGTATACACATCCATCTTCATGTGGATAGAGAACCGGTTCGAAGGCAGTCACCAGAACCGCAAACGGCTGGATTCCGTCGGCTGGGGTCCGGAAAAGTTGCTGCGCCGCGGGGGCAAGCACATGGCCTGGGCCTTGTTCGGCCTGTGGACGGGGTTGACCTTTGTCGGCTACTTCACCGCCATTCGTCCATTGACGGCCGACCTGCTGTCACTCACAGCGGGGCCTTGGACCACCTTCTGGATCCTGTTCTACGGCCTCTTCACCTACCTCAACGCCGGTCTGGTGCGCGAGAAAGTTTGTCTTCATATGTGTCCCTACGGTCGCTTCCAGGGGTCGCTCATGGACGATCGCACCTTGAACGTGGCCTACGACCACCGGCGGGGAGAGCCCCGTCGTGGCCATCTGGCAGACGATCGCCGGGAGGCCAAGAATGGCCACTGCATCGACTGCACCTTGTGCGTGCAAGTCTGCCCCACGGGCATCGACATCCGTCAGGGACTGCAAGCAGCATGCATTGGCTGCGGGCTCTGTATCGATGCCTGCGATGAGGTGATGAGCAAGGTGCAGGCTCCCAAAGGCCTGATTCGCATGGCCTCCCTGAAAGAACTGAGCGGCGCCCAAAGCAGCCAGCGGCCGCTCTGGCGGCGCGTGCTTCGCACACGGGTCTGGGTCTATGGCGGCATGCTGACCCTGGTCATCGTGGCCACCTTCCTGGCTTTTGCCTCACGTCCAGAAGTCCGGATGAACGTCATCCGAGATCGCTCGGTCATAGCCCGCCAGGTGGAACAAGGCGCGGCAGAAAACGTCTACGCGCTCCAACTCATGAACGCATCTGACCACCGACGCCAGGTGGTCGTGCGTGTGGAACCCTCCGATCTCGTTCGCCTCTACAAACCCATCGTCGTCGATCTGGGGCCCGCGCAAGCGACCACCGTGACTGCAACGGTTCGAATGTTGTCCATAGAAGCCGAGCGGCATGCGGGCGAGGTGGTGCACATTCGCTTCGTCGTGCCCACTATCAACGCACCTGACAGGTTCGAAGTGGATGAGTCCTCGACTTTCCTGGTTCCACGGTAGACCGAACAATGAATCAGCTTGGACCCCAAAGGACGGTGCCTCAGGTTCCAGCACAAGACAACCTCTGGGTGATCTGCCTCTGCGCGCAGTGGTGCGACATCTGCCGACAGATGCAGGCGTCACTTCAGCAAGATCACTGGGTTCCACCCATGGTGAATTGGTTGTGGGTTGACATTGAAGACCACGCAGATCTGCTGGGTGACTTGGAGGTTGAGACCTTCCCGACCTATCTCATCGGACGCCATGGTGAAGTCCTGCTGTATGCGCCAGGCCCGACGCTGCCGGCCGCGATCGCGGCCTACGTCATGCCTTACGCTGTTGGTCGTGTGACTGCAGCAAGGGCATCAGAGCCGGTTCAACAAGCGTTAACAGCCATAACCCTTCGCTTCAAGACGCAATGAATGCGCCACTTACACTCAGCGTCCTCCCTCTGGAGGCTGTGTTCGCTCCGCACCCCAAAACCCACACCATCCAGGCCAACCAGTACGTCTATCAGGAGGGACAAAAGTCGACCGAGCTGTACCGAGTCCAGTCGGGTGTGGTCTCTCTCGAAAGCGTGAACGAAAGGGGTGAACGATGCATTTTTCACCTCATCGGAAAGGGTTCTGTCGTAGGACATGAAGCCTTGCTGCGGCAACCCAGGAGCCTTGACCTCCGCGCCTGTACCGAGGTTCTGGTGGAGGTCATTTCTACACCCCACGCACCAGACTCGACGTTGGGTCAATCGATGATTCGCTGGGCGCATGCTTCCATGGCCAGACTGCTTCAAGACGCAGCCAGATTCAGGATTGAATTGCACCGCGCGCAGGCCAGAGAAAAGGTGCTTCTCCTCCTCGAGCAGATCCGGAATCTGGATCCAGAAATGACCGACACCTGTTGGCTCCCCAGCCGCAGCGAGATGGCTGACATTCTCGACATCAACCATGCCACAGCCAGCCGCGTGGTGGCGCGTCTTTTTAGGGAAGGTGTGCTCCGGCGCACGGCCAACAAAGAGATTTCGCAGGTCGACTGGAACCTCTTAGGCTGCAGGCGCAGCTCCGCCTGAAGACCGCCACCGCAGCCGGCCCGCTGGGCGGCTCAGGCCGCAAAACGAATATCGCACGATTCTCCCAGGCTGCCGCGAGACCGCCATCGGCCACTAACAGCAGCTGGGATCTGGTTACTCAAGGTCAGTTCAAGGCTGGTAGACGCATGCTCACTGTTCCAGTCGCCCCCAAACGGGAAGCTGAAGGTCATCGGTGAGTGCCGGCTTTCGGGCATCGCAATCCGCGCATTGAACTACCGCTCCCGCTGCAGACCTGTCCTAAGATACTCGAAGGGCAGGTCAAGGCTGTGAGCGGTCCCATGGTCTGCCACTGATCAAAAGCTGCTCTCGACCCAGAGCTGCCACTGAGAAGGCGCTTGCAAAGCGGCCGCTTCTTGCTATTTCGGCAGGCCAGTGCCTGGTGGGATTCGCCTCCGTTGGGCGAGAGCAAAAATGTGGTGGGAGCCTTACTTGATGCGACCCGCACCTCTGACCCGATCAATGGTGCGGGTCACGTAGATCGCACACAGCCTGGCGGGATCCTCTTCGAACATCTTGATGCGCTTGGTGTTCTCCAGCACCAACAGCCCGACGCAATGGGCAAAGAAGGCCGTGACCTCTTCCCGCGCTGCCTTGGAAGATGCCCCCAGTGCTTCCAGGCCAGACTCGAAGTGCGATAGAGAGTCGCGCAACCGGCCGTTGAGCCTTGCATTCAGCTCTTGGGTCAGGCCATGCGGGCGCATGCCGCCAAAGAGGTAGAAGCCCAGATCGAGGTCGCGGGGGTTGGAGGCGTAGAACTCATAGAAGCCCAACGCAGCGCGCTCCGCCTTCTGTGCCGGGGATCTCGCGCCTTCGATGCGCTGGCTGACAGCTGCATTGAGACGTTCCAGGGACTCTGCCAACAACGCGCCGTAGATCTCCTCCTTGGCCGCGAAGTACGAGTAGATGGCGCCGGGGGTGTACCCGGCCCGCTTGGCGATCTCACGGATGCTCGCACCGTCCAGGCCGTGCTGCTCAAAGACCTCGCGAGCCGCGGCAAGGATATGCGCGCGCTTGGCGTCACTTACCAAGGCCAAACGGTCCCTGCGTTGTTGCTCACGGTCGACTGCGGCTACTGCCATTCACTTCTCCTTGCGGCCAGATGATCTCACAAAATGAACGATTGACATTAAATTAAACACTGTTTAATCTGTCGGCTATTGTTCAAGACCGCTAGGAGCGCGCCATGCTGATGTCTGCCCATGAGTACGAGGAATCACTTCGCCGGTACCGTCCCAAGGTGTTTGTTGACGGCCGGCGAGTTGAGTCGGTTGTGGATGAGCCTGCATTCCGGCCTGGCATCAATGCCGTGGGCTTGACCTACGACTACGCGCTGCGTCCCGAATACGGGCCGATCATGACGGCCACTCAGGGCAGCAGCGGTCAGTTGGTCAACCGCCTCCTGCACATCAACACCAGCAGTGGAGACTTGCTCAACAAGCTCGAGGCTGTCCGCCTGGTCTGCCAGGAAACCGGCTGCGCTCAGCGTTACCTGACCCATGATGCGCTCAACGCGATCCATCAGGTGTCCGCCCGAATTGATGATGCAAAGGGCACAACTGAACATCGGGAAAAGTTCTCCGCCTACCTGCACGACGTTCAAGCACGTGACCTGACCCTGGGTATCGCGATGACGGACGCCAAGGGCGATCGAAGCAAACGGCCCCACCAACAGGGCAACGCCGACACCTACGTCCACGTTACCCACCGCGACGCCAAGGGCATCCGCATCTCGGGCACCAAGGCCATCGTGACTGGTGCGCCCTACATGCACGAATTCCTGGTCATGCCGTGCCGGGCCATGGGACAAGCAGACGCAGACTTCGCGGTGTGTTGCGCAGTGCCTGTGGACGCGGAAGGCGTCACCATCATTGCGCGCCCTGCAGGTCGTCCGGGCGAGAAGGCGGCGCTGTTCTCCAACAAGTACGGCCAGTCCACCGGTGTGGTGATGTTCGAGAACGTCTTTGTGCCCTGGGACAAGGTGTTCTATGCTGGTGAGTGGGAGCACAGCGGCTACATGACCTACAACTACGCCACGCACCACCGTCACAGTTGCATTGGTGCCCGTGCAGGCTTTGGTGACCTCCTGATCGGTGCTGGTGCGCTGATGTGCGAAGCCAATGGCTTTGACCCTGGCGAGGAACATCACCTGCGCGATCAGATGGTTGAGCTCATCAAGATCACTGAAGGCTTCTACGCGTGCGGCGTTGCGGCTTCGGTCTACGCCACGGAAGACACAGCGGCTAAGAGCTTCGTGCCCGACCACGTGTTTTCCAACATCGGCAAGCTCCTGCTGGCCACCCAGATCTACGATATGCACAAGATCGCCCACTACGTCTCGGGTGGCTTGATCGTGGCACTGCCCGGACCTGACGAGGATCACAACCCCGAGACGGCGGCCAAGCTCAGTGATGTACTGCGGGCCAATCCCGACATCCCGTATGACAAGCGCATCGAGACGGTCCGCTTCATCGAGGACCTGACCGCCTCATACCAGGGCGGCTGGTACTCCGTGATCAGCTTGCACGGCGGTGGATCTCCCGAAGCAATGAAGCGCGAGATCTACCGCAACTACCCCATCGGGTCGAAGGTGGAGCTTGTCGAGCGTCTGCTCGATCGTGGTGTCCTGCATGACGAAAAGCGCGCCATCACTCAGAACCGGCAGCCGGGTAAGTGCTGTGATACCGGATGCATCGTTCCTGGACAACCCGTCATGGTCCCTCTGCCGGTCAGCACGAAGGCCCAGTGAGGTCGTTGAATGAGTTCGGGCATTGACGCTCGGGCCATCATGGATCGGTGGTGCCAAGCCTTTGGTGCCGCCGATGTCGATGGCGTTCTTGGCCTGTACGCTCCGAATGCGGCGTTCCTGGGGACCTCGAGTCCCAGGGTGGTCTGCACTCCGGACCAGGTGCAGGCCTACTTCCTGCGCGCGATGCGTGAGCGCACGCCCAAGTGCGCACAAGTCCTGGAGTTGCACCAGCAGGACCTTGGCGAGGTGGCCGTCATCACGGCGCTTGACCGCATCGAGTGGTCCGACACGGCCGGACCCACGGTATCGATGGGGAGGGTTACGGCTGTTCTCCAGTGCATCGCTGGATCTTGGCTGATCGTGCACTTTCACCGCTCTGAGGTGCCCGCTGGCTAGGTTATCAACACAGCCGCGGGAGAAAAGAAGCTAACCGTCACGACGGAGGTCGGTGGCTGCGGTTTTGGACAACCCCCTATGGGCGATTCCGGCCAACAGTGACACATACAAGAGGACCTAGACCCGTCATTGGTCACCGATCAACGAACTTCCGCTCTTGGATGGTCGCAGTCAGCCTGCGGACTTGGGCCGATGACACCTTTCGCTGCGTAGAGGTCGTTCGTCGCGGTGACATTGCAGGTTGGGTACCGAAAGTCGAGCCGTGCTCCAGAAATATTTTGAGCTGTAGACGTCTGACCAAGCGATCGTCAGAAAAGAATAGAAGTCCTCATAGCACTGAGGCACTCTTACATGCCCCGACTTGGAAATGCCGCCGCCATGCGAGCCCGCTGTCGCCTGGGTCAGGGTCTGTGCCTGGCCCGACGCCAACGCGGTTGACCGCACCCAGGTCGTCTTGAACTGAACATTTGTTAGCCATTGCGTGCTACCTGTATCGCCAAAAGCGCCGGGTAGAGAGAAAAGGGCGCCAAAGTTGGGTGAGAGGGCTGCTAGCTGTATCTCAGAGAACTTAGAGACAGGGTGCCATCGGCCGCAACCCCGCGTCACGCCTGGCGTTCGACCAACAAAAAAGCCCCTGCAATGCAGGGGCTTCAGACTCGCTGGCGGAGAGAGAGGGATTCGAACCCTCGGTACAGCAAAAACTGTACGCCGGATTTCGAATCCGGTGCATTCGACCACTCTGCCATCTCTCCGTGTCGAAGTCCGGGATTCTAGCAT
>Ga0255128_1000202_pt1 | contig 25683 bp, 28 predicted proteins | sample Law_Miss_RepC_8d_FD_188562 | JGI IMG/M metagenome (GOLD analysis project Ga0255128, IMG submission 188562) | Freshwater microbial communities from St. Lawrence River, New York, United States - Law_Miss_RepC_8d | ecosystem: Environmental > Aquatic > Freshwater > River | place: USA: New York... | reverse complement strand
TTTGAAGTTTGTCTTCTTCAAGTTTATACGGTGCTGTTTTATCAGAATCCGTTGCTAAAAGTTCTTTTCGGATACGTAATCCTGCGTAAATTTTCGGTAAATAGTCTCCTACCACTTTAAAAAATAAAATAAGGAATGTTACTGTAAACCAGGCATATTGTGCAAACCACGAACTAAAATCTAACTGAGGCATTGTTTTGTTCTTACTACAAAATATTCTTTGTTGTCTTTCTCCGCATTATGTCAAAACTAGTCGATAATTTACTAGTTACTCATTGTTATCTATTTTGTGTTGTTGGGTTATTATTACCAATCGAGAGCTCCTTTTCTCCATTCGTAAATAAAACCAACTGTTAAAATAACTAAAAATAAAATCATTGACCAAAATCCTAATAAAGGTAATGTCCCTAATGAGACTACCCACGGGAATAAAAATGATACTTCTAAATCGAAGATTAAGAATAAAATTGCTACTAAATAAAAACGAACATCAAACGTTTTTCGCGTGTCATCAAACGGATCGAATCCACATTCGTATGCAGATACTTTTTCTACGTCTGCTTGTTTTGCGCTAACCACATATGATAATCCTGCAAAAACAACTGCTAATACTAAGCATAATCCTAAACCTAACAAAATCCCACCGTATTCTCCTCCGTACATATTTTTTACTCTTTGTTATATAATTTTTTTATGTGCTTCCAAAAATGCTAAAAATAGCCAAGCTACCTCTAGAAACAACCAAAGTGGTAGCGCAATCATCATTTGTGATAATACATCTGGTGGTGACATAATTGTCGCCATTAAGAAAATGAGTAAGACCCACCATCTTCGAAATAACACTGTTTGCTTATAAGAAAGCCAATTCCATTTTACGAACAATACTGAAAACCACGGTAATGTTGCAGCAATTGCAAATCCAATTGTTGTTTTTCTGTAAAAAGACATAAGTGTTTGCATGTTAGGGACGAAATCTACTTGTTTAATTCCGAAACCAAACAAGACTTCTACGACGTGTGGCCATAAATATTGTGTAAAAAGAAAACCACTAATTACGAGTACACAACTTGTCCCGCCAAATCCTAGTAAAATAATATTTTCCCATTCATCTTTCTTAAGTCCAGGTTTTAAAAACTGTGTTGTTTGGTAAAATAAAATAGGAAATGACCATAGAAGACTCCAGTAAATATGCATTTCAATCCAGGTTTGAAAACCCTCTGCAATGCTCAAGTATTGCATTTTAGGAAGCTTCTTTTGTAATTCCCAAATAGAATCTTCTAGTCCGGATACCCATAAGCAACCTACTTCATCTTGATGTAAATAACTAATGAAAAAAATGGAAAGGAAAGAAATCAAATACCAAAAAATACGAACGATAAGTTCGTTATTATGTTGTTGTAGATTTGTTTCCATTATTTTGTTTTATCTTAGTTTTCTGTTCATGTATATAATACCATTGAGCATAGAAAGAATCGAACTTACGACAACACGCTTATCAGGCGTGCACTCTACCACTGAGTTATATGCCCCCTACATAGATAAAGTTGGAATGGCTGGATTCGAACCAACGCATATTCGTATCAAAAACAAATGCCTTACCGCTTGGCTACATTCCACAAGACTAGTAACTAGTGACTAGGCAATCAACTAAACTAGCTAAAAAACAGTATAAACTAGTTTTAATTCTGTTTTGTTTATCAAACATAGAATTAAAACTAGTTAAAAAATCGGAGCGGCGTGATTCGAACACGCGACCTCCTGAACCCAAATCAGATACGCTACCAGGCTACGCTACGCTCCGTTCTAGTTTTTACTTAACTATCGCGTAACGATAGTTAAATAAAAACTAGTTATCTACAAAAAATTAGAGGTTGTTATCTTTTTTGAAGTTAGCAACTAAAGTTTTAAAGAAGTTTCGTAATGTTGTGTCGAATTCTTTAGAAATTTGACCTTCTTTTGCGATATGTTCTTTTAACGCTTTGTTAGTTCCTCTGATTTCTTTAAGGATTAATAACTCAAAAGGACCTACTTGATTTACAGGTAATCCGTCTAAGAATCCTTTTACTCCAGCGAATAACAATACGATTTGTTCTTCAATTGGTAATGGTTCAAATTGTTTTTGTTTTAACAATTCTACTAATCGTGCTCCTCGATTTAATTGATGTTGTGTTGAAGCATCTAAATCAGACCCAAATTGCGCGAAAGCAGCTACTTCACGATATTGAGCTAATTCGAGTTTTAACGTACCAGCTACTTGTTTACAAGCTTTCACTTGCGCAGCAGATCCAACACGACTTACTGAAATACCTACGTTAATTGCAGGTCGTACTCCTTTATAGAATAACTCAGCTTCCACGAATAACTGACCATCTGTAATAGAAATTACATTAGTAGGAATATACGCAGATACATCTCCAGCTTGTGTTTCAATTACAGGTAACGCTGTAAGTGATCCAGCACCCATTGCTTTTGACATTTTGGCTGCACGTTCTAAGAGACGTGAATGTAAATAGAATACATCCCCTGGGTATGCTTCACGTCCTGGTGGTCGACGTAATAATAATGACATTTGTCGATAAGCTACTGCTTGTTTCGATAAATCGTCATACATAATTAATGCGTGCATTCCGTTATCTCGGAAGAATTCTCCCATAGACGCTCCTGAGAATGGCGCTAAGAATTGTAAAGGTGCTGGATCTGATGCAGTCGCAGCTACAATAATAGTATATGGAAGAGCTCCGTGTACTTCTAAAAGACGACGAACTTGTGCTACTGTTGATCGTTTTTGACCTACTGCAACATAAATACAGTATAATTTTTTAGTATCGTCTGAACCTGCGTGTAACGGTTTTTGGTTTAAAATTGTGTCGATTAATACAGCTGTTTTCCCTGTTTGTCGATCACCAATTACTAACTCACGTTGTCCACGCCCTACTGGAATTAATGCATCTAATGCTTTAATACCTGTTTGCATTGGTTCGCTCACACTTTGTCGTGGCATAATACCAGGTGCTTTAAGCTCAACACGACGACGTTCCGTAGTAGTTAAGGGTCCTAATCCGTCAATTGGGTCTCCTAATGGATCCACTACACGTCCTAATAAACCTTTCCCTACAGGTACGTCTACAATGAAATTAGTTCGTTTTACAACATCACCTTCATTTACGTTACGGTCATCACCGAAAATTACAATACCAACATTGTCATTTTCTAAGTTAAGTGTCATTCCGCGTAATCCAGATGCTGTGAATTCAACCATTTCCCCTGCTTGTACGTTACGTAATCCGTAAACGCGGGCAATACCGTCTCCTACGGATAATACTTTCCCGACTTCGTCAACGTCATATCCAGTTTCGTAATGAACGAGACGCTCTTCAAGTACATTTGTTAATTCAGCTGCTGACATTTTTTTAAACTCTTTTTTAGTTACAATTAGTAGGGATTGAACCTACAACCTTCAGGTTCGAAGCCTGACGCTCTATCCATTAAGCTATAATTGCTCAAGGATGTTCGAAGGCAGACTTGAACTGCCGACCTCGTGATTTTCAATCACACGCTCTAACCAACTGAGCTATTCGAACTTTACTTCCCATTGCATTCTACTAGTTTTAATCGTAACAGGAGAAAAAGGGATTTAAATCACAAGATAAAATCACAGGAGAAAAAGGGATTCGAACCCTTGATACTTTACGTATGTCGGTTTTCAAAACCGATGCAATCGACCACTCTGCCATTTCTCCATCTTAGTCTACTAGTTTTTATTCTATTTTGTTGATCAAGGATAGAACAAAAACTAGTTATCTACATGCGAAAGCAGGAATCGAACCTACATATACTAGATTATGAGCCTAGTGAGTTAACCTCTACTCTATTTCGCAAACTATAGGTAGTGAGACTTGAACTCACACAGTTTTACCCATCAGATCCTAAGCCTGACATGTCTGCCATTCCATCATACCTACAAAAAATATATATTACATGAATAGAATATAAGCGGGGAAAACGGGATTCGAACCCGCAATTTCTAGCGCGACAGGCTAGCACTTTCACCATTAAGTTACTTCCCCTAAAGAACTAGTTTTAATTATATTTTTAGTATACAAAATATAATTAAAACTAGTAGATAACTACATTAAAATTTTGATTAATGTAAATTAATTGCATCATTTAAATAGATACAAACGAGTACAGTCCACACGTACGCTTGTAATACAGCAATACCTAACTCCATACCTGTTAAAGCAATAACTACAAGTAATGGGAATGCAGATAAAAGATAGAAAATTCCACCTAATCCGATCATCGTCCAAGAGAATCCAGCTAAAATTTTTAATAAAGCGTGTCCAGCCATCATGTTTACGAATAATCGAACTGATAATGAAATAACACGGAAACCATAAGAAACTAACTCAATACCTACGAGCATAGGCCATAAGGCAACTGGGCTATCTTTTGGTAAGAAGAAACTTAAGAAGTGTAATCCATGTTCACGAGCAGCAACAATGTTTACCCCTAAGAATGTAACTGCACCAAATGTGAATGTTACAGCTAATTGACTCGTAATTGTAAATGAATAAGGAATCATTCCGATTAAGTTTGACATTGCAACGAGCATAAATGTAACGAATAAATAAGGGAAATATTTTTCCCCTTTTCCACCAGTAATAGTATCTCGTGCCATAGATAATACGAATTCAAAGACTCCTTCTACTAACGTTTGCCAACGATTTGGCACAACAGTAGCATTTTTAGTACCGAATGATAAGACTGCAAAAATTGCAAACATTACGATAAATCCAAAAAAAGCCGTATTCGTAATTGCTAAAGTTTCACCAAAACCGAGTGACCAGACAGGTGTAACTTCAAATTGTTCTAAAGGTGAATGAATCATTGTCATTTTTTGTTTTCTATTTTTATTTTTTATTTGTTTCTTTCTCCTCTCCTCTCATTCCCTCAAAATTATAATGGGTTTTCACATAGGTTAGTGGTGGAATCGAACCACCATCCTAAGATTTGCAATCTCATGCATTGCCATTATACGAACCAACCCTCTTTAATATGAGTAGGTAATATATTTTACGAAAGGTGGGACTTGAACCCACATAAGTTACCTTACTACCACCTCAAGATAGCGCGTCTACCATTTCGCCACATTCGCCACATTCGTCTGTACTAGTAGATAACTAGTTTTAATTCTATATTTGATAAACAAAATAGAATTAAAACTAGTAGTAACCCTCAATTACATTAAGGGCGTATACTAGTAGATAATGAATTATACACGTCTTCTTTTGGCAGGCCGACATCCATTATGGGGCATTAAAGTTGTTTCATAAATATCTTTTAAAGTGCACCGAGAAGCATGAAATCCTTTTAATACAGATGCTCTATTCTGCCCTAACCCTTTGAAAAATAAATGAATATTTGATTTTTCTCCTTTTGTATCATCTTGAATCCATGATCCTGCGCTTTGTGCTACTTGTAAAGCAGCAAAAGGACTCGATCTTCTTGCTTTATTAAAACCTACAGTTCCTGCGGAAATTGTTTTTAATGTTTTCCCACTTTCAGATGTAATTGTTAACAAAGTGTTTCCATAAGATACATAGGCATGTACATTATACGCCTTCATTACTTCTTAATTCTTTTTAAACGTTTTGTCCAAATCTTGTAAATCTTGCGATAAGCAGTTTTTTGTGAAACAACAAAAGAACTATAAGTAGGATCATAAGAAAGAAATGAAAATAACGCTTTTTTGTGTAATAATTTCTTACTAGACTGTTTGTTTGGTAAAAACATTGTGTGCCCCGCCGCACCCACAGTAAAGCCTCCATTTACATTTGATAAAACACGTCCTGTTGCAAATCCTCGCTTTTTTGCAAGTAGTAATAAATATTCTTTGTATAACTCGTAATAGGAAAGATTAAAAAGAGTCTCACTATCTGGCGTTCTTTCTACCGTAATGTTTACTGGCACTTGATTTGTAAATTTTTTACCAGCCAACCAATCTAGCCCTAACTGTTGAGGTCTAGTTTTTAAATGCAAAGTTCTTTTCCAGCCACTTTGTAACTCAATAACATCATCTTTCTGATTTTTTGATTCAAATAAAAGAATAGTATTTTCTTTGTCAAAAATTCGACTAGTTGCGCTTTCTTCAAAAACTTCTAAAAATTGTTTCATATTTATTTTTTTTGTTGTAGCGAAAACCAATTAATTAGCGAAAGGGGGATTTGAACCCTCGACATTTGGATTATGATTCCAATGTTCTAACCACTGAACTATTTCGCCTAAGCGACTAATTAAAACTAGTAGATAACTAGTTTTAATTCTATTTTATAAACAAAATAGAATTAAAACTAGTAGATAACTAGTATGTAACTAATATTATACGTGCACAAGTGTTTCAGCAAAAACATATACTGGTGTTGGGTACAACCAGAAGAAAACTAAAAACCCTAACGACGCTGCAAATAAATAAGTTGCAATTGGTGAAATCGTTACTGGCATTACAATCTCATCTGTTTTTGCGAAAAACATTGTTTTAATGATTCGTAAATAGTAAACACCACCCATAACACTAGTAACGACAGCTACTAAAGCTACTGAATACATTTGGGAAGCTACAGCAGATTGAAATACTACATATTTACCAAAGAATCCTGCTAGTGGTGGAACTCCCGCCATTGAGAATAACAACAACGCAAATGAAATCCCCAATACAGGATTTGATCTACCAATACCTGCAAGTTCGTTTACATTACGATAACCAAAGCTTAATAAAAACGAAAACGTTGCAATTGTCATAACAAAATAAAGTGTAAGGTAAAAGAATGAAACATCCCATGTACATGTAGCTAATCCTAATAAGATAAATCCAACATGTGCAATAGTACTATACGCAAAAAGACGTTTTAGTCTTTGTTGACCTAATGCACCTAATGCTCCAATTAACATACTACCTACTGCAGCTGTTACTAATAATGGCTGCCATTGTTCAATTGAACTGTAAAAGGACGTTGATAACAATTTAAATAATAAAGCTAATACACCAATCTTTGGTACTAACGCAAAAAAGGCAGTCACAAAAGTAGGTGCCCCTTCATACACATCTGGTGTCCACACATGGAAAGGGAAAGCGGATAATTTAAACAGTAATCCAACAAATAAGAAAACCATTCCTAATACAAAGAACATTGGTTGTTGAACTGTACTTAACAACATCCAATCAGAAAAGCATAAACTTCCTGTTGCCCCATAAAGTAAGGAACCTCCAAATAACAAGAATCCGGAAGCAATTGCTCCTAAAATAAAATATTTTAATCCAGATTCTGTAGAATATTGCGATGTTCTACGTGTAGCTGCTAAAATATAAAAACAAAAGCTTTGTAGTTCTAATGTTAAATAAAACGCAAGAAAATCTTGTGACGCAGCAAGCCCAATCATCCCTAATGCAGAAAAAAGAATGAAAAGACTGTTTTCATATACAGTTTTGTTATTAGCCAAAGCTAATGATACTAAACATCCAATAAGGATCCAAGCATGAATAAGACGAGAACTTTCATTAAATGAAAAACTTTCATTCCATACCCCACCATAAATGTCTCCTCTTAAAATTAACCACAACGTTAAGCCTGCAGTTAACATGCTTAACGCTTTGATAGGTCGTACGAGTACTGAGTATGGCGGTCTAGATCCGTACCAAACGCCAAGTACAACCAAAAGTTGAACCGCAATTCCCAGAAATAACTCAGGACCTACTACTTTCCAGTCGTTAATAAACACAGCTAGATTCTTTTTTTCTTAATATGATCCAAAATAATAAAACTAGAATAAAAACTAAGCACAAAGATATAAAATGGATAGATGAATAGGTTGTAGAAATACTTCTGGATAAATACCCATCCATAGAGTCATAAAGATAAGGGGTGCAAATACGGCCGCTTCACGACGCACAAGATCTGAATAACCAGAAAGAACTTCTGTTTGTAATGGTCCAAATAACACACGATTACATAACCAAACAGAGTAAGCAGCTCCTAAAACTGTTCCAATTGCTGCTAAAATCGCAACCGTAACATTTGCTTCAAAAGCTCCTGCTAATGACATGAATTCTCCAGCAAAACTACTTGTACCAGGAAATCCTAAGTTTGCCATAGAGAAGAAAGTAAACACAATAGCAAATAAAGGCATTGCTTGTGTTAATCCTTGGTAATATTTTACCAATCGTGTATGATAACGATCATATAATACACCTACACAAAGGAAAAGTGCACTGCTGACCCAACCATGGCTCAACATAATCATCATAGCACCTTCTAAACCTACAACATTACCAGTAAATAAACCTAGAGTTACAAAACCCATATGTGCAACAGAAGAATAAGCAATGATTTTCTTTAAATCTCCTTGTCGTAATGTTGTTAATGATGTATATACAATAGCAACAATACTCATAGTAAACATAAATGGAGTAAAATAAGCAGATGCTTCTGGGAATAATGGGATCGAGAAACGAATAAACCCATAAGTCCCCAATTTTAAGAGCACACCTGCTAACATAACAGAACCTGCAGTTGGTGCCTCAACATGTGCTTCAGGTAACCAAATATGAAACGGTACCATAGGTACTTTTACTGCAAACGATGCAAAAAAAGCTAACCACAAGAAAATTTGACGAGACTCTGACCATGTAGTTGTTAATAACACTTGATAGTCTGTTGTACCTGTCTCGAATGCGATTGTTAAAATCGCAAGTAACATAAAAAGTGAACCTAACAACGTATAAAAGAAGAACAAGTAAGCGGCACGACCTTTTCTTGCGCGAGATCCCCAAATTCCAATCATTAAGAACATTGGGATAAGTACGCTTTCAAAGAAAATGTAAAAGAATAACAAATCGAGTACAGTAAATACACACACTAAAAATGAACCCATCATTAGAAAAGCAATCATGTATGCTTTTACATGTGTTTGAATAGATTCCCATGTAGCTACAATACAAAGAAAAATTAGGAACGTCGTTAATAGAACAAAAAACAGAGAAATCCCGTCGATTCCAAAATAAACTGGAAATACCCATGTTTTGACTTCTACGAACTGAAACCCTACTGCTTGGTTATCAAATAACACCCATAACCATAACGATAATACAAAACATAATGCTGCAGTTCCTGCACCAATTTTACGAATAAGGTCTGTATTTCGTGAAGGCACAAATGCTAATACTAAGATACCTAACCAGGGTAATAAAATTAAATTACTAAGCATTTGTCTTCTCTCTTTCTACTACAAACAAAATTGAGATCATCAAGATCCATAAAAGTCTGAGATCAAAGCCAGGAGTAATAAATAAAAGCCCAATAAATAGTGCAGTAATCATCCAGAAAGCAGCATGATAAATGTAACCACTATGTAATTGTCTTACATTTTCAACTAATTTCTCAACTGCATTTGAGACTCCAAACGGACCAAAATGTTCAATAAGACCTTTATCTAATGCTTTATACGTTGTTGTATAACCAAAACGTAATGCTACAGGAACAATACATTCATTATAGACACGGTCAAATAACCATTTTTTTGTGAAAAATAATGTTAATTCTCGACCTAAAGGTGATAACTGAATTGCATGGACCACTGGAGCAAACCCATGATATAAAATCACAGCTAATGTAGCCCCACCTAAAGAAAAAACTAGAGGAATCCATTTAATAGATAATGGGATCCACTCTGCATCTAATAAAATTGCGTGCTCTGGCAAAGTCACAATTGCATTTCCCCAATAGTTTGAACCAGGCCCAATAATAGCATCACGTGTTAAGTATCCGCCAAATAAAGCTCCTAGGGATAATACAAATAAAGGGAATCCCATTGCAAATGGTGCATCATGTGCATGTTCAATTGTCGTTCGATAAGCATTCGTATCACGAAAGAATGTGAAATAGATCAAACGAAATGAATAAAATGCTGTAAAGAATGCAGAGATAACACCTAACCAATGTGCAAATGTTCCTGCAACTGAATAATGAGCATATGCAACTTCTAAGATTACATCTTTTGAATAGAAACCAGTTAAGAAAGGGAATCCCATTAATGCCATAGATCCAATGAGCATCATGACATAAGTATAAGGCAATAAGCGTAATAAACCTCCCATTCGTCGCATATCTTGTTCATCTGCAACTGCATGAATAACAGAACCAGCACTTAAGAACAATAAAGCTTTAAAATAAGCATGATTCATTAAATGAAACATACTTACAGAGTATTGTGATAACCCTACTGCAAAAGCCATGTAACCTAGTTGAGAACATGTTGAATATGCAATAACTTTTTTCAAGTCATTCTGTAGCATACCTGTTGTTGCAGCCATAAAAGCAGTCATTGCACCAAAGATTGTTACAACAATAAGTGCTGTTGGGGCATATTCAAATAAAGGTGAACAACGAATCATCATAAAAATTCCAGCAGTTACCATTGTAGCTGCATGAATTAATGCTGATACCGGTGTAGGACCTTCCATTGCATCTGGTAACCAAGTATGTAATCCTAATTGTGCTGATTTACCTACTGCACCTACGAATAAAAATAAACAAAGAACTGTAATCCAAGCATCACCATGAACAGCAACGTATGCTGGAATTTGTGCAAATAATGTTGCAAAATCAACTGTGTGAAATGTTGCATAAAAACCAAAAATTCCTAATGCAAATCCAAAATCACCGACACGATTCACAATCATTGCTTTCATAGCAGCTTTATTTGCTTGAATTCGTGTATACCAAAAATTAATCAATAAATAAGAACATAAACCTACACCTTCCCAACCAAGGAACATTTGTACAAAGTTCTCAGCAGTAATAAGCATAAGCATAAAAAATGTGAATAACGATAAATATGCCATAAAACGTGGAATATGAGGATCATGTGACATATATCCTGTTGCGTAACAATGTACCAACGCAGAAATTCCTGTTACAATAACCAACATACTTGTTGTTAAACTATCAAATAAAAAGCCCCAAGATGCGTCTAGCCACTCAGAATGAATCCAAGGTGCTACAGTTACATAAACAGGACTTCCTGATAACCCTACTTCATAAACTGTAGTGATAGAAAACAACGCAGCTAATCCCACACATCCAGTGGTAATAAAACCAGCTCCTTTAGGTCCGACAAAACGACCAAAAAGTCCAGCTGTGATTGCACCCATTAAAGGAAGTGCTACAATGCTTAAGTACATCTTTTGTCTTATCCTTTTAATACATTTACCCAATCCATTGCAATTGTCCCACGTACGCGATAGTATACAACTAAAAGACCTAAACCAATAGCTGACTCTGCTGCTGCTACTGTAATAACAAATAATGCAAATAATTGACCGTAACTATCATCCATTGCGATAGAAAAACCAATCCAATTGAGGTTTAACGCTAAAAGCATTAGTTCAATACTTAATAGTAATACAACTACGTTTTTACGATTTAAACCAATACCTACTAATCCAAAACCAAATAAAGGTGCTGAAATTAGTAACCATTCATGCATGTTCATGTGTATATATTTCTTCTTTTCTACATTAAAATAACACCAACGAAAACAAATGAAGCTAATAAAGCAAACATTACTAATTTGGAAAGAGCATTTTTTACTAGTGGATTATGAACATAATCTAAAAAAATACTATCAAATCCATGATGTACGTGTACCACGATACATGCAGCTAGTAAAATGTAAAAGCGAAAATCAACAAAAATTGTAAAAGGTAGAAGAAATAATAGACAAACTGAAGATGCCCTCTGAATAATCCAATGCGACATGTTATTACCTTTTTTTATACTTATAAAATTACAAATAATAATGCTACAAAAAAAATAAGAGCTAACATAGCTAATAAAATAGCTGTTGTTTTCACACCTTCGGTAGACACATATGCGCCTGTATCCCAAATAAAGTGACGAATACCGTTTGCTGCATGATAGCTTACAGCTCCCATAATTACAAAAAGAATAGGATAAAAAAACTCCGGAGCAATAGTGATACCATTTGCAAAAAAAGTATATCCTAAAATTGCTGGAATCATTAACAAGATACTACCCGCTAAAATAGTTCCAGTCATTCTATGAAAAATAGAAAGACCTGAACTAATTTGCGTAGTGTAGATTGTTAAATGAGGTGATAATTCTTTTCTCATTTTTCTTTATTAATAAATTAATCCATTTGTCGCTAATAAAAGCCCTGCAATCCATAATACAAATGCAAAAGAAAGTGGCAAGAATACTTTCCATCCTAATCGCATCAATTGATCATAACGATATCTTGGAAATGAGGCACGTACCCAAATGAAAACGAATAGTAAGAAACTTACTTTAAGACCAAACCAAATTACACCTGGAATCCATGTAAAAGGTGCGAAATCAAACAAAGGCAGCCAACCACCTAAAAATAAGATGGTAGCAGATGCACACATTAAAATCATATTCGCATATTCCCCTAAGAAGAATAACGCAAACCCCATAGCAGCATATTCAGTATTATAACCAGATACGAGTTCCGCTTCAGCTTCTGGCAAATCGAATGGAGCTCGATTTGTTTCTGCTAAAGCAGAAATGAAGAACATTAAAAATAATGGAAATAAAGGGAAAACAAACCAAACAGCTTTTTGTTGTAATACGATTGTTGTTAAATTAAGTGTACCTGTGCAAACTAATACACCTAATAAAACAAGCCCTAACGAAACTTCGTAAGATACCATTTGTGCAGCAGAACGTAATGCGCCTAAGAAAGCATATTGGGAATTACTAGACCACCCTGCTGTAATGATACCGTAAACACCTAACGATGATAATGCAAATAAATAAAGAATACCAATATTTAAGTCAGCAAAAACCATACCTTCACCAAACGGAATGACTGCCCATGAACCTAAAGCAAAGAAAAATGTAAGGATAGGTGCAATGAAGAATAAAAAGGTGTTAGCGCTAGATGGATAAATATTTTCTTTTACTAATAATTTAAATCCATCAGCCAATGGTTGCAACAATCCGAATGGACCTACCGTGTTGGGTCCACGACGTTGATGCATACTAGCCATTGCTTTACGCTCTAATAGAGTTAAATAAGCTACTGCAATTAATAAAGGCAATACTAATGCCAAATATTGTGCTAGCCAAGCAGCAATTTGAAAAAGCATACTATGTTTTCTTATTTTTTAGAACCAAAAATTCCTTTTTTATATTCTTTCGATACTTTTACTAACGAAGGGGAATTTTTAGTTACTGAATCTGTTGTATAATAATTATCCACCCACGTACGTAAAGGAGTATTCTCAACGTATGTTTTATTGTATTTAGGATACCAATGATTTTTTAATTGAATATCTACATTAGAGTGAGAAACAACTCCTAAAGAATAATTTTTAGGGAAAACGTTAACACCATTCAATTCAATGAATGAAGATAAAATTGTTTTATCATGAAAAACACGACGTTGGTTTGTTACAGCTTTTCGCGCGTATTGAGATCTACCTTCCGTGTTGGCATAAGTACCTCCTACTTCCGCAGCTAACGCACAAGGAACTACAAATGTGCTTTCTGAAACATCATTTGACGTATGCGAAGCAATATAGATTGCAGGGACATCTGACTTACCGCTTAATGTTTGTACCATTGTTTTAAATTGTACTCCCTCTACATTACCAATTTGATGTACACCTTGATCCATAGCACCAAAACTATTAGCTTGTGGTTGTAAATAATTTAAACCATTCCAAGTCGATGTTACTAAGTTAGGAACAACGGAAATCAATGTTTGTAACATAGAAAACCAAGCATTACTATCTGCACGTAAAAATAAGGATGGACCTACTAATACAATTGGATGTTTTGCATTTTGGTACGTCTTACATAAAGATGAACGACCCTCTACAAATTGCATAAAAGAATGTGCAGAAGTACCTCCTGAGACCACAGGATAAGTTGTTGAAATAGGTGCTCCAAACGAAACTACATGACAGTTTCCTTTTTTCAATCGTTTACGAATTCGTGCATTTAATAATGTACCCTCATAACGTGGGTTTACACCAACAAGTAAAATGAAATCAACGTTTGTAGATTCCCATTGTTCGATAGGCGTATTACATTTAAATGTACTACGGAAGTCAATAGGGAATAAAACATTGTTCCAATTACGCTCTGTTGGGTTTGGACCTTCTAATGCAACATTCTCAAAGTAATCTGTGACAACACCGACAGTTTCTTGGGATACTGTACCTGATAAAACAGCAGCTTTACTATCAAGAGCAAAAGATTTATGTGTAGAATGAACGAGTGATGCAGTTTCTTCTGGGGGCATAAACGTACGTTTATTCGTAATACCCTCATAAGAATAACGCGCTTTATCTGAAATCCATTCTTCATTGATTTCTTCGTTCAATTTCGGTGTGATTCTCATAGGAACTCCGAAACGTGAATCCATTTTTACATTAGAACCGATACCATCTGTAAGATCAATAGTTTCTGTACTTTCTAATTCCCAAGGTCGCGCCATAAAAGCATAAGGTTTAGATGTTAACGCACCTACAGGACATAAATCAATTACATTTCCAGACAATTCTGAGGCAAATAATTTTTCTCTAACATAGAATCCAATTTCTAAGTTTGATCCACGCCCAGTAGTACCTAATTCACCAGTACCCGCAATTTCTGACCCAAAGCGTACACAACGTGTACAATGAATACAACGTGTCATAATCATACTAATAAGTGGACCACTATTTTTATCCTCAACTGCACGTTTATATTCTTTATAACGACCACGGTCGCCACCGTACACCATTGTTTGATCTTGTAAATCACACTCACCACCTTGGTCACAAATAGGACAATCTAATGGATGATGAATAAGTAAATGTTCTAAAACCCCCTCACGTCCTTTTTTAACAGCAGGAGTTTCAGTCCAAACACGCATTCCATCGCTAGCAGGGTATGCACATGACGGCTGTAATTTTCTGTCTTTCTCAATCTCTACTAAACACATACGACAATTACCAGCAATTGATAAACGTTCATGATAACAAAAACGTGGGACTAATACACCAGCGAGTTCACAGGCTTGTAAAACTGTTGAACCTTTAGGTACTGTATGACCTTGTCCATTTACAAATACTTGCATTTATGTTAATCTTATTTCTTATTTTATATAGAAAATATAATACTAATGTAACGATTTTTAATAGTTGATTGCTAGTTATTAAAACCTTTGAACCCCCCTAAAACACCCTTCCGGAGTCTGTACATTTTTTTCAAAATATAGCGACTCCCCTAGTAGAACAGAGCTTAATATCTTTTATTAAGTTCTATAGATCTATGTATATTTTATCTGTAAAATATATTGACACCTTTGAAAATAATATTACAGATATATTGGGTTTTAGCCAATAAAATCTATACCAGTACAACTAGTTTTAATTATATTTTTAGTATATAAAATATAATCAAAACTAGCATATAACTAGTAATCTAGTATATGATGTAAGAAGATTTAGTTACCCCCCCACCAATAAATAGATACAAATAAAAATAACCATACAACATCTACAAAATGCCAATACCATGCAGCTGCTTCAAAACCAAAATGATGGCTTGTAGAGAAGTGATTTTTTAATTGACGGAATAAACATACTAATAAGAATGTTGTTCCGATTAATACATGGAATCCATGGAATCCAGTAGCCAAGAAGAATGTTGATCCGTAAACTCCGTCTGCAATTGTGAATCCAGCATCTACATATTCCATACCTTGTAAAGCAGTAAAGAAGACACCTAACGCAACAGTTAATAACAATCCATTAACTGCACCATTTTTGTCTCCAGCAACAATAGAATGATGTGCCCAAGTACATGTAGCTCCAGATGTTAATAGCACAATTGTGTTAACTAACGGAACATCAAAAGCGTTTAATACATCAATTCCAGCAGGTGGCCATACTCCTCCAATCTCAATTGAAGGTAACACACTAGAATGGAAAAACGCCCAGAAGAATGCTAAGAAGAACATTACTTCAGAAACGATAAATAATAACATTCCATAACGTAAACCAGTTTGTACTGCATTTGTATGTAATCCTTGATATGTTCCTTCACGAACTACATCAGTCCACCATTTGTAAGCTACAGTTACTAATAAAAGTCCTGATAATGTTAATAAAACACCACCATTTGCATAATCATGCATATAGCATACACCCCCAAAAGTTGCACCGAATGCACAAATAGAAGCATAAAATGGCCATGGACTTGCATCCACTAAATGATATGGATGTCGCGCAATGTATTTTCCTGACATTTTACTTATTCTTTTCTTCATTTTTTTTAGAAAGTTCGAGATAGGCCGATTTTACATCTTGAATAATATTAGGCAATTTACCAAATAAAATTAAGACTACTAAACCGATCACAACGATTTGTAACCAACCAATCTGCATTGTTATTCTTTGTTATATTTAAGCTAATTTTTCAGCTACCCAAGCTAAATATTTATCTAAAGAAACAGCTTCTACTACAATCGGCATAAATCCGTGATTTACTCCACATAATTCGCTACATTGTCCATAGAATGTTCCTTCGCGGTTGATAAATAATGATACTTGATTTAATTTACCAGGTACACAATCAATTTTCATCGCTAATGAAGGAATTGCCCAGTTGTGAATAACGTCTGCTCCTGTTACTAATACACGAATATGTGTATTTGCTGGTAATACAACATGGTTATCTGTTTCTAAAAGACGTAATTGTCCTGGTTCTAACTCATCTTGTGGTACCATATAGCTATCGAATGCAATAGGTTCTCCAGCTGCATTCTCATAGTCAGTATATTCGTATGTCCAATACCATTGACGACCAATTGCTTTTAAAGTAATTGCTGGGTCAGCAGTCTCTTCTAATGAATATAATAATGTAAATGAAGGTAAAGCAATAACAATAAGTACTAATGAAGGTAAAATAGTCCATACAATTTCTAAAGTAGATGCATGCACTACTTTTGATGGAACTGGATTTTTTTGATGATCAAAAGCATAAACAGTTTTACCTAACATCCAGAATACTAATCCTGATAAAATGAAAAGTACAAACATAATATCATGATGAAGGTTAATTAATCCTTCCATGTACGGCGTTGCCGGGTCTTGAAACGTCGCTTGCCACGGCGTCGGATAATCGCAATAGATTTTCATATTGTTTCCTCTTTATTTCTCCCCAAGTTGGATTTGAACCAACGACCTATTGATTAACAGTCAACCGCTCTACCCCTGAGCTATTAAGGAACAAGTAGTAAGCAAACTAGTTAGTAATAGTAGGTAACTAGTTTGCATACGAGTAATTGCTAGTATAAGAATTAGGGACGGTTTTTTAAATCGTTCGAGCACGAATCATTACAGAACGAGATACTTGTGTATAAATGTCCTGTCGTTTTGTATATTCTTGACGATGTAGTGTTAATACAATCGCACCAATCATAGATACAAAAAGAATAAAACCAGATAAAATGAAATATGGAAATCCGTGTGTGAATAAAAAGTTACCAAACATTTCCATATTTGTAACAGGTTGCATTACAATTGACCAATCAACGTAAGATGGAAGTTCGAGAGAGTGTGGAATTGGATGTGTATGTGGTACTAAGAACACGAATTCGCATAATAAAATGATGCCGATCACAAAGAACATGCTAAAATATTCAGCTTTAGCTTCCTCTACAGCAATATTTAACATCATTACAACGAATAAGAAAAGTACAGCAATAGCACCTACATATACTACTAGAAACATAAATGCTAAAAACTCAGCACCAACCATTAATAACATTCCTGCTGCATTAACAAAACAAAGCACAAGAAAGAATACAGCATGAATGGGGTTTTTTTCAACTACTACAAAAAAACCAGTCGTTAACGCAAAGATCCCAAAAGCGTAAAATAAAATCTCGTGTAACATATTTTTTATATCTATAATTGTTAAGTTGTATAATTATCGATAAAGAGATTCCGTTTGGATATTTAATGCAATCTCTGTTTCCCAACGATCACCATTTTGTAATAGTTTCTCTTTATTGTAAAGCAACTCTTCATGCGTTTCTGTTGCATACTCAAAATTAGGACCTTCTACAATGGCATCAACAGGACAAGCTTCTTGACAAAAACCACAAAAGATACATTTTGTCATATCGATGTCATAACGAGTTGTACGTCGACTACCATCTTCCCTTGGTTCTGCTTCAATAGTAATCGCTTGTGCAGGGCAAATTGCTTCGCATAGTTTACATGCGATACAACGTTCTTCTCCTGTAGGATAACGACGTAAAGCATGTTCTCCTCTAAAACGAGGGCTTAACGGTCCTTTTTCAAATGGATAATTTAACGTAATCTTTGGTCGGAAAAAGTATTGTAACGCTACAAACATTCCGCGAAACATTTCCATTAAAAAAAAGGTTTCTGTATTCTTTCTTAAAATCATTGGATTTCCTTCTGCTAATATAAATATAAATTTTTATAAGGGCGGTTGGTGGGGTTTGAACCCACGACTTTCAGAATCACAATCTGACACTCTAACCAACTGAGTTACAATCGCCTTGTCTGATTCGAATCGAAATTTTTAAATTGAAAACAATTGCTAGTTTTAATTATTCTATGTTTATACATAGAATAATTAAAACTAGTTCATAATAAAAATGGATAATTTATATATATATATACTTATCCACTTTTTATTGTAAGAAATCATTTTCACGATATAATTCAACCACAGTATTTGAATCTTCGAATACTTCAGCTGGAACAGAAGTTGCATCACCTAATAATTCGTACTCAATATCTTCAGCAGAATCATATTCTGCATTCCATACAGCATCAGAACCTTCGTAACCCCCTGCGTTTTCAACAATTTCATAATCTGTCATTTCAGAAGGAGAATCTAAAATCATTTCTAATTGATCTAAATCTGATTCTTCTGAATCTTCTTCTTCTGCCATATTATGTAATGTCTCAGTCATCCCTTCAACAAGTAACTCTTGGAAAATAGATAACGATCTTTTTTCTACTTCGTGTAAACGTGATAATTTCTGTTCTACTGCATCATTAAGCATTTGCGTATAAGCAGCTTCACGAGTTGCTAATAATTCTTGAAATGAAGCGTCAAAGCTAGAAGCAAATGCTGACATTTCTGAAGCAATTTGACCTTGTGTTTCGTGGAAAGAAATTAATTTTTGTACGTATTCTTTTTCTAAAGTTTTAGAACGATCATATTCTTCTTGTAATGTGTTCCCTTTTTCATCGAGACCCGCAGCAAAATCATTGCTATAGCGTGACATTACAAAATACATGAAAGTTACAAAAGAAAACGCAACTAATGTTTTTTCATTAACTACAATAATTTCTTTTGAAAAGAGAAAAAATCCTAAAAGTAACCCACCGGCTAATCCAAATGATACCATGTTAACAAACAATAACTTATTATAATAATGGTTTTCTTTCTCCGCATTCAATATGATATAAAAATTATTAGCGATCCACTTCACCGAACACAATATCGAGTGTTCCAATAATAGTTACTACATCAGCTAATAGATGACCTTTAGCAATAAAATCTAATCCTTGTAAATGATAGTATCCTGGAGCTCGTAATTTTACTCTGTAAGGTCGATTTGAACCGTCAGAGGAAATAAATACACCAAATTCTCCTTTAGGTGCTTCAACCGCAGCATAAACTTCACCTACAGGAACGTGATATCCTTCTGTGTAAAGTTTAAAATGATGAATTAAGGCTTCCATAGATTCTTTCATCTGAGCACGTGAAGGGGGTGTACATTTATGATCGTCAACACGAACAGGGCCAGAAGGCATTTTATTTAAGCATTGTTGAATGATTCGTAAACTTTGACGCATTTCCTCAATACGACAGTTATAACGATCATAACAATCACCTTTCGTACCTACTGGTACATCGAATTCTAATTCATCATAGATTTCGTAAGGTTGAGATTTTCGCAAATCCCAATCTACCCCAGAACCTCTTAGCATTACTCCACTAAATCCCCAAGCTTTAGCTTGCTCTGCTGTAACAACACCAACATCAACTAAACGTTGTTTCCAAATGCGGTTATGTGTTAATAACTCCTCGATTTCATCAATTCGAGAAGAGTATTGCTCACAGAAAGCATGAATATCATCACATAACCCGATAGGTAAGTCTAAAGCAACACCTCCTGGTCGAATATATGCTGCATGCATTCTAGAACCAGAAACACGTTCATAAAATTCAATTAATTTTTCACGTTCTTCGAACCCCCATAACATTGGTGTAAGAGCGCCTACATCACCTGCGTGACATGTTAACGCTAGTAAATGGTTCATGATACGTGTAATTTCACTATACATAACACGAATAAATTGTGCACGTCTTGGAACTTGTACACCTAATAATTTTTCAACTGCTAATGAATAAGCATGTTCATTATTCATCATAGAACAGTAATCTAATCTATCCATATATGGAAGACCTTGTACATATGTTTTATATTCTAGTAATTTTTCAGTACCACGATGTAATAAACCAATATGTGGATCCGCTCTTTGAACAACTTCTCCATCCATTTCAAGCACAAGACGTAATACTCCATGTGCTGCAGGATGTTGAGGCCCAAAGTTCATCGTTAGATTTTTGACCTCATTTACATTTTGTAATTCTTTCATAGTCAATTCTTTTTTTAAATAACATAATAAGGAAACGGAAAGAATGGGATTTGAACCCATGGTTTCTTACGAAACACTGATTTAGCAAATCAGCACTATAAACCACTCAGTCACCTCTCCTTAATAAAGAATAAGCTGGAGGTAATCGGGATCGAACCGATAACCTTGTGTATGCAAAACACATGCTCTAGCCAATTGAGCCATACCCCCTCATGTATTGATATACATGCCTATGTCAAAGCTAACTCATCCCCTAACATAACCAACACCCTCAATTACATTAAGGGTGTAGTTTATTAGATGGAGATGGCAGGTTCTGCCCCTGCGTCCATAGGCATAACAGACGTATTAAAATGGATAGATGCGTACAATTAAATATAAAACATATATATATATATATATGTTATTACGGTTTAATAACGATATGTTTTTTAGATTGATGACATTTAATTTCAAGCAAATTCTCAATTGCTTTTCGAACTTGTCGTCGACGATGAATTTCAAATACACCATGTTTTTCAATCGCTTGAATTAAATCCTGCCATTCATCTTTAGCTAAACTAGCAACAGTCACATCGCGACCAATCCCTAGCTCGTTACAGAATTGAAAAGCTTCAGAAGAACCAATTCCATACAATTTCTGAATTGCATAAACAACTGGTTTATCTTGTGGAATCTCTACTTCGTAAAATAATGCCATTTTGTTTATTTCTTTTTACCTTTTTTTCTACGCAAAGTTTCGCCAACATAGAGAATGCCTTTTCCTTTGTAAGGCTCAGGCTTTTTCAGATCGCGAATTTGTGCAGAAATGAGATGAACACGTTGTTTATCAGAACCCGATACAACTACTTTTGTTTTTTCAACAAATAACGATACATCAGAAGGAACAGGGAAATAATCTGGATGACTTCGGCCCAGTTGGAAAGTTAATACATTATTTGTTAATGATACAGTGTAACCAACTCCAACAAGCTCTAGTTCTTTTTTAAACATAGTTTATTTAAACATTTTTAGTTGGACGTTGAATAGGTAATTCCCAAGGACTTGCAAAGTCAAAAGCACGGAACTCTTGAGCCAATTCTAACGGTTCTTGGACAACACGTTTTAACTGTTCATCGTAACGAACTTCAGTATAACCGCTTAAAGGAAAATCTTTACGTAAAGGATGACCTTGGAAACCGTAATCTGTTAAGATACGACGTAAATCTGGATGATTATAAAAAAATACACCGTTCATATCCCAGACTTCTCGTTCTGCCCAATTAGCATTTGGGAAGACTGTAGTGACAGAAGGAATACCCTGTGTTTCAGAAACGTGTGTTTTAACTGATAATCTTGCATTCCAGCGATAACTTAATAATTCGTAAATAACTTCAGAACGAGCTTCTCGATCAGGATAATCGACAGCATAAATATCAACTAAAGTGGCAAACTGAGCTGCATGATAATCGCGTAAAAACAATAATGTTTTTTCTACATTATCAGGAGCTACAGTGATCCAAGAACGAGTATCACCTTCACGAGGACCTACATCCTGAACAGAAGCAGATAGAATAACAGAAGGCAGCATTTCTTGAATCGTTTTTAAAAAGGGAATAGGACTTACATACTTTTTCATATATAACTTAGTTTTTTAAAATTACTAAAAACGAATACATAGCGGTGATAAAAACTATTTACGATACCAAGATAATAATGTACGAGAACGGTTAATTTTTTTTTGTAATTGAAAGATACCGTAAAGGAGAGCTTCTGCGGTAGGAGGACATCCTGGAACATAAATATCAACAGGAACGATACGATCACAACCACGAACAACGCTATATGAATAGTGGTAGTAACCACCACCATTAGCACAACTACCCATAGATAGAACCCAACGAGGTTCAGGCATCTGATCGTAAACTTTACGAAGAGCCGGTGCCATTTTGTTTGTTAATGTTCCCGCTACAATCATTAAATCGGATTGACGAGGACTAGCTCGGAAAATAATACCAAAACGATCTAAATCATAACGGCTAACTGCAACATGCATCATTTCAACAGCACAACAAGCTAAACCAAAAGTCATAGGCCACATAGAACTATTACGACCCCAATTAACTAGCTTGTCTACTTGAGTAACTACGTATTCCATAATATAATTATTTTTATTTATTGCCAGAGTCGAAGGGACTCGAACCCTTAGCCGACGGTTTTGGAAACCGCTATTCCACCATTTGAACTACGACTCTTTACGATAATAAGAGTAAATAATATAGTGTTTGATGTACTAATCGTTAAAGCCTAAAATAAGTAAACAAACACTTTTCTACTAGGAGAAAGCTACAGTAACTTTAGCTCTGGAAGGGGGGGGTTTGTTATTCTTTTTAACTACACTACCCTGTACGTTAGTATACAATTATTTTGTATATACAGCCGACAATCAGACTTGAACTGATAACCTGATGATTACAAATCAACTGCACCACCTTTGTGCTATGTCGGCAAAAATCACATATCTATTATTTGTGCTATGTTGGCAAAAATATAAATGATGATAATTATTTGTGCTATGTCGGCAAAAATGACATATCTACTAATAAATTAGTATTACCAACTAAACCACCAATACAAAAATTAATATTAGATCACCTAAAGAAATGAGTGACTTACTTCCCTTCCGTCGCTGACATATATGTCTGCAAAGTATTGACTCATTTGTTTAGGTGATATCATATATTAATAAAAAAAAGAAATGGACGCCCATTAGTACTAGTACACTCCTGTTACGGTTTTTGCATTACTGCATTTACATGCCTAGCCTATCAACGACCTAGTCTAGATCGGGGCTTTGAATTCTTATCTTGAAGGCGGCTTCCTACTTATATGCTTTCAGTAGTTATCCGTTCGCAATGTGGCTACCCAGCGATGCTTTTAAGTAAACAGCTGGTTCACTATGGATTGCTCCGTCCCGGTCCTCTCGTACTAGGGAAAGCTCTTCTCAAAATTCTGCGACTATAGTAGATAGGGACCGAACTGTCTCACGACGTTCTAAACCCAGCTCACGTTAGATTTTAATGGACGAACAGTCCAACGATTGCGACCTGCTCCAGCCGCTCGCTATCTAGAGCCGACATCGAGGTGCCAAACACTTCCGTCGATATGAACTCTTGGGAAGTATCAGCCTGTTATCCCTAGCGTACCTTTTATCCGTTGAGCGATGGCCTTTCCATAAAGAACCACCGGATCACTAGAACCGACTTGCGTCCCTGCTCGACATGTACGTCTTACAGTCAGGCAAACATATACTCTTACGCTCTACTTGCTATTTCCGACAGCAATGAGTTTACCTTCGTGCGCCTTCGTTACTCTTTCGAAGGCCGCCGCCCCAGCCAAACGACCCACCATTCACTTTCCCCGGTTGTAAGGGTTAGTTTTACAAAAAACGATACGTAGTTTTCCATATTTCGGCTTTCACCTCCTACGTCTATCTTTTTTCATTCAACAATAAAAAGCTGTCGTCAAGGTGCATAGGGTCTTTCCGTCTAGCTACAGTTAATGCGTATCTTCACGCATATTCCAATTTCACAGGGTCCATTGATGAGACAGCAGGAAAGTCATTACGTCATTCATGCGGGACAGTAATTATCTGTCAGTGGGTTACGCTACCTTAGGATCGTTAGAGTTACGACCGCCGTTTACCAGTCCTTCAATTCAGAGCTTGCACTCCTCCTTTTATCTTTCTGGCACCGGGCAGACGTCAGTCCCTTTACTTCATCTTACGATTTTGCAGAGACATGTGTTTTTATTAAACAGTTGCCCTCCCCGATTATGTGCCACTCTATTGCTAGAGCCCCTCTTCTCCTATGTTACGAGGTCATTTTGCCGAGTTCCTTATCAATGGTTATCCCTAGCGCCTTAGTCTACGCGACTTACGAACCTGTGTCGGTTTATAGTACGGCTTTATATTATTAGGTCTTTCTGGCCTCCTTCTTAACTCTGTTTCCGCCTTTCTCTTCTACAGTGTCTCAAAAAAGTGTCCCCAATAAAATTCCCATCGGTGTATTCTTTTCAGATCAACCTTAGGGCCCGGTCTAACTCTACGCAGATTATCTTTACGTAGAAAACCTTTCGTTTTCGGCGATATTGTTTCTCACAATATTTATCGTTACTTATGTCAGCATTCTCTCTTCTGATTCCTCCATCTCTTTTCCCAAAAAGATTTCAACGGTCTACAGAATGCTCCGCTACCACTTGAATTAAATCAAGTACATAACTTCGGTGTTTTGCTTGAGTTCCCTTTCATCTTCGGCGCAAACAAACAGTATACAAGTGAGCTGGTACGCTTTCTTTCAAGGATGGCTGCTTCCAAGCCTACCTTCTTGCTGTTTTCGTTTGTTCACTTCCTTTCCACTTAGCAAAATCTTTGGAACCTTATTTTATGTTCTGGGCTGTTTCCCTCTTGTCCATGAAGCTTCTCCCTCATGGACTGTCTACACATTCTGAAACTACTGGTGTTCTGAGTTTGCTTCGAGTCGGTAACCCTTCTCGATACAGTGCTTTACTCCCAGTTTTACATGTGCGCGCTACCTACATAGCTTTCGCGGAGTACCAGCTATCTCCAAGTTTGATTAGCCTTTCACCCCTAATCTCAAGTCATCCGCCAGTTTTTCTACACTGGTCGGTTCGATCCTCCATCTTCCGACTTCAATCTGCTCAAAATTAGATCACTTGGTTTCGGGTCAAATGTATATAACTTTCTCCTATTTCAGAAGTTTCGGTTTCCCTATGCCTTCACTTTACAGCTTAAGCTCGCTATTTCTACATTTACTCGCTGACTCATGATGCAAAAGGTACGCTGTCATCCTCTTTTCAGAAGACTCCAACTGCTTGTAAGCTTCTCATTTCAGGTTCTATTTCACTCCCTTTCTCAGGGTTCTTTTCACCTTTCCCTC
>Ga0255128_1000200_pt1 | contig 25875 bp, 31 predicted proteins | sample Law_Miss_RepC_8d_FD_188562 | JGI IMG/M metagenome (GOLD analysis project Ga0255128, IMG submission 188562) | Freshwater microbial communities from St. Lawrence River, New York, United States - Law_Miss_RepC_8d | ecosystem: Environmental > Aquatic > Freshwater > River | place: USA: New York... | reverse complement strand
AAAAGGTTTCTCCCACCACGCATAAGACGGCATCACAAATGAGAGTGGTTGCGCGATGTGTGGTGCATTGTGTAGAAGTGTGCTGCGTTCGTGCAACGCTTCTCGTACCAAAGCAATATTGCCTTGTGCCAAATATCGGACACCCCCGTGGACCAGTTTGGTTGATCGCGATGATGTGCCTTTTGCAAAATCATTCGATTCAACAAGAACTACACGGTAGCCGCGTGCGGCCGCATCCAATGCCAAACCTAAACCAGTTGCACCGCCACCCACAATGGCGATGTCATACACCGCTTGAGGGTCAAGCTGCGCCAACAGATCTTCACGTCGTGTCAGCTGCGGCTGTGCTTGGGTTGGCATAGAAATCTAACGCTCCATCAATCAAGAACGAACAAAAAAAGGCCGTGTGAGTGTGTGACCCACACGGCCATCTGGTTTAACGGACCTTGCCGTTCTTCCATGCGTTCAACAATGAGTCGTACGCAATGGTTTCGCCTTTTGGCTTTTCATTCGCCAATTTCTTCCAAGGTGCACCCTTGTCGCTGAGCCACTTGTTGGGGTCAGATTTGGCGTTGAGCTTGGGTGGACACACGGCCATGCCGGAGCGCTCCAAACGTGCCATCACATCGTCCATTTCGTTGGCCAAGTTGTCCATCGCGGCTTGCGGTGTTTTCTCACCGGTCACAGCCACGGCCACGTTTTTCCACCACAACTGAGCCAGCTTGGGGTAGTCAGGCACGTTGGTGCCGGTGGGCGTCCAAGCCACGCGTGCGGGGCTGCGGTAGAACTCCACCAAACCACCCAATTTAGGCGCCATGTCGGTCATGGCTTTGGACTGGATGTCGGACTCGCGAATCGGTGTCAAACCCACGATGGTCTTTTTCAAGGACGTGGTTTTGGCAGTCACGAACTGGGCGTAGAGCCACGCTGCAGCAGTTTTGCTTTCGTCATGGCCTTTGAAGAAGGTCCATGAACCCACGTCTTGGTAGCCGTTTTGCATGCCTTGCTTCCAGTACGGGCCGTTGGGGCCTGGGGCCATGCGCCACTTCGGTGTGCCATCGGCGTTCACCACAGGCAAACCTGGCTTGATCATGTCGGCCGTGAAGGCGGTGTACCAGAAGATTTGCTGAGCAATTTGGCCTTGTGCAGGCACAGGGCCGGCTTCGCCGAAGGTCATGCCAATGGCTTCCTTGGGCGCGTATTGCTTCATCCAGTCCACGTACTTGGTGAGGGCGTAAACAGCAGCTGGTGAGTTGGTGGCACCACCGCGCGCGACCGATGCGCCTTGAGGTGTACAACCATCAGCCGAGGCGCGAATGCCCCACTCGTCCACGGGCTTGCCGTTAGGAATACCGATGTCAGCCGAGCCAGCCATGGACAGCCAAGCGTCGGTGAAACGCCAACCCAGCGAGGGGTCTTTCTTGCCGTAATCCATGTGGCCGTAAATGGCTTTGCCATCGATGTTTTTTACATCGTTGCTGAAGAAGGCGGCGATGTCTTCGTAAGCGCTCCAGTTGAGCGGCACACCCAACTCGTAACCGTATTTGGCTTTGAACTTGGCTTTCAGTTCAGGCTTGGCAAACAAGTCGGCGCGGAACCAATACAAGTTGGCGAATTGTTGGTCGGGCAATTGGTACAGCTTGCCGTCCGGTGCTGTGGTGAAACTGGTGCCGATGAAGTCTTTGATGTCGATGCCAGGGTTGGTCCACTCTTTGCCGTTGCCCTTCATGTAATCGGTCAAGTTCATGATCTTGCCGTAGCGGTAGTGTGTACCGATCAAATCGGAGTCGGTGATCCAACCGTCGTAAATGGATTTGCCTGACTGCATGGACGTTTGCAGTTTTTCCACCACATCGCCCTCGCCGATCAGGTCGTGCTTAACTTTGATGCCCGTGATTTCTTCAAAGGCCTTGGCCAGTATTTTTGATTCGTATTCGTGAGTGGCAATCGTTTCGGAGACGACTGAGATTTCCTTCACGCCTTTGGCTTGAAGTTTCTTCGCCGCATCAATGAACCACTTCATCTCAGCCGCTTGCTGGGTTTTACTCAAGGTCGAGGGCTGGAATTCGCTGTCAATCCACTTCTTGGCAGCAGCTTCATCAGCCCAACCTTGAGACGACAGTGAGCAGGCAACTGCCACTGCGACGACGCTGTAACGCAACTTCATATCTATCTCCTCATTTTTTTGATACCCCTGTGTGAAGGTGCTTTCGGCTCCAGGGGGAAACAAGCCGTCCTTTTCTAGAAAACGAGCGTCAGCCTTTTCGCATGATCCAACCGAGAAGAACCATGGAGAGGACAAAGCTGAACCAAATCGATGGATCTGCTTCCAACGACAAAACTTGAGCCAACCAACCGCTGATGCCGACAAATGCCAAATTCACATAAGCTGCGGACAACAGGCCAATGAACAGGCGATCGCCTCGTGTGGTTTGCATGGGCAAAAAACCTTTTCGCATCAAGGTGGGTGATTTCATTTCCCAGACAGTCATCCCAGTGATCATCAGTCCGATGCAAGAAAAAAATACGGCCACAGGGGTGGTCCACGCCATCCATTCAAACATTGCAGTTCTCCTCTTGAAGCCGCATCAAACGCGACCCATCGCAAAACCTTTGGCGATGTAATTACGAACAAACCAAATCACGATGGCGCCAGGTACGATGGTCAAAACACCTGCTGCTGCCAGCGTGGCCCAGTCCATGCCTGACGCCGATACGGTGCGCGTCATGGTGGCCGCAATGGGCTTGGCGTTCACGCTGGTCAAGGTGCGTGCCAAGAGTAACTCCACCCAACTGAACATGAAGCAAAAGAATGCAGCGACGCCAACACCCGCTTTTATCAAAGGCAAAAAGATCTGCACGAAAAATCGAGGGAACGAATAGCCGTCGATGTAGGCCGTCTCGTCAATCTCGCGAGGAATGCCGCTCATGAAGCCTTCGAGAATCCACACAGCCAACGGCACGTTGAACAACAAGTGCACCAGCGCCACAGCTAAGTGCGTGTCCATTAAGCCCACGGAGCTGTAGAGTTGAAAGAAAGGCAATAAAAAAACGGCGGGTGGCGTCATGCGGTTGGTCAATAGCCAAAAGAATACGTGCTTGTCACCCAAAAAGCTGTAGCGTGAAAACGCATAAGCGGCGGGTAACGCGACGGTGAGTGACATTACCGTATTCATGCCCACGTAAATCAGGCTGTTGATATAGCCCGAATACCAAGCTGGATCGGTCAGGATAGTTTCGTAGTTAGCCCAGGTGAAATGCTCGGGGAACAAGGTGAAACCAGCCAAGATTTCATTGTTTGTTTTGAATGACATGTTGATCATCCAATAAATGGGCAGCAAAGCAAATACAAGATAGAGCCACAGAAAAACTGTGCGCTTTTGAAATTTTGCTTTATGCATGTCCACCCTCCTTCGGCTCTGTACCGACTTGCTGCATCCAGTTGTACAAAACAAAACAGAACAACAAAATGATCAAGAAATAAATCAATGAAAAAGCCGCAGCAGGTCCTAGGTCAAATTGCCCCACGGCTTTTTGTGTCAAAAATTGCGATAAAAACGTGGTTGAGTTACCGGGGCCGCCACCGGTCAGCACAAAGGGTTCGGTGTAAATCATGAAGCTGTCCATGAAGCGCAAGAGCACCGCAATCACCAAGACGCCGCGCATCTTGGGCAACTGAACAAAGCGGAACACATCGAACTTACTGGCGCCGTCAATACTCGCGGCTTGGTAATACGCATCAGGAATAGAGCGCAAACCGGCGTATCCCAATAACGCCACCAATGGCGTCCAATGCCAAACGTCCATTAACAAGACGGTGAACCAAGCATGGTTGGCGTTGCCTGTGTAGTTGTAGGCAATGCCCATGCCTTGAAGCGCTGCACCCATCAGACCGATATCGGTACGCCCAAAAATTTGCCAAATCGTGCCGACCACGTTCCAAGGAATCAACAACGACAGCGATACGATGACCAGTACCGCCGATGATTTCCAACCTGTTGCAGGCATAGACAAGGCCAACAGAATGCCCAACGGTAACTCCACAGCCAACACCGAAAACGAATAAATCAATTGGCGCAACAACGCGCCGTGTAACTCTTCGTCTCGCATGATCGCAGCAAACCATTCGGTACCCACAAACACGCGACGGTCAGTGGAAATGATGTCTTGCACCGAGTAGTTGACCACCACCATCAAAGGCAAGATGGCCGAAAACGCGACGCACAACAACACGGGCAAAATCAAAAACCAGGCTTTCTGGTTGACGGGTTTGGTGGTCGTGCTCATGCCACGATCTCCTCGTTTTTATAAAAGCATGTATGGGCACCCATAACTTGTAGCCACACGGTTGAACCGGTTTTTACAGATGCACTGTCCGTCGATAAACGTGCTTTGACGGTTTGGCCATGGTGGCTTGCGGTGACGATGTTGTGTGTGCCCACATCTTGAACTTGCGACACCAGCATGGGCAAAGCACCTGGCGTTTGGGCATCTGTCAATGCCACATATTCAGGACGTATGCCCAATTTAATGGCGCCCAACGGCAATGCTGCAGCAGCGTCGAGTACATGTGAGCCCACACGCAAACCGGATGCATCCACCTCGGCGTGCAAAAAATTCATTCCAGGAGACCCAATGAAGTTGCCAACAAATGTGTGGCTAGGCCGCTCGAACAAGTCAGCGGGTGAGCCCACTTGTACGGCTCGCCCACGTGTCATGACCACCACTTGATCGGCAAACGTCAATGCTTCCACTTGATCGTGCGTGACATAAATCAAAGTCAGCTTGAGTTCATGGTGAATTTGTTTAAGCTTGCGACGCAGTTGCCACTTCAGGTGTGGATCAATCACCGTCAAGGGTTCATCAAACAACACCGCCGATACATCTGGGCGCACCAACCCTCGGCCCAGAGATATTTTTTGTTTAGCGTCTGCCGATAAACCCGCGGCACGCTGGTTGAGTTGGCCGCTCATTTCTAGCATCTCGGCAATTTGGCCCACGCGTTGGTCCATCTTGTCTTTGGGCCATTGACGGTTGCGCAGCGGAAATGCCAAGTTTTCTGCCACTGTCATGGTGTCGTAAATCACAGGGAACTGAAACACTTGTGCGATGTTGCGTTCTTGCGGCGTTGCGTGAGTCATGTCACGCCCATCAAACAGGACATGGCCTTGTGATGGGGTCAGCAGGCCAGACATCACGTTGAGCATGGTGGTTTTGCCACAGCCAGAAGGGCCTAGCAAAGCGTACGCACCACCATCCTCAAACGTCATCTTCAAGGGGAGCAACGCGTAGTCGCTGTCGTGTTGTGGGTTGGCTTTGTAGGCGTGTGCCAAATCGAGGTCAATCCGCGCCATCTCAGTGTCCCTTCGTGCGAGTAGGTGCAAGCAGCAACATGCCTTGCGCATCAAACACATACATTTGCATCGGATTCGCATACACCTGAATCTGCGCTCCCAAATCAAAGTAATGAACACCCGTGAGTTGCGCGACTAAATTACCCATGCCTGTGGCGACGTGCACGAAGGTGTCTGAGCCTGAAATTTCAGCCAATTCCACACGCCCACCGATGGCGATGTCGCCGCTTTGTGCATGGGTGCGAACCGCGCTGGCTCGCATTCCCAAGGTGAGTTGGGGCGTGGCGGTGGACGGCAACGTCAACGCCATCAGCGGCCCACCCAGCAACTGAACACCCGTTGATTGCCGTGTTGCATTCATCAAGTTCATGGGCGGGTCACTGAAGGCCCGTGCCACGCGTAAAGATTTAGGGTTGTGAAACACCTCGGCTGTAGGCCCGTATTGCAATAACTCGCCTGCATCCATGACGGCGGTATAACCACCCAGTAGCAGAGCTTCAGCAGGTTCGGTGGTGGCGTAAATCACAGTGGAGTCACCGCTGGCAAACAATGCGCCCAACTCCTCGCGTAATTCTTCGCGTAGCTTGTAATCGAGATTGACCAAGGGTTCATCCAGCAGCATCAGCGGTGCTCCTTTAGCCAGGGCCCGCGCCAAGGCCACACGCTGTTGCTGGCCACCAGACAGCTCCGTGGGGTAGCGGTCTAAAAACATGTCGATATGAAGTTTTTCGGCCAAGGCTTGCACGCGTTGGGCGATGTTTTTGTCGTCACGCAGCTTCATGGGCGAAGCAATGTTGTCTCGCACTTTCATCGATGGGTAGTTGATGAACTGTTGGTAAACCATGGCGACATTACGCTTGCGAACAGGAACGCCCACCACATCTTGTCCATCCACCAGCACACGACCAGAACTGGGCACATCCAAACCCGCCATGATGCGCATCAGACTGGTCTTGCCCGCTTGGGTGGCGCCTAGCAGCACCGTTACATTGGCACTGCGAGGCGCTAGGCTCATGTCGTAAAGCCAGGTTTGAGGCCCGACTTTTTTGCTGACACCTTCGAGAGACAACTGCATCACACCACCTTTACGCTTTGAGTTCGTCGACGATCTGTATCGCTTTTTGATAGATTCATTATTGTTCGATACTTTTCTTTTTTTGCTCGGTAATTACCCTATGAATGTTCGTTTTAGTTCGGTTTAAAGTGATGACTCTTCGTTTGTGCATGAAAATCAGAATCTATGAATTCCAATCCACGACAAATTACTTTGCTCAAAGTTGTGCAAGAGCTTGGCTCTGTGACGGTCGAACAACTGGCTGAAAAATTAGGTGTGACCTTGCAAACGGTGCGCCGTGATGTGCAGCGCATGGCGGAGACGGGGCAGCTCACGCGCTTTCATGGCGGCGTGCGTGTTCCCAGCTCAACCACTGAGAACATTGGCCACCAGCAGCGCGTCAACCTCAACTCAGAAGCTAAAACGCGGATCGCACGAAGCGTGGCAGCCGCCGTGCCTAACGACTGTTCGTTAATCTTGAACATCGGAACCACCACAGAAGCCATTGCACGTGCCTTGTTGCGGCACACAGGTTTGCGTGTCATCACCAACAATTTGAATGTGGCCAGCATCCTAAGTTCCAACCCCAATAGTGAAGTGATCGTGGTGGGGGGCGTTGTGCGAGGTCGAGATCAAGGCATCGTCGGTGAGGCTGCGGTGGATTTCATTCGTCAATTCAAAGTGGACATTGCTTTGATTGGCATCTCTGGTATTGAATCGGATGGTTCTTTGCGCGATTACGACTACCGAGAGGTCAAAGTTTCACAAACCATCATTTCTCACGCCAGAGAGGTGTGGTTAGCAGCAGACCACAGCAAATTCAACCGACCAGCCATGGTCGAGGTTGGCGCGATTTCACAGATTGATCGTTTGTTCACAGACGCCACACCACCCTCGCCTTTTGGTGCCTTGCTTGCTGAAGCACAAGTACAACTGCACATCGCTGAGTGAACGAACTTTTCGTCAAGAAAGAAGAACACATGACCTACATCCTTGCCCTTGACCAAGGCACTTCTAGCTCACGTAGCATTGTTTTCAACCAACTCGGGCAAATCGTGGCGATTGCTCAGCAAGAGATCACGCAGATTTATCCCAATCCAGGATGGGTCGAGCATGACCCTATGCAAATCTGGCAGACCCAGTTGGCAACCGCCAAAGAAGTGCTGGCTAAAGCTGGCATCAGCGCCCGTGATGTAGGCGCGCTTGGCATCACCAACCAACGCGAAACCAGCGTGGTGTGGAATAAAAACACAGGTCAACCCATTTACAACGCGATTGTTTGGCAAGACCGCCGAGCCGAACCTGCGTGTGTGGCGTTGCGTGAGCAGGGCCTGAGCGACACCATCCAAGCCAAAACAGGTTTGCTGGTCGATGCTTATTTTTCGGGAACCAAACTCCAATGGATTTTGGATCATGTGCCCCAAGCGCGTGCCCAAGCTGAACGTGGTGAGTTGCTATTTGGCACGGTCGACAGCTGGCTGATGTGGCAACTCAGCGGGGGTGCGGTACACGCCACCGATGTGAGCAATGCCTCCCGCACCATGCTCTTTAACATCCACACCAATCAGTGGGATGCTGAGCTGTTGGCAGCCCTGCGCATCCCTGAGGCCATGATGCCCACCGTGCAGGCTTCTAGTGCTCAGTACGGCGAAGTACGTGCCGAGTTGCTAGGACATGCCATCCCTATCGGGGGTGTTGCTGGAGATCAGCAAAGTGCCCTGTTTGGGCAAGCTTGCTTCAGTGCCGGTATGGTGAAGAACACCTACGGCACGGGTTGCTTCATGCTCATGCACACGGGGGCTGATGGCATGCGCTCACAAAATGGTTTGATCACCACCAGTGCGGCACAAGAGACGGCGCAACCGCAATTTGCTATCGAAGGCAGCGTTTTTGTGGGCGGTGCAGTGGTGCAGTGGCTGCGTGATGGTTTGGGAGCCATTCGTCATAGCGGTGAGGTACAAGCTTTGGCCGAAAGCGTTCCGGACTCTGGTGGTGTGATGGTGGTGCCCGCATTCACTGGGTTGGGTGCACCGTATTGGCACGCGGATGCTCGAGGATCTATCACAGGTCTCACACGCGGCAGCACGGTAGCGCATATTGCTAGAGCCGCATTAGAGAGCATTGCTTTTCAAAGTGCTGCCTTGCTACAAGCGATGAGTCGTGATTTGACCTTGGCGGGTGTTGCCCAAGTGCGTGAACTGCGTGTGGATGGCGGGGCTTGTGTGAACGATTTGTTGATGCAATTCCAAGCTGATTTATTGGGCATTGATGTGGTGCGCCCTGAAGTCGTAGAAACCACAGCACTGGGTGCCGCCTATCTGGCAGGTCTAGCCACGGGGGTTTATAGCAGCACGGATGAATTGAGCGAACTGTGGCGTGTGGAGCGTCGTTTTAGCCCGCAGCGCACGCCTGACTACGCGACCGATTTGATGGCGCAATGGGAACACGCGGTTCGTAAAACAGTGCTTTGAGCCTCACGCGCTCATGCAAACGCGTGCCGCAAAGCGCGCGCGGCATCTAGGTGCGCCGTCAGCGCCTCAGGAATCACGCGGCCCATTTGGATGAAGCTGTGCACCACGCCTTTGTAAATTTCTAAGTCCACAGGCACGCCGCTCAAACGCAGATGGTCGGCATAGGCCACACCTTCATCTATCAACGGGTCGCACTCAGCCAAGCCCAGCCATGCGGGTGTCACGCCAGACACATCAGCCAACAAGGGCGAAAAGCGTGGGTCGTGGCGGTCTGCCGCGTTGGGCATGTAGTGGTTATAGAAGTATTCGATGCTGGCTTTTTCTAGCAAGAAGCCTTTTTCAAACGTGTGGCTTGACGCCATGTGTTCGGGCGAACAGCCGGGGTAGAACATGAGTTGCAGCTTCAGGTCAATGCCTGCGTCACGTGCTGCAATGGCCGTAGCTGCAGTGAGTGTGCCGCCCGCGCTGTCGCCGCCTAAGGCGATGCGTGAGGCATCTAGGCCTAGGATAGATGCGTTAGCTGCGAGCCATTGCAATGCATCGAATCCATCGTTGTGTGCAGTGGGGAATGTGTACTCAGGTGCGAGTCGATAGTCCAGCGATACCACTGCACAGTGCGCTAAATGGGCCAAGTGTTTGCATAACGCCGCGTGTGTTTCGGGGCTACCTACCGTAAAGCCTCCGCCATGAAAGTACAGCAGCACGGGCAAGTTGGGCTTGGCGTGTTCGGCCCACAGTTTGGCGCGCAGTGTTGCGCCGTCACGTGTGGGAATGTGCAGGGTGTCGTCACGCTTCATTTTTTGTGCGTTTACCTCCAGCACACCTGCGCCCAAGGCATAGGCTTGTTTGGCTTGCTCGGGCGTCAGCAGTGCCATGGGCGGGCGGCCTGCTTTGGCAATGGCGTGCAGAACATCTCGCATGGCGGGTGTCAGCAGGCTTTGCGGGTTACTTGAGTGCTCATCTGGGTTTGCTTTTTTGAATGCGGCTTTTATAGTGTGCCATGGCTCAAATTCTCTACCTCACCAACATCCAGATTGACTTTGGCGTGCTCGCGACCCTTGGGGCGGAGTGTGAAAAGGCCAACATCAAACGCCCACTCATCGTGACTGACCAAGGCGTGAAAGCCGTGGGCATTTTGCAAAAGGCGCTAGATGCGTTGCATGGCACAGAGGTGGCGGTGTTTGATCAAACCCCTTCTAACCCTACTGAAGCTGCAGTACGTGCCGCTGTGGCGGTGTATCACGCCCATCAGTGCGACGGCCTCATTGCCTTGGGTGGTGGATCTTCCATCGACTGCGCCAAAGGCGTGGCCATTGCTGCCACACACGATGGCCCGCTCAAAACCTACGCCACGATCGAAGGTGGCTCGCTCAAAATCACACCAGCCGTTTCGCCCATCATTGCAGTGCCCACCACGGCGGGCACTGGCAGTGAGGTGGCGCGCGGAGCCATCGTCATCGTGGACGACGGGCGCAAGCTGGGTTTTCATTCGTGGCACTTCTTGCATGCAACAAACGACAGCTTTAGGGCAGCAAATCCGAATCGATGGATAACCGCTTTGGGCACGGTGCCGAAGTTCAATCAGTGTTTCTCAATGGATCGAGCTGGACTGCCCTAAAGCTGCCGCTCGCAAGTGCCTGGTTTCGCGGCTCAGGAGCCACAGAGTAGACAGTTTGACATGGTCACTCTGACTGACCGCTGCTGGGAAATGAGCATGTTTCGGCGAACGTCCGCTTGTTCTCAAAGAGAACTCAACTCCATGGTTTTTTGGCCTTGAGGTCAGAAGACGGCTATCAGCCCAAAGCGGGTACACATTTTGAGGTTTTTGAGTAGTGTTTTTTGCTAAAACTGTTAGTCTTGAAACAGCGAGTGAAATAGCGAACTAATACCTTACTAACTGTTAGGGTCATTCAGAAACAACGATGGATGCGTAGTCTCACGCTCCAATGAAGCCAAAGCCATTGGCATACGCATGGGACAGCCTTGGTTTGAATGCAAGGAACTGGCAGAAGAACATGGGGTACTAGCCCTGAGCAGTAACTACGCTTTGTATGCCGACCTTTCCAACCGTGTGATGTCGATCTTGTCGACTTACTCGCCAAGACACGAGGTCTACAGCATTGACGAATGCTTTGTTGACCTGACAGGCACGGCCAAACTGAGGGATGTCAGTTACCAAATGCGCGAGCACGTCATCAACTGGTCTGGCATACCTGTATGTGTAGGCATTGGCCCAACAAAGACTTTGGCAAAGCTTGCAAACTTTGTGGCCAAACGCCACCCCCGCTCTAAAGGCGTCTTCAACTACAACGACCTCACCGAGCAACAGCAAGTCAAGCTCTTACGCCGAATACCAGTAGACGAAGTCTGGGGTGTTGCAGGAGGCTCACCAAGAAGTTAGAAGTGTGCCCAACACTGCCGGTGTTGGGTATCAGAAGATGCCCCAATTGAACAACTCAAAGACCATGGTCGATGATCACAAAACCGTGATCACGCCCGCATCACCCATGCGTTGCCAAGGCAAACCCAGCGCCAATGCGCTCAACTGCGCTGCGTTCATCGGCAACCGGGGCGACAGCCGCGCATCGCCCCAAACGAATTTACCGGTGTTCAATCTGCGCGCTGCCAGCCACACACCCACACCGTCGTGCACGAGCACCTTCATGCGGTTGGCACGCTGGTTGGCAAACAGATACGCGTGATGCGGGTGGGCCGCGCCAAAAACTTTAACGACACGGGCCAGGGCGGTCTCGGGGCCTGCACGCATGTCCAGCGGCTCGGTGGCCATCCAGACGGCATCGATGCGGATCAACGCAAAAGCTCACGAAGCCACACTGCGCATTCGGCGGCACTGGATGCAGGCCAGGACAGCTTGAGAGACAGGTCACCACGTTGCAGTTCGAGATGAACGCATCCTTCGATAGGCGGTGAGGGCACAGGCAAGGCCGTTGGCATGGGTAACTCGATGAAGCCAGGTGGCGTCAGATCAGCGGCTGAATGAATGCGCGCCTGGCCAGTGTCAGACAGCTCACGCAACCAGCGGTGCAGGATGTTGTGATTGATGCCGTGGTTTCTGGCCACGGACGCGACCGACATACCGGGGATTCGGCAGGCGGCCACCAGTTGGGCCTTGAATTCGGGGCTATAAGTGCGACGGCCGCGGCCAGTCTGGGTGAGTTGGTTGTTGGTGTACATGTGTCCACGATCTATGACGTGGACACGATGCTCTTAGATAAGAGAAGTCATTGCCAGATGGGATGGCCGGACGCTTACGATTGACTGGCTGACGTTCTACAACCACCGGCGGTTGCACTCCACGTTGGGCTACGTCAGTCCGATGCAGTTTGAAAAACGCTGGGACGCGGCACAGCAATTGAAGGCCGCATAATGAAGTGGCTAAGCGGTACGTCAAACAGGGGCAGGTTCAGCGATACATAAAAATTTTGAAAATTAATCGGATTTCCGAGGGGGCATCAGTTCCCAAGCTGTTTATAGATTCCATCCATATGTGTGACCCACATCATTAATGATCCCTTGTCCCTAGGAGAAGATACAGTACGCCCGCCGAGTTCGCGTGGTGCGCTGATTTGGTCTATTACGCCGTCCCCGTTGTTGTCAATCATGGATACGACGGCGTTGAACTCTTCCATTTGACCGTTCTGCCCACGCCTAGCCAATGGCATTTCCGCTTTAACCAAAATACCTTGGTTGCCCAGCGCAGTAACTACACCGTGCGTAGTTGTTCCGTCGCGCATTACGATGGAATAGCGGTATTCACCGGTCTTTTGAATGTGTTTCAGCAACTTCGGATAAAACGTACGTGATAGCCGAGAGAAACCATCAAGCATCACCGTTATTTGTTGTTCGGTCTGAGCGAGAGAGAGGCTTGGACCAGTCAGCGTACAGATCAATGCAACAACGCACGGCAGCTTCCTTCCGAAGAATTTACCAAACACCAGTGGCTCCTAAATAGATTGCATACGGTGGTATGAAGAGCGCGGCTAAACCATTTCCGACACTTGACTGAAAGCCAACCACAATGCCTATGAGGTCGAGGAACACCAAGACAGCTCCAACAATGTATGTTAATCCTTGCATATTGAATTCCTCTTAATTGCAGCCAAACTCATTTGTAAAACAAGATATTCGCATGCTTCCGATAGATGGAGCATGTTTTGGAATAATGATATAACAATACTTTGTATAAGTGTTACAGGCATGAGGATGTCTGCGACATGGGCAAAGGCGAATTCTCAAAACGGGTGCCGAAACGCGCCAAGAGTGGGAAATCGGCGGTAAATTCAACGCCGGTTTCAGCATGTGAACATTCACGCATCAGCTCGCGCTTTGGCGGGGGTTATGCAGACCATCCCTAGAGCTTTGCGCGTTTCTTTGACTTGATCTGGTTGAGGAGATTTGAGCATGGTGCATAAATTTTACGTACATTGTTCGCAAAGTAGCGGGATGACCAGTATGGTGAAGTGATATGGAGCCTCGGTTACCAAGGTTGCCTAGACGGATACCCCTGCTTTGCCAGGCGTTTCGAGACCCAAAACTAGGGTGACCGCCCTCTACAAAGGAAGATTTATGCTGCCCGGACCATCCTACGTCTATGAATGCCAGTCATGCAATGGGCTATTTGTGCGTCGTAGCATTTCTTCTGGCAACACCAGCAGGGCCAAGTTCAGGTCTGATGGTCAAATGAGTGCTCCAATGTTGCCGACAACACCGCTACTTGTTGCCTGCCCCCATTGCAAATCCTCAATTTTCTGGCCCACTGCAATAAAAGTTGATTCCTACGAGACCTATGATCTGACTGGTATTTTTGATGTTGGGGAAATGCTCCCAGAAAGTCTTGTACTTAGGCTCGAGAAGAAAGCAAAAAAGCAAAAGTACCAAGATGTGGTCAGATACGAGCAGGCTTCACCCCAGCAGATTTTTGCCTTCATCCAAGGGGGTCGCTTTGAGAGTTCGTTCGAATTACCCCTGCGCTTACTCTGTTGGCAGCGTTGCAACGATGACCGCTTAGAGGTTGGTCGTGTTGGATTGGAGTCCGATGAGCGGGAGAACTTACAAAAATTGTTGCTCCTAATCGATCAGAACACTGATTCTCATCGGATGCTCAGGGCTGAGATTTTCAGACAGCTTGCGCAGTTTGATGAAGCTCGCTTCATGCTAGATTATGACTTTGATGATGAAGCGGCAGCCCGTGCTGAGCAATTGGTGCTTGCCATTGAAAGAAAGGACACTTTGCCTTTCCAGTTCGTCGGACGCGATGAAGAGTATGACTATGAGACAGCATGGCTAGCACGAAGGTATGAGCCTGAAGACCCCACAAAGTTTAATTTTGCGGAACTGACTCCACCAGTTTTTAAGGTCAGCAACCGTGATTGGTGGGTCAAGGTGCTTGGTATGTTGTGCCACAACTGGGCGCTGATCGAAAGAAATGATGACAACACTGCAACCGTTTACTTTTTCCAAGATCAAGGAGGCAAGGAACGTCCTGCGATCATCGACTCACTCAGTTTTGCAGGGGTCAGGGAGGCTAGGGATGCCTTGAAACGAAACGGTTTCGAAATCCTGAAGACTTATCCAGGACCATGGATGGGTTGTGAACCCAAGGGGTTCATTTATGATAACCGTGGAGCTGGCAATTTTGTTTATTCACAACGTGGATATTGGGAAAACTGAAATGAATATTTATGGTTATGCATGGGGTGTTCTTGGATTTTTGTCTGGCACGCAGATTAGTGAAAATAGACCAACATTAGCATTCGTATTTGCAATCGGCGGATTTATTTGTTTATTAATTGCCGCCTCAAAAGACAAAGATTAACAATTTTGCTATTCCGCTGAATCTACGTAATTATCATGAATTTACACAACCTTGATTAATTCAATAATTTTAAATATCATCAAAAATATCTATTTAGAATTTTTTTCTAGCCACTTTTGAGCTGCAACCTCGGCACTTCGAATTTCCTGTGGCTTCAGTTTTTTTTCAGCGCGTGACCTGTTATCTTTTGCTGGCTCATATCCATTTGAAGATGCTATTAAAAACCATTTATAAGCCTCTGTCATATTTTTGGGAACTAGTTCACCTTCAGCATAAATCACGCCTAAACGATTTTGGGCCAAATTCAACCCCAAAGCTGCAGCATTATTATATGCTGCAACTGCACCTTTTGGATCACGAAGAATACCAACACCACTCTCAAGTTGTTCAGCATAGTCATAAGCTGCGTAGCTATTACCAGCAAGCATTCCATTTCTTAGCCATTCAATAGCATCTTTGATATTTTTTTGCCCGGTTTTTCCTTTTGCCAAACAATCACCATAGAATAAATATGCTCTACCAGCTTCTGGATATACTGCAGTTCCAGTTAATTTAAAATATCCCTCCGCAATAGTTTTAATAACTTCACATGCAGCAATATCAGATTTTCTAAAATCTCGATCTGGCATATTTTCAAGCATACAAAATGCATATTGAATATTGTTGGTTGACTTCGTATTAATTTTATAGCCAAGCTCGTACATTTCACATGCTTTTCTAGAATTTTTAACTGCACCAATACCTAACCGATAGATATCGCCGAGACGACTAGCTACGCCAGCTTGAGGATTAACACTCAAAGATCGTAAAAGTACTTTTTCCGCCTTGGCATTCCATTTGGCGAAAGAAGACTCAAAAAAAGCAAGTCCAGCATATGTGAGTACCTGATTATCAGATTCCATATTTTTCTCAAACCAAGAAAGAACTAGCTCATTGTCTGAGCCATATATCATTAGATTCAGTAAATGGTTGTCGTCCTTGGTAGATTCGTAGGTAGATATCAAATTAAGAAGTTCATCATTATTTCCGTTTATTGGTTGTGCTTGTGCATAACCGAAAAAAATACAAATCAATGTTATAGTAAATATTTTCTTATATTTAATTAACGCTTCCATTCTGAGGCTCCTTTCTTTTCTTCGATTGGCCAAAAACCAGAATTTCCGTCAATGCTCCATTGCACTTGCCAAACACGTCCGTTATCCTGATCTAGCAGAATAAACTGGTACATATTGCGGCTGGAGTAGAGCGTAAAACGTCCAGGTCGTGACCCCGTAGAAGCAAGTACATCCTTATTCAAAACAGTTTTCATTCGATCTTCATCCTTGAGTGCTATTTGCACTTGCCAAAGCTGACCAGTCTGGGTGTCGAGGTGTAGCGTATTCCAAATGTTACGTGTCTTAAAGACCCTGAAGCGTGCATCCAGCCGCTGCATGTCATATTCAATTTCTGTTGGCTGTGGGGTCTGACTTGCTGCAACAGAACAAAAAGCCAGCATGGCAATAAAGAGTGCATAGACACCGGTGGTTTTCAAATTCATGTCGCTTCACCTGCTATAAGAAAGTCACTTGTATTCATATAGTCTAACGTGTGTATGTCTTGAAAAATTGCTCCCGCAATGAGAGCCACTGGTCCGATGTGCCCCCACCCCCACCCCCCTTGGGGGGCCTCACCGGGGGGTAGCAAGCTAGCCATATGTACAACCCCAAAGGAGTACGAATGGCAAATTACGCAGAGCATCCAATCATCCAGCAAGCCTTGGAATTGCTTGCCTGTGAAATTCAACATACCGACACACTTCAGTCACCAGATGCCGTCAAAGACTATTTGAGATTGAAACTGGGCAACCTACCGCATGAGGTATTCGCGGTGGTATTCATGGACTCACAAAATCGAGTCATTGCATACGAAGAGCTTTTCAGGGGTACCTTGACTCAAACCTCTGTCTATCCGAGGGAGGTAGTGCTGGAGTCGTTGAAGCGTAACGCTGCCGCAGTCATCTTGTGTCATAACCATCCAAGTGGTTCACCTCAACCATCAAGGGCAGATGAAGCACTCACACTGACTTTGAAAAGCGCGCTTGCGTTGGTGGATGTGCGTGTCCTCGATCACATGATCGTTACACGTTCTAGAGTACTGAGCTTTGCAGAGGAGGGTTTAATCTGAGTTATCCAATGCCCAATGAATGGCATATCGAGCAGCTGCTTGACGTCAACTATCCTGACCGTTAGCGCAAGGCTTGAATTCTGGCTTCGTTGTCCCTTTTTGTCTGCTGCTAAACGACTTGTTTTCTTGCCTTTGCTTTTTCACGAATCATCAATTTCTATCCCAAGCACGTTGATATGACTGGGTTAGCACCTTGGTTAAGCAGTTGCTTAAATGTGGTACAAGATGTGGGACAAAGTATATTTTTAAAAAATTCACACTCTTAGTTCTACGGACACCGCTTCCGCCAGAATGAAACCCTTAGTGATGGATTTACTAAGGGTTTTTTCTTTTTATCTTTCGCCGAGTAACACTCCAAGTCACATCAATGTGCGGGACTTTATCCCTCTGACCACGACCTATTTGGACAATATCGCTGAGCCACAACGCTTCCAACTCCTGACAACTCATCTCTACATGTCTCTGTCACGCTTGCGCTGGGCGCATCTCGAACCCTGTTTCAAAGTTCACAGCGTGTGACTTAACATCAGGCTAGTTTGAACTGCACATCTAGACGGCTGTTGCACGGTTCTGGGGATTTGCAAGGGCGACCACTAAATCCAACTTCCTTCCATGGAACTGGGGAGACTCAGAATTGGTTTCCTGAAGACTCGCTCTCAACAAAAATCAAGAATCCGCCCGGCTCAGAACCGCCGACTCAAGCCAATACGGAATTTTTTCAAGTCTGCATTTGCACTTATCTGTGTATCTGGGTAGCGAAGGCCCCCACTTTTGAGGGAGGCAGTTGTGAAGCCATTTATAGAATCGATTTTCTGACGTGAGAATTCCGCGCTAGCAACCCATTCTTCTGAAATTATTCGCTTCACTCCAATGATCAATTCACCACCTGTAAACCACCGTGAATTTATTTGATCAACAGGTAAGTTGTACCCAATTTGATCTTGGCGAATCGAAATACTAGCGCGTTGTAAAACAATGCCAGCGCCCACATAGGGTAACCATTCGTTGACTGGCTGGCCCAAAATAGCGCTCAAGCGAACAGCATCTTTTAGGTTCACTTTGTAATCAAGCGTGTCACCCCATGTGGTGGAAAGCACCCGGGAGGCCTGCACACTGTGTTTGCTGGCTTTGTCTATCCCAAGATTCAGCCCATAAACTAAACGATCACTCACCCACAAGCGCTCAACAAATATGGAAGGAAGCTCAGAGCGTGATCGTGAATCGATCGACTCAGCATAGTCTTGATTACCCTCGCAATTATCGCCAGGCCACTCAGAACCAAAGTTAAGGTTCGTACAACCAGACGAGTGCTGATGAGAATACTTAGAAAGCAAATTTGAGCTCGATTTTAGATACCCTAAACCCAGATAAAAGCCATCCCAAGTTTTTGATTGAGCGTGGGCCAAGTTATTAACAAGCCCCAAAAATGCGAAAACAAGAATTGACAGATAACGCATAAAAAAATATTAAATTTGTTTGTTTCATTGATTGTACAGAACTTTTATATTTCATCGAAAATTTTACATTTTTATCAATGACAGCCAAATGAAGGCTCTTGATCGTCAGCCAGCTGTAAAACCCGTCGATACGACTGTACCGATTGAGATATTAGAAATAAATGCGGTGTTCTCAAAGGCTAAGCAAGTCATGACCTTGCCCCTGTTTTTGGAGTTCACAACCTTTTGAGCCCCAGCAAGAGTCGCCGTCGTGATTGCTGGGACAACACGGTGGCTGAATCCTTCTTCAGCAGTGTGAAGAGCGAACTGATCAAAAAGCGGATTGACCAAACAAGGGCTGAGGCCATGTCACAAATCTTCGATGACATAGCGGTTTTCTAGGATCGCGTCAGGCGCCACAAGCATCTCGATCAACTCAGCCCCCATGAGTTCGAACGCCAGCGTCAAACTGCGCTATGAAAAGTGTCTAGAAGTTTGGGGGAATGCCAAATAGTTTTTTGCAGAACATCAGCCTGCATCACCCAATGTCATTTCAAATTTATGATAAATTCACTAGAACTTATAGAATTAACATAATTTTATGAAAATCCATTTTTTCAAAATGAAATACATTCAATCCCTTTTGGGAACTAAGCCCATCTATTTTTTGTTGACTTCATTCGCTCTGATGAACTTCAGTTGCGCTGTTGCTGCAGATGCTGCTGGAATGGTCAAAACCCTTAAAGGTGCGGCCACGATTGAACGCGGAGTCAGCCGTTTGCCCGTGACCGTAGGTGCTGTGGTCTATCCAAAAGACCGCATTGTCACGGGCCCCCAGTCAGCTGTAGGTTTGACCCTCAAGGACAATACCCAACTTACACTGGGTGCAAACGGTGAGATGGACTTGAACAAGTTTTCATTCAACACCACGTCCCATGCGGGAGAGCTAAACAGCACGGTCAAACGTGGCTCCCTGTCCGTGATATCCGGGAAAGTGGCCAAGGCCAACCCTAACGCTGTTCAATTCAATACGGGTACGGTAACGCTGGGTGTACGTGGCACCGAATTCATCATCGAAGCAGGGGAAGATTGATGAACCGTTTTCCCCCATCCTTCCTCTATTCATGGCTTGCCGCTGCGGCAATTTTTTCTGGACACGCACACGCGGATGGTTATTGGACAGATGCCCAAGGGCAAGCCATTCGTTCCACAGACGGCGAATGCATCAAGTCGAGTTTTTGGACGGAGTTGCCAAGAGTTCCAGGCTGCCAGGTTATCCCTGTCGTGGCGCCATCTCCACCCCCCCCAGTTGTCAAAACCGCCAAACCGGCACGGATTGTTTTGTTGCCTGACCCCACAGGCAAAGTGGGCGCGGTGGTGGTGCGTGAAGGCAAAAGCGAACTGTTGCTCAATCAAGCCTATGCGGGTGTTCAAGCGGCTCTCGGCTCAGAATTGGTTCGCAGCATGGAAACTGAAGCGAGCGTCCGAGCACGCTACAGCGACTTACTGGATGCCATCAGCCCCAGGCCTGTCACGTTTGTCGTCAGGTTTGAAACTGGCTCTGCCACCCGTTTAACTGCAGACGCCAACCGGGTCCTTGAAGACATGCAAAAGGTCTTGCGCCAATGGCCTGCACCGCAGTTGATGGTCGTGGGCCACACGGACAGCGTGGGTACCGTCCAAGACAATGACGCACTGTCTCTTAGACGAGCACAAACTGTGTCACGCTTCCTTGCAGAGCGCGGCATCGCGGTTCAAAACATCGAAACAGCTGGGCGTGGTGAACGCGAATTACTGGTGGTCACCAAGGATGGTGTTGCCGATGCCCGCAACCGCCGTGTTGAAATCACCGTTCGCTGAACTCGACTGAGCTGCTTTGAAGATGTCGGTTTCAATTGACAAGCTGTTATTGTGGATTCGAAAGGGCATGTCCGCCCGCAATGGGCGACCATTGGCCATAGCCATTTTATTGCTCTTAAGCAGCAACAGCCTGTTGAGTGAGTGGCCTCTGTCTTACAAACCGGCGATTGTCACCACTCTCGAACAATGGACAACAGGCACTTTCCAGTCTGGACAACGCCAGCTGTTTGACGGCTACCAACGGCAATTTCCCCGCACACCTTTGTCTCAGCCTGTCACGATCGTCGCCATCGATGAACTGAGTCTGGCAGAAGTCGGTCAGTGGCCTTGGCCACGCAATCGTCTAGCGACTTTGATTGACCAAATCAACGTCATGAAACCGTTGGCGATTGGGCTCGACATTTACATGCCGGAGCCAGACCAAACCTCGCCCGATAAGGTGGCAGACAACTTGCCACCAAGTGCACGGGCCTTGTCTAGTGCACTCAAGGGTTTGCCCAGCCATGAAACCCTTTTGGCAACGTCCCTGACGCGGGCGCCAACCATCTTGGGCGCAGCAGGCTTTGACCACGAAGCCCAAACCACGGACAGTCAATTGCTGACGGCGCCTATTCAAACGCAAGGTGCAGATCCCTCTCCTTTCGTCAAACACTTTGACCATGTGTTGGCCAGTCTGCCCCAGCTGCAACGGGCGGCCCATGGTCAAGCACTTTTGAGCGTTTCGCTTGAACAAGGTGTGGTCCGCAGGATTCCCTTGGTCATGAGCCTTGGCGATCAATTGGTGCCAAGTTTGCCCATGGAAATGCTACGACTTGCCACCCAGTCACCCGCCATTCAAGTTCATGCGAACAGTGTTGGTGTGCAAAGCGTTGGCTTGGAGGAACTGGCCGTGCCTACGCAACGAGGAGGTGATGTGTGGCTGCATTTTGCCAAGGCCAGTTTGACCGCCGATCGCTATGTTTCAGCGCTCGACATCTTGCAAGGCAAGGCAGACCCCGAACGTTTTGAAGGCAAGTTGGTTTTGCTGGGACTCACGGGATCTGGACTCAATGACATGCGCACCACTGCCTTGGGTGAGCTGGTGCCAGGCATTGAAATCCAAGCCCAAGTCATTGAGACCATTTTTGATGGTCGATTTCTACACAGGCCCTCTTGGCTTAAATGGGCTGAAACAGCTTTTGTCCTGATGTTTGGTCTGCTGATGGTTTGGTACGTTCCGCGAGCTGAATCACGATTGGCCTCTTTTTTACGCGCCATGCCAGGCGCAGCAGCCTTGATCGGTCTGTCTCTGAACATGGCAATCATCTTGTCGGGGTTTTTGTTTTTTAAACACCATGGCTTGCTGGTTGATGCGGCATCTGTTTTCATCGTTTCTTCAGCCACCATGGGCAGCTTGTTGGGCAGCGCCAAAGTGGCCATCGACAAACAAAAGAAGGAATTGCTGCGTCAAGAACAGTTGATCAAAGAACGGGAAATCTATCAAACCGGATTCAAGGATGGACGCGACGACGGAGCTCAAGGTAAGCAAGCGTCCTAGACTTAATCTGGTGCGTCCAGACTTCCCCGCTGGTTTGATACACGCCCCGGTCAGCCTAAAGTGTCCGCCGTTTTTCAATTAAGTCTTAAAGCTGATAGGCAGCCTTTGTCTAATCCCCAATCGAGAGCGCAAGCGACTGGTCAACGACTTCAGTTCTTGCCCACCAACATCGCCTCCACCAACTCCTGAACCGTCAGTGCTTCTTCGGCTGTGGCCAGTTTGTGCGGTTGGCCGCGCAGCCACAAATCCACCTCACTCAACTGACGCTGCAATGCGCTGGTGCGAGGGTCTTCGGTGCGCCAGTCCAAGGCCTCGACCCATGGGCCACCCTCTGAGCGCCACAGTTGGTAAAACTCCCTGAACTGGTGGTTCATGCGGCTGCCGCGCACCGTGACTTCTTGCCGGTCGGGCTGCTGGCCTCCGGTGGTAGCCATGACGGTGACGGGTTTGCCATCTGCGGTGGTCAATCGGGCCAGCATGTCCAGCTCGCACAAGGCCGGATCTTGCGGGTAACGCGGCAAGGCCTGCTGCAAGGTCAGTGGCCCCAAAAATCGTCCGGCCAAAAACAGGAAGTGCGAGATCACTTCGCGGGTGTAGCCGCCCTCATCGCGCAAGCGCAGCCAGTCGGCCTCTTTTTGCCAGGCGCGGGGCCAAGCGGGGTAATTCACCACGATGTCGATGCCCAACAGCTCACCCGTTTCACCCGCAGCGATGGCGCGGCTGAGCTCGTCAAAACCCCGCGACGCGGCCTGGGTGAAGTTGACCACGCCTGGCAACCGCGCTTGGCGCAGTTGAGCCACCAGATCACGGCTTTGCCCGTTGTCGGTGCCCAGGGGTTTTTCCATGAACACGCCCTGCCCGGCCGCAGCGGCCTGCAAGGCATAAGTTTTGCGCGGGCCTGGAGGGCAAGCCAGGTACACCACATCGGCCCCAGCCATAGCGGCTTGTGCATCGGGTGCGACGGGCACCTGATGCGCCATCTCCTGCGTTTTGGCCACAGAGGCGGTCGAGGGGTCCCAAACACCACAAACCTCGAAGTCGGGATGCTGCAAAGCGTTCTCCAGCATCCGGCGGCCCATGATGCCCAGCCCAATGATGGCCATTTTGTGTGTCATGTCTGTCTCCTGAAAGTTTTCTAAGCTTAACCATGTCGCTTCTTCTCGCCAGTCGTGCAGGAGTCCGCAGTGCTATTGCCACAGGTGACTGTTCAGCCACGCCAAAAGTGCTAGTCTTGACATATTCATTGACTGGAAGTCAACACCATGCCGAAAAACATCCTTGCGTCCCTAAGTGATCGTCGTCAAGTCTTGTTGGGCCTTGTGCTCGGGGCTACTTTGGCCATCCCCGTGGGTCAAGCCCAAGCGCAAGACTTTCCACCTAAAAAAACCATCAGCATGGTCGTGGGTTTTGTGCCCGGCGGAGCGGCTGACACAGGTGCTCGCATCATTGCCAAAAAATTGGGCGAAAACCTGGGCATCGCTGTCACGGTTGAAAACAAGGCGGGGGCTGGCGGCAACATTGCGCACCAATACACCGCCACGGGCCCAGCGGACGGCAGCGTGCTGCTGTTTGGCTCGGTCGGCCCGCTGAGCATTGCCCCCAACATTATGAAGCTGCCCTACGACCCGGTGAAAGACCTGGCGCCCTTGACCATGGCGGTGAATTTTCCGAACGTGCTGGTGGTGCACCCGGGCACGGGCATCAAAACATTTGCCGAGTTCATCTCAGCGGCTAAAAAAGACCCCGGCAAGCTCGATTTCGCCTCCACCGGCCCGGGTTCTGCGTCTCACCTGGCCGGGGAATTGCTCAACGACATGGCCAAAATCGACACACTGCATGTGCCCTACAAAGGCGGTGCCGCGGCCCTGCAAGACTTGCTGGGTGGCCGTGTGGCCGCTTGGTATGCCACTTTTGCTACAGCGGCGCCTCACATCGAGGCGGGTAAGGTGATTCCTCTGGCCAGCACCGGCACTCAGCGCTTGGGCGGCTTGCCCCATATCCCGACCATTGCCGAGTCGGGGTACCCGGGTTTCAGCGCCACCAACTGGTACGCCTTTGTGGCCTCCGCCAAAGTACCCACCCCCGTGCTGGACCGCTGGAATGTGGAGCTGGTGAAGGTTTTGTCAGCGCCCGATGTGGTGGACCAACTGAACAAGCACGGCTTGGTCCCGATGCCTGGCTCGCGTGACGATTTGGCCCGTTACATGGCCAAGGAAACCGCCACTTGGGGGCGCATTATCAGAGAGCGAAAAATAACTGCGCAGTAATTTATGGCCGGTCCAAAAATTCAAAAAATTCTATGGGTTTAAAATTGAATAAATAATTCGATAAAATTGAATTTATGGACAAATCTCAAACTCCTTTCGCATCCGCTTATTTGCGCTTTTTGCAATTGGCCAAGGTGGTCCAAGCCTTACCGGACGGACAAGAAATGGATGCCAACGAACAGGCTTTGTTGGAGTCTGTGGTCCTTTGCTGGTACGAAAACAATCCCATGACGGTACGTGAAGCCATCAGCTTGGCCGCGCTGGGCTCTCCAGCCACCTTGCACAAACGGATCACGCGCTTGCGCGAAAAAGACATGCTCAGCACCCTCAATATCGAAGGTGATCGCCGCGCCAAATTCCTGATTCCGACCCAACGCACGCTGGACTTCTTCCAGAATCTGGGGCAATCCATGCAACAAGCCAACACCAACCAGCCTGCATGACCGTGCCATTTCGTCATTGGGGTGAGCAAGCCGCCTTGGCCTTGATGAGCGCTGTTTTGTTTGTGTCTTTTTTTGAATTCAACAACTGGATTTTTTCGTCGTTTCAATACAGCGAAGGCATCAACTGGATCTTCTTGCCTGCAGGCTTTCGTGTGATCATGGTGCTGACGATGGGCTTGCCCGGCGCCATCGGTCTGATTTTGGGCAGTTGGTACATCGACGTCGAATTCTTTACCAACACCGCTTGGTTTTTCCCATTTTTTAATGGCTTGGTCGCTGGTATCACACCTTGGCTGGTCATGAAGTACCTCATGCGAAAGGGTTGGCTGGCGCCGCAATTGGGGCAAATGACCGCATCGAGGCTGCTGCAGGTCACCCTTATTTTCTCAGCCGCCAGCGCCATGAGCCACCAACTGGTTTGGTGGACACTTGAAAAACCCAATGCCAACGTGTGGGTCGATGTTTGGCCCATGTTCGTGGGCAATGCCTTGGGTGCCTTGCTGATGCTCTATGGCATCAAGTTTGTGATCGACCGCATGCGCTTGAACCCGAATCGCCGTACCTGAGCCTGAGCCGTCATGGTCCTTCGGCCAGAAAAAGCGCTTGCAGGTCACTCAAAAAATCAAAGCCCTTTTCTGTCGGCCACACCCGGTGCAGGTCACGGCCAATCAAGCCCAGTTTTTCAGCCTCTTGCAGGCCTTTTTGAATGCTGGTCATGGCCAGGCCCGTGCGGTCCACATAGTCGGCCAAATCAAACCCACCCCGCAAACGCAGTGCATTGAGCATGAATTCAAACGGCAAGTCTTGACGCGAGACTTCGGTGCTTTGTGTGACGGGCTCACCCTTCATGGCTTGCTGCATGTACAGCGCAGGCTCGCGGTAACGCACTTGCCGCAGCACCCGGTGCGCAAAGCTCAGCTTGCTGTGCGCCCCAGCCCCAATGCCCAAATAGTCGCCAAACTGCCAGTAGTTCAGGTTGTGAGCGCACTGGTGGCCGGGCTTGGCATAGGCCGACACTTCGTACCGCTGCAAGCCAGCCAAGGCCGTCAGCTCGGTGATCCGATCCATCATCTCGTAAGCCAAATCGTCTTCCGGCAAGGTGGGCGGGAACTTGGCGAACACCGTGTTCGGCTCGATCGTCAGGTGGTAAATCGAGATGTGCGGCGGGGCAAAACCCAACGCAGTCTGGATGTCTTGCGTGAGGCCTTCGAGCGTCTGGCCCGGCAAGGCGTACATCAAGTCGAGGTTGAAGGTGTTGAACACCTGCGCGGCTTCGGTCACAGCGGCCAGCGCCTGATCGCGGTCGTGCACACGGCCCAAGGCTTTCAGGTGCGCATTGTCAAAACTCTGCACACCAATCGACAAACGGGTGATGCCCGCTTGGCGGAAAGCCTTGAAGCGGTCTTTCTCGAAGGTGCCGGGATTGGCTTCCATGGTGATTTCAGCATCTGGCG